>Ga0066639_10001911_pt1 | contig 18307 bp, 20 predicted proteins | sample CryGeyCG2114_010_2_FD_59504 | JGI IMG/M metagenome (GOLD analysis project Ga0066639, IMG submission 59504) | Groundwater microbial communities from aquifer - Crystal Geyser CG10_big_fil_rev_8/21/14_0.10 | ecosystem: Environmental > Aquatic > Deep subsurface > Groundwater | place: USA: Utah...
CCTTATATCCTTACTGGCTTTATCCCCAAGGCAAGACCTTGGGGTATTAGGAAGAATAAAAATCTTGAGAAAGGTTTTTAAAGCAAATTCTCAATTAGATAATATCTTATTATAATCAAAATGGGATTAAAAGCAGCTAAAAAATTAATGAGTAAGAGAAAGCAATTTAGATGGAAAGATAGACATTACAAAGTAAAAACTCTAAATCTTTATGCGAAATCGGATCCTCTCAGCGGAGCTAGCCAGGCTAAAGGGATAGTCCTTCAGAAAGTTCAAAAGGAAGCAAAACAACCAAACTCAGCAATGAGAAAATGTTGCAGGGTTCAACTAAAGAAAAATAGTAAACAGGTGACTGCGTTCATCCCAGGAAATTTAGCTCAGAAATTTGTTGATGAACACGACGAAGTTATGATTGAAAGAATTGGTGGAAAACAAGGAAGAAGTAAAGGAGACATTCCCGGAGTTAGATTCCAAGTTATTAAAGTAAATGATCAGCCTTTATCTAGATTAGTTTCTGGTAAGATTGAGAAAGGTAGAAGATAATGATAGAAACAAAACAATTACCAAAATTCAAAATATTTGACTTGTATGACCTAAGCGAAATTACTATAGAAGATCCTGGATTGAAAAGTGCAATTAACCTTGAACCAAAATTAATTTTAAAATCCCAGGGGAAAAATGTTAAAAAATTTGGTCAGGAAAAAGTAAATATTGTAGAGAGGCTAATGAACAAGCTTTCTGTTGCGGGCCATAGGGGTAAAAAACACCGTATTGAATTGGGGCACTCAACCGGAAAATATTCCAAAAATATGAAGATGGTTTTGGAAGCTTTCAAGATAATTGAGAAAAAAACCGGGAAAAATCCAGTCCAGGTATTAGTTACAGCAATAGAAAATTCGGCTCCTAGAGATGAAACAACAGTAATAGAGTATGGTGGAGCAAGGTATCCTCAGGCTGTTGATGTTTCTCCATTAAGAAGGGTTGGTCTTGCATTAAAACATATTGTTCATGGAGCTGGAGATAAGGCTTTTGGAAAAAAGAAAAATATAACCCAAACACTAGCTGAAGAAATAATTTTGGCTTTTGATAAAAATCAAGAAAGTTTTGCAATGAAAAAAAAGAATGAAGCAGAGAAGCAAGCTGATTCTGCTCGATAAATCTGAAGTATATAAATTCTTAAATAGTTTTAAGTTATTGTTCTTTCATGGGTCATCACAATTATTCTTATGGGTATTTGGGAGATAACGGATCCCCAATTGATTGGAAAAAAATAGGGCAAAACGTTATATGGGGAATGGCCTCAATAGTGTTATTTGTCGGGGCTCTTTGTTTAGAAGACTTTGCATGCCACTCCAATAAAAAAAGGAAAATAATCTAGAAAAAACAACTCAAAAATTGGGTTTCAATCAAGATAAAATAAATAATAAATCATTTTATATTCCTAAAAATCCAATTTATAAGGATTATACTTTGAACATTTAATTTTTCTTTTTAAGTAAACTTTAAAAACACCCCTAATTCTAAAGTTATACAATGCCAGAAATAAAAGGAATCTTGGAAGAGTATGAAAAAATAAAAGGAGTTCCTCTTACAAAACTAAATCCTGAAGAAAAAATTGAAGATTTAAAAATAGTTGTGAGTGGCATAGAATTTTACAGAACTATTTGGGTTCCTTCAACCAAGACTTTAAAGAGGTATGAAAGAAAAACGGAACCGGAAGCTTTTTCAGAAATATTTACTCAAGAATATTATTTTCCAAGGGAAGAATTTTTTAATGATTTGGAAAAAAATATAAATAAAAAGGTAAAAGTTGAATTTGAAAATGTGGCAAAAGGGATTGTCTACCAGGGATGGGATAGATATATCCACAAAGTAAAGATCCCAAGAAGACACAGAGAAATAGTGGATGTGGAATTTTTAGAAGAATAATTCTCCTAAAGATTTTTAAACCAATTTCTCAATTTAGATATATTAAAAATTAGAATGGCAACAGAACAAGACTTTACCAAATTAATGAAGAATCAAAAATATATAAGAAACATAGCTATTGCTGCACATATTGATCATGGAAAAACTACTTTCTCAGATAATTTACTCTTGGGTGCAGGAATGATGTCAGAAGAAACCGCAGGGAAACAAAGAGCGTTGGATTTCCATGAAGATGAAGCAGCACGGGGAATAACAATTGATTCGGCTTCGGTTTCAATGGTTCATCAAGTTGGGGGGGAGGCATATTTAATCAATTTAATTGATACTCCAGGACACGTAGATTTTGGGGGAGATGTTACCCGTGCAATGAGGGCGGTTGATGGATGCATTGTTTTATCCTGTGCTGTAGAGGGAGTTATGCCCCAGACAGAAACTGTTCTTAGGCAGGCTTTGAAAGAATTAGTTAAACCAGTTTTATTCATAAACAAAGTTGATCGTTTGATAAAAGAAGTTCAACTAACTCCTCAAGAGATGGAGAAAAAGTTTATAGGAATTATAGATCACGTTAATCAGTTAATAGAAGCTATTGCTCCGGAAGGGTATAAAGAAAAATGGAAGGTGGGGGTTGGAGAAGGGAGTGTTGCTTTCGGGAGTGCATTCCATAACTGGGCCTTAAGTTTTCCTTATATGAAGAAGAAAGGAATAACTTTCAAAGATGTCATAGATGCTTATGAGGGAGATAATTATAAAGAACTAGCAAAAAAAGCGCCTCTTCACGAGGTTGTTTTAGAGATGACTGTTAAGCACCACCCAAATCCTTTAGATGCTCAAAAGTACAGAATTCCAAAAATATGGCATGGAGATATAAACAGCCAGATTGGAAAAGACCTTCTAGCGTGTGACGCAAAAGGACAACCCGCTTTCGTCCCGATTAAAATAGTGGTAGATAAACATGCAGGAGAAGTTGCTGCAGGAAGATTATTTTCTGGAACTCTAAAACAAGGGGATGAGGTTTATATGAATCTAGCTAAAAGAAAAGTTAGGGTTCAGCAAGTTTCTGTATACAAGGGGGCCCAAAGAATTATTGTTGAAGAAGTAAGTGCCGGAAATATTGCAGGAGTTGTTGGGTTAAGAGATGTTTTTTCTGGGGAGACTGTTAGTAGAGAAGCAATAGAACCGTTTGAAGCAATTAAGCACTTATTCGATCCGGTTGTTACAAAATCTATAGAAGCTACAAGGGCTGCAGATTTGCCAAAGCTTGTTGAGGTTTTAAAACAAATTGGAAAAGAAGATCCTTCAATCAAGATAGAAATTAATGACCAGACTGGGGAATCTTTAATGTCAGGTATGGGAGAATTACATTTAGAGATAATAGAAAATAGAATTAAATCAGAAAAAGGGCTTGATGTTAAGACTTCTCCACCAATAATAGTTTATAGAGAAACTGTTGGGAAAGAAGCACCAGCTGTTGAAGGAAGATCCCCTAATAAACACAATAGCTTTTTCATAAAAGTTTCCCCACTTGAAGATAATATTTATGATGCAATTAAGTCTGGAGCAATTCCAGAAATAAGAATAAAGAAAAAGAATCAAGATCTTGCAGACACTCTTATGGCTCTTGGTTGGGATGGAGCCACGGTTAGAAATGTTAGAGAAATTTACAAAGGAAACATGTTCTTAGATGAAACTCGTGGAGAAGTACATATTGGGGAAGTTATTGAAATGGTATTAGATGCGTTTGAGATGGTTATGGACCAAGGGCCACTGGCTAGAGAGCCCTGCATGAAAATGAAAGTCGCTCTTGTAGATATAAAGCTCCATGAGGATGCAATCCATAGAGGTCCAGCACAAGTTTACCCGGCAGTTAGGGAAGCAATAAAAGGAACTATGGAAAAAGCTAGCCCGGGACTATTGGAGCCATTACAGGTCCATCTAATAGAAATGCCAGATAAATTTTTGGGAGGAATTACCAAACTAGTTGGATCTAAGAGAGGTCAGATGCTTAATGTTAAACAAGACGGTGCTAATGCAGAGATGGAAGCTAAACTTCCGGTAGCAGAAATGATCGGATGGTCAAATGCCTTAAGGTCAGCTACAGAAGGAAGAGGAAACTCTTCACTAAAAGACCAGCAATTCGAAAAAGTCCCGGCATCAATACAAGGTGAAGTTATAAGGAAGATTCGTTCCAGAAAAGGTTTGGGTGAAAACCAATAAGTGTGTTTTAAGGAAAAGGAATAATAACATTTATAAATCTAGTTCTTTACCAAAAATTATGGCAATAAAAGAAAGCGAGCTCATTGCAATTGTTAAGAAAGGTGATGAATTTATGAATATCCAAACTGGAGAAATGTTTTCTGCAGAAAGAGTAAATGTTCTCAATCATCCTCCAATGATTCTTGAAATAGGAGAAAATTATACCCCCGGTGCTGGATTCTCAGCACTTGGAAAAATTCCAGAAGGGGCCCGAGGAATGCTTCTTGAAAATGATAAAGGATTCTCATACCGAGATGGTCCTATTGAGTTAATCGCGAGTTCTTACTGTGAAATTAACGATTTAGATTAAAACTGAAAGAATCATCAATACTGAGAACACTATTACAAACCATCCAAAATTAATCTTTCTTGATAAATTCATCAAAAAATGAATTGTTATTATTCCAAATACAAAACTTGCTAAAAGCCCGTAGATGGCACTTCCCGTAAAAATTAAATCTTCGAGATTAAGCACAATATTTCCTAAGAGAACTATTGGAAGGCTCATGAGAAAACTAAGTTTAAGAGCCGACTCAGAATCAAACTTCTTAAGTAGAAGACTCGATACGGTTATCCCAGATCTTGAAATTCCTGGAAGCGCCGAAAACGCTTGGGCTAGTCCTAGGAAAACTCCGTCTTTTCTCTCCAAATCCTCTTCTTTTCGTATTCCTTTATTGTGTATTTTTATTTGTATAATTCCTGTGAATAATAAAAAAATTCCAACAAAAAAAGAAATTGTTTTTCCAGTAAACTCCAAGGAGGATTCAAAACTAAAAAATAAACTTATTAACAAATATCCTAGTATTCCTGAAATCATCGTCGACACCAACAAAAAATTAAATATCTTTTTACTCTCTGGTTTTGCTCTTTTATAATGAAATAAAGTTCTAAATATTTTTTTCACATCACTTCTAAAATAAATGAGTGCTGCTAAAAAAGTTCCGAGATGAAAAAATAATGCAGTAGTAATCAAATCGTGTAGGTCTGTAATTCCAAAAAAATTTGTCATAACTAGGGTTAAAACAGCACTAGAACTTAGGGGGATCCATTCAGTGACTCCCTGAAGAATACCGAGGATAAGTTGTTGTAAGATAGTTAACATGAATAAATTAGAAGGAAGGGGTATAAATAAATTATCAATTAAAAATCCAAGCGAAACATTTTTAAACCTAAATTATCATAGATAGTTATCAAAAAATTCTTAATGAATTTTTATACTGAAAAATGGCAAAAGAAAAACCAAACATGAATGTTGTGTTCGTTGGGCATGTTGATGCTGGAAAATCAACCATAGTTGGAAGAACATTGTTTGATGGTGGAGCTGTTTCAGAACAGGAAATGAAAAAACTTAAAGAAGAGGCTGCAAAATATGGGAAGGCTGGTTTTGAATTTGCATATGTTATGGATAATATTAAGGAAGAAAGAGAAAGAGGAGTTACTATTGACCTCTCTTATAAGAAACTTATAACTCAAAAGTTCGAGATTACAATAATTGATGCACCTGGTCACAGAGACTTTGTTAAAAACATGATTACAGGAGCAAGCCAAGCAGATGCTGCATTCTTAGTAATTGCTGCACCTTCTGGAGTTCAACCTCAAACTACAGAGCACTTATGGTTACTTAGAACAATGGGTGTTAAGAATTTAGTTGTTGCTATTAATAAGATGGATTCTGTTGAATATTCTGAAGATAAATATAAAAAGGTTAAGGAAGATGTTTCAGTTTTATTAAAACAAGTTGGAATTAATCCAGAAACTACTAATTTTTTAGCGGTTAGTGGATTGCAAGGAGATAATGTTTATAAAAGATCTGATAAAATGCCTTGGTATAAAGGGCCAACAGTATTGGAACAATTTGATTTATTTCCAAAACCAGAGTTACCAACTAATCTTCCTATGAGAATGCCAGTTCAAGATGTTTATGAAATTACTGGTATTGGAACAGTTCCTGTAGGAAAAATTGAAACAGGAATAATGAAAGTTGGACAAAAAGTACTTATCCTTCCAGGAAGAACTGGAACAGGAATTGCTGGAGAAATAAAAACAATAGAAGCTCACCACGAGCAACTTAAAGAAGCACTTGCTGGAGATAATGTTGGAATTAATATTCGAGGAGTAGGTAAAAAGGATATAGCTAGAGGAGATGTTATATGTGAAGCCTCTAACCCAATTCCAATAGTTGAAGAGTTTATTGCCCAAATAGCGGTAATCAACCACCCTACTGTATTAGCTAAAGGATATACGCCTGTATTCCATATACATACCGCTCAGGTTCCATGCCAGTTCGTAGAATTAATAGAACAAATTGATCCAAAAACTGGACAAGTAATAAAACAAAATCCTGATTTTTTAAAGAATGGGGATGTGGCTAAGGTTAGAATTAAGCCGCAAGGAAACCTTGCTCTAGAGGCTCAAGGTGACAACCCGTACACTTCAAGATTTGCAGTAAGAGATGCTGGTTCTACTGTTGCTGCTGGAATGTGCATTGAAATCACGAAAAAGAAATAAATTCTTCTTAATTTTTAATTAAAATGGAATACTTCATAAATAATAACTCGTATGCGAATGAGTACATAATAAAAGGATTTCCAATAGATGTTCAGGCCTATCCTTTTCCATTGGCAGAGCTTGATCCAGATCACGGAAGCAAAGTTCTGGGGGAAATTGGGAGAATGGCACTTTCAATTGTTGGGATGAAACCAGAGAATGCAGATGGCCTTGCATTTTGTGAAAGGCCTGAAGGAATAACTCGCATTTTTATATTAAAGAAGAATTCTAGAAGAAAAGTTTAAAAAGACCCTAGATTACTAGGTATTGTTAGGAAAATATCATTGATATTCGATTAATCACAATCACAATCAAAGTTCATGTTTGTCTTCATTTGAAGAAATGAATCTTAAGTATCTTGGAAGATACGGGTATTTTTCTATGAAATCATAAGATTTCGATCAATTAAATATAAGGAAATAAAAAAATGGCAAAAATAAGTCCGGTATCGATAAAATATATGATACAAGCAAGATTTGAAGTAGAAGGTGCTCTGGAAAAACCAGACGTAATTGGAGCTATTTTTGGTCAAACAGAAGGTCTTTTGGGGGATGAGCTCGAAATGAGAGAACTTCAAAAAGAAGGAAAAATAGGGAGAATTGAAGTTGAATTAGAGAGATCCGATAAAAGAACTACTGGGATAATCAAAATACCAACCGCTTTAGATCAATCAGAAACGACTTTAATTGCTGCTGCGGTAGAGACAATTGAAAGAATTGGCCCTTGTGATGCCCAGATAGAAGTGGAAAAAATAGAGGATGTTAGGGGATCTAAGAGAGAGTACATTCTTGAAAGAGCTAAGAAGCTTATGGGAAATATCTCTGGTTCATCAGATTCAAGGGAAATCTCAAATGAGATTAAAGAATCTGCAAAAATGTCCGAAATTCAAGAATACGGGGCTTCAAAATTACCTTCTGGAGATCTTTCTGGAAAGGAAATCCTGGTTGTTGAAGGAAGAGCAGACGTACTTAATTTATTGAAAAATAATATTAAAAACGTTATAGCTATGAATGGGACCAAACTTCCAGACGAAATCAAAGAATTGGGTAAAACAAAAGAACTAACCCTTTTCGTTGATGGAGATAGAGGGGGAAAATTGATTGTTCAGAATGTTGTTGATAACGCGGAAGTAAAATATGTTGCAACTGCTCCTGATGGCAAAGAAGTTGAAGAACTAACAGGAAAAGAAATTTTAATGCAACTTAGAAAGAGAGTTTCTGCCGAGGAATTTTTGGGAAGGTCAAACTCCCAAAAATCCTCTCGGGGATATGAAAACAAAAAATCGGAAGAAAAAATAGAAACAGCAGGAATTAATGTTGACAAAGAAGAATTAAAAAAAATATTAGAAAAGAATAAAGGAAAAGCGGTTCTTTTGGATTCTAATTTAAAGGAGCTAAAAACTGTTCCTATAAAAACAGTAATGGGAAATTTGAGGAACATCTCTCCAAACGTGATTATCTTTGATGGAACAATTACAAAACCAGTTCTTAAAGCTGCAGAGGATGCAGGAGTTCAGGTAATCGCTGCAAAGAATTTTGCTTCTGCAGATACAAGTATTAGGTTATTGAGTTTGTGAGGATATAAATTCTTAAAAAGGTATTTTTTCTACGATGTTTATGAAACCATTATATCCAATAAAAGCAAAATTGAAAGAAGCTGATCCCATTAATAGAAGACATGTTTATGAAAGCACAAAAGGAAATTTGTATGAATTGGTCGAAGATAAGAAACGATTTTTTCTAAAGGAGGGAGTATTTGACACTATAAAAGGAACAATTTGGCCAAAAGGATTTTACGGGGGAGCGATAATGTTTGAATGCCAAAATCCCCCTATTGCAGAGTATGAAAAAGCAGAGTGGGAATACAGGGTAATTCCGATAGAAGAGGGAGAATTGAAACATCAAAAGGAACAAAGGATTCATCCAATAGACTATTTAATTGAGTACATAGAGAAGGGAGCATGAAATGAAATACACTTGCCCGCAATGTGGTAATAAATTGGAAGAAATAAATTATCCAAGTAATTCTTTCTTAAACAAAGAGCAATGGAACTCCCAAAGAGCAGGAGACTATTTTTGTCCTGAATGCCCAAAAAGTAAATTTCCTTATTACTGGAAAAAAGAACTAGAAAAAATTCTCTTTGGAGAGCAACTAAGCTTAAATTTATAATTCTTAAATTGGTTATATTTATAATGAAAAAAATAAAATTCGGTCCGGGGGGTCTTGGAGGAGTAGAAGAAGCAATACCTAATCTAGAGAAATATAAAACTCTTGGGATAGAAGCGTGTGAAATTGAATTTACTTACGGGATTTACATAAAGAAAAAAGAAGAAGCGTTTAGGATTGGGGAAGCGGCTAAAAGACTTGGAATAAAACTTAGCATTCATGCTCCCTATTGGATTAATCTAAACTCGGTTGAAAAAGAGAAGGTTGAAAAGAGCAAAGAAAGAATCCTTGCTTGTCTGGAAGTAGGAACCTGGTTAGGGGCTTATAGGGTAGTTTTTCACCCTGGATATTACGGAAAAATAGGGAAGAAAGAAACCTATTCAAACATAAAAAAAGCCGTATTAGAAATTCAAGAAATTAGGAAGGAAAAGAATTATACCCCAAAACTAGCCCCAGAAACAACCGGTAAAATAAATGTATTTGGAAGTGTAGAAGAGATAGCATCTCTTGTAAGGGACACTAAGTGCGAATTTACTATTGACTTTGCACACATACTGGCAAGGGAGAAATCTTACCGGTTTGAAGAGACTCTAAAAGCCTTTGAATCTAGTAAGAAGATACACCTTCATTTCTCTGGGATTGAGTATGGAGAAAAAGGAGAAAAGAAACACATCCCAACAGATGAAAGTGCTATAAAAAAGCTCCTAAAAGCTCTTCCAAAAAACAAGGAAATTATAATAATTAACGAGTCTCCAGACCCGGTAGGAGATAGTATAAAAAGCATTAAAATTTATGCCGACGGTGAATACTAAGTGTTACTTACACCTAGTGTCTGTGTAACTCAACAATTACGACAACACCATAAACTTTATAAAGGAATTCTCAGTCGTTAAATCACTAGAAAATGAACTTTTCTAGACAACTAAATTTAAAAAAATGGAAATGAGCTCAAAGAAACTTTTGGTTTCTTTTCTTGCGGTTTTTAGTCTGATTTTGTTAGCTGCAAGTGTAATGGCTGCTGATTTTAGTGTTGACCGAGTAAAGGTCGACAATGTTAGAATCGGTAACGACCCTGTAATCATTGCTGGTGAGACTGTACTAGTTGATGTATTGTTCACAAGTAATGTTGATGACAAGGATGTAACTGTTAAGGTTACAATAGATACTGGGAAAGACAAAGTAGAAACAGAGACTAATTCATTCCGTGTTGCTGTTGGAAAACAATATGAGAGAACTGTCTCTCTTAAAATTCCGTACGAACTTAAGGATGATTTGTCTGATGAAGCTACTTTAGAAGTTGAGATAGAAGGTAAGGATACTCAATTTGATGATTCTTACTCATTGAGAGTTGAAAGACCTCAATACGACTCAACTGTGAAGTCACTTTCTGTTCCAGCAAGTATTGAAGCTGGGGAAATGATTCCAGTAGACTTTGTTATTAAAAACACAGGTTACTACAACCTCGAAGACACATATGTAACAGTAATGATCCCAGAATTGGGTATCAGAGCTTCTGCATATCTTGATGAAATCTACGCCCTTGATGGTGAAAGAACATATACAAGCACCTATGATGGTGGCTTGACTGTTGTTACAACTGTTGAAGGTGATGAAGATGATGAAGATAGTGTCTATGGAAGAATCTATTTAGAGATTCCATACGATGTTGCTGCAGGTATTTATACACTTGAGTTAGAAGTGTCAAACGATGACACAGTTTCTAACACAGTAAGACAAATAGCTATTGAAAACGATTTTGAGAGTAGAGTATATGTTTCTGGAAACGATTTGTTACTTGTTAACCCAACTAACAAATTAGTTATTTATAACGTGATTCCAGAATCTCCAGCTAGTGTTTCAGAAAGTATGGTATCAATCCCTGCTGGTTCAAGTGCAACAATTGTTGTGAACCCAAACACTGATGGTGCTTACGCTTTCAATGTTAATGTTTTCAGTATGACTGGAGACCTTGTTAAGACTGTTGCCTTCGCTGGTGAAGGATCAGATGATAGCAATGGTTCAACTAACCCTGTGGTTGTGTTGACTGTTGTTCTAGCAATTATCTTTTTGGTATTGTTAGTTATCTTGATTGTCTTAATCGGAAAAAAACCTGAAAAAACAACCGAAGAATTCGGAGAAAGTTATTACTAACTTTCCTTTTTATTTTTTTTATTTTTTTTAACTTTCTTTTTTTTATAGTAAAAGAGCAGAGGGGCTTAAGCTCCTACTATCAAATTGGAAATAACGCACAAACAAAATGGCAAAAAAAGAGCATTCAATCTTGGAACATTTTTGAAAGAACTTAGAAAACACAATGATTGGGTGTTGTGGGAGTCTTCAAGCGGGTTGAGTGTATTGAGTCGCGGAGGACTATTCTTTACTAATGAGGATATTGAAACAAGTATAATAAGAAAAATAACCTCTCCTACCCGAATTTTTACTTGAACAATTTAATGATAGACTAAATAAAAAAGTGTTGGGGGAATCAATACATCAAACGCACGAAATGTATGGTTTGCCAAAAAGGGTTTATCTTGAATTGAGAGGAAATGCCGAAAGAATTAATTCAACTGGCCCTTCAGATCTTGAGACTTATTATTTTTGAGATTCCGGTATGCATACTAACCCCGTAAAGGTTTGTCGCATTAGTGATTATCTCATCGTTGTGGGTGATTACTATGTACTGGCCCCTTCTCATATACTTTTGAAGGAGCCCTGCAAGACGTTCTGAATTTCTCTTGTCTAGAGCAGCATCAATTTCATCAAGAACGTAAAAGTAGTATGGGTTTAGCTCCTGAATGGCAAATATAAGAGAAAGGGCTACAAGAGTCTGTTCTCCTCCAGATAGAGACGTAACATCAAAATACTTCCCGTGTCCTGTTTTAACTAAGATTCCAACCCCTCCCTCAAAAGGATCTTTACGATTTTCAAGTTCTAGACTCACCTGCCCTTTTGTACTTAATTGAGCAAAATTTCTAGAAAAAATTTCGTTTAACTCAGTAAGGGTTTTTAAGAAAGCTTTTTTCTTCTTTATGTCTATTTCATGAATTATTTTCATAACCCCCTGTTTCTCTTTTTCTATCACTTCTACTTTTTCTTTTATTATATCATACTCTTTTTTAATAGAATCGTAAACTTCTAAAGATCTCAAGTTGACGGTTCCAATTCTTGAAAGTATTTCTTGTGTATTATTTAGTTTTTGTAAAAGGACTTCACGATTTGTTTTAATTATTTCTACCTCCCCAAAACCCAACATCTCTATCTCTAGATTTTCCACTGCAGCCCCAAATTTGGCTTTTTCAATCTTAAAATCATTTGCCTCTTGTTCTAGATTATGAATCAGCCCCTGCTTAGTTGAAATTGTGTATTCAGATTCCCTTATTTTTTTTTGGAAATTTTCCCTATCCACAATCATCTTTTGGAATTTTTTACTTAGCTCTTCTTCTTTTTTTTTCTTATCCCCAAGGAGCTCTTCTTTTTCTCCAATATCTTTTTTTATGACTTCCAGATCTTCCTTAAAATCTTCTGCATCCCTTACAAGTTGTTTTAGGGCTATCTTTGATCTCTCCAGCTCCCTTTGTTTAAATGAAACTTCGGAATCAAGAGTTTCTTCCGTTCTTAGAGAGATCTCTTGGACCTCTACTCTCAGAGTTTCGTATTTTTGTTCTATGTTTGAATTTTCATCAAACTTGCTTTCAAGACTTTTTTGTATTCTTAATAACTCATTAACTTCTGCTCTCGTTTTATCAATTTTTTCTTGTAAAGACTTAATCTGAGAGCTTTTATCTTCTAGGGTTGATAGTTTAACTAAATCTGCCTCCCTTTTTGATATTTCGCTTGTTATCTTTTCAAAATCCTGGGTCATAATCTCTCTTTTCTTGTAAATGTCCGTAAGTTCTTTATCAGAATCAGATATCTCTTTTTTTAGTTTTTCTACAAGTGGTTTTATCTCTTGACTAATTGATTTTAAATGTTCTTCAGTTATTTTAGACTTACAAAGGGGGCAAACCTCCATTTTAGCTATCTTTTCTGTTAGCTTGTCTTGTTTATCTATTTCATACTCGTTAGCATAGGAAACTTTTTCTAACTCTTTCTCCCTTTTATTTAGGTTCTCTATGATACGCTTTTTTTCCATTAAGCTTGTCCTAAGGAAAGAGAGTTTATCCTCAGTTGTTCCCCTATCATATAATTCTCTTGTAAGAGCTTTAATCTGAGTTAAAAGAAACTCTGATTCTTGTGTATAGTTTTGGAAGAGGGATTTTTTATCTTGAATTCTTTCTTTTATTGATTTTAATTCTGATTTAACCGTATAGTGCTTTTTTCTCTGTTCTTCTAATCTTTCTAATTCCTGTTTTTTTTGATTAACCTCTTTCTCTTTTTTAGCATGAGGAGATTCTTTTTTCAGTTCTTTTATAGAGAGTTCATTATTTCTGACAAACTCTGTAAGTTCTGTCCTTTTTTTAGAAATTTCATTGAGTTTAGATTCATAATTCTCCAAACGAACATTTAATCCTGCTAATTCGGCTCGTAGATTAGCTATTTCCTGATTCAAACGTTCTTGCTCCAGTCCGGTAGATTTTTGGATAGTAGAATTAATATTTGTAATTTTTGTTTTAGAATTTTCTATCTCACCTTGAATTGTTATCAATATTTTTTTTATTGTTTCTATTTCTTTATTTTTCTTTGAAATTTCGGATAAGACTCTATCTACTTCTTTTTTATTTTTAGTTAAATCTGAAAAAATTATGCTTGCTTTGTATCTTTTTGAATCTTGTTCAAGTTTTTTAAATCGAAGTGCTTGCTGTCTCTCTTTTTCAAGGTTATTTAAATAAGCGGTTCTTTCTCTTAGAATAGCTAGAACTTCCTTTAGTCGCTCATCTGTTTTTTCTAGCTCCTTCAAAGACTTGGATTTTCTAGATTCATAGATTGAAATTCCAGAAACCTCTTCAATTATTTTTCTCCTGTCTTCTGTGTGCATCCTAACAAGGTTTTGTATTTCTCCCTGAAGAATTATATTGTATCCGTTTGGATCAACTCCTGCTTGGGCCAAAAGACTTAGGATTTCTTGTCTAGTTCTAGTTTGACCATTAATCCGATAAATACTCTGCCCGTTTCTTCTCACAGTTCTTTTAATTGAAATTTCTTTTTCTTCTATTGAAAAAGCCCCATCCGTATTGTCAAATACTATTTCTACTGTTGCTTCTTTTGCCGGAGCTGCTTCTTTTGTCCCTAGGAAAATTAAATTTTTTGCTTTTGCCGCACGCATTGATTTGATACTTAACCTTCCCAAAACAAAACACAAAGCATCCGAAACATTACTTTTACCTGAACCGTTTGGCCCAAGAATTACATTAATTCCTTCTGTGAATGGAATCTCAGTTTTTCTAGGAAAACTTTTGAATCCGAGCATCACCAGCTTTTTAATGAACATTTAAGAAAAAAGTGATTGGGGTTTTTAAGGTTTATTTGGATTAAAAAAGAATGCTCTTCATTGAGATAATAAAACTTTTAAACTCAAATTTGTTGTTATTTAAATGAAACGGAGCGAAACATGGTCAATTCTTCTGGGAGTAACCTTTATTCTTTTGGTTGGGATAACAATAAGTTATGCTAAAGCTGGACAAGAAAGCTATTTATTAAAAAGCCCCAGAGGAGATAGCCTTAGTGAATTGAAAAAATCGGTTGGGGGCTCTCTTGAAATTGAAAAAGAATCCGACATCTCTCCAAAAATAATAACCCGGGAGAATATCCCCGCAATGGGCACGGGAGAAGTTCCGACGATTTATATTGTTCTTGGAATTGATACAGAAACAGGTTATTCTTCTCAGTGGCCCACGATGACAGTACCTTACCACGCAACAGGAGAACCTTCAGAGAGCAGTATTCTTCCATCATTAGATTCAACTTGGAGAGCTACAACCGAAGACTCACTAGGAGATGGAGTAAAAATAACCTGGTACTTATTATCCGATGAAATGGACTGCCAGAGTACGTCTGGAAATTGTTTAAAAATGTATGACGCTTTTATGGCCCATGAAGATCAGGTAAATGCTATTGGAGACGAACTAGCATGGCACTATCATAATCGTGGTTGGGTTCTTGTAGAAAACCAGCCTTATGATGGATTGTGGAGTCATTTGTTTACTTTTGATGGTACTTTTTATACTGAAGGAACAGACGTAGAATTTGCTGAAAAAATGTTAAACCAGATGATAATTGAAAAAAATTATTTTCCGGAAAATTTTAGAAGCGGATGGACTTGGGAAGATAATGACTACTCTAATTGGTTAGAGAATATTTTATTATATGATTATTCAAATCTCGCTCCCTTAGTGAGTGGAGATCTTGATTGGTCCAGAGCTCCTATCTGGCCAGAAACAATGTCTTACAATCCTTCTACCTTGGATTATCAAACTCCAGGGGCAATGAATAGAATGATAATCCAGTGTGATATAAATCTCCCCCAAGGAGGAAATGAAGAAAAGATGGATATTGCAATAGAAAAAGCCCTTGCAGGAGAGGATTCTATTTATTGCCTTTATACTCACGGTCCTAGTGGTGCTGTTAATAGTCTAGCAGACAGTGTGAATGCATTGGTTCAAGATAAGAAACAGGAGTATGATGATTCTGAAGTAATTTTCAAGTATGCTACTGCAACAGAAGCAATTCAGTCTTATGTTGGAACTAGTGATAAAATCTCCCCTACACTAGATATAGACAAACAAGGAAATTTTTTAGTTGTTAAAGTAAACGAGCCAATTTTTAATGATTATCCTTATTTAGCACTTAAATTCGTTGATGGAAGTTACGGAAGATTACACGGGGTGCTTGCTTCAGAAAATACTTATGAATATGATTTGGGGGCTCTTCAAGAAGAAGAGATAGAAACGGTTGGGGCCGCAGCGGTAGATGTGGCTGGAAATGCTGGGACTCTTGTAAGAACAATGGCGGAGATTACTGCTCCTGAACCAAGCTGTCAACCTGCGTATTATGACAAACAAAGAGGGATATGGATGCCTGGAAATTGTGGTTAAAGTAATTTTTTCTGTCCTAAATCTGCACAAGCTTTTTTCCACGTACTCCAGGTTCTTCTAAACAATCCGTCTTCGCCGTATTTTTGGGCGTTTTTTTCTAAGAACTTGCAAGTTAAAGGATCGGAAGGATATCCAGAACCTATTTCCTCCCCATATTTTTCTTTAAGTTTATCCATTTCTATTTCTCTCACACACTTAGCTAGAATTGACCCAGCCGAAACGCTTGGATAATTTTTATCTGCTTTGTGTTCACAAGAAATTTCTAGATTTGAGAGATTCTTTATTTTTGTTTTAAGATAATCCTGCCAGGCTACAAGATTGGGGGAAGGACAATCAACAATCACTTTTATTTTATCAAACCCCTTGTTTATACGGTTTATTATTTGTGCGCAAGCAATTGCTTCAACCTGATTGAGGTTTATTCCCTTCTCATTTTGTCCTTCAATCTCTAACGGGCTAACTACAACTACTTCAAATGTTTCTGATTTTTCTTTTATTTTTTCGGCTAAAACTTCTCTTCTTTTTTGAGTTAATTGTTTAGAATCCTTTACTCCAATTTTTTTTAGTTCTTTTTCAACTTCTTTAGTCATCAAACATCCTGCTAAAACCATTGGACCAAGCACTGGACCACGACCTGCATCATCAATTCCTAGCACTAACATGTAAAGGTTAAAAAAGAGCTGGTTTTTAAGGATTGTTGTTAAAACCTAGCCCATATCGCGTAATGGTATCGCACGGGATTGGAGTTCCCGACCTTTCGAGGTATCCAGGTTCGATTCCTGGTGTGGGCGTTTTTACTTCTGAGTTTTATATGAAGGATTATAAAGAATAATTGACTTAGTTTGTTATGCGGGGTAGAGAATTACAAATAGGCAAGTTATCGGAAAAAGAGAGAGGATATTTGTTTGGTCTTTTTGAAGGAGATGGGTATAGATTCCATGATAAAAAGAGTAGGCATTATCATGTTGAATTTTATCTTAATTCAAGAAAAGATAAAGATATAATTAATTACTTAGTAGGATTATTAAAAAAAATTAATTTATCCCCTAGCTTATACCAAGATAAAAGATTTAACTGTATGAGAATTCGGGTTTATTCAAAAGACCTATTTTCTATTATTAAGAAACAAATCTCCCTAGAGGATCAAAAAAAAGAATTTGGAATCGGCTTTATATCTGGACTAATCGATTCAGAAGGATATTACAATAAAAATAAATCATATATAATGGTCATTAATACAAACCTAAAAATTCTCGAAGATTCCCAAAAATTTCTTAAAAAAATGAGAATAAGCTCTAGCATCAGTAAAAGAAAGCCAAGCAAGAAAGATAGGTCGGATTCGTATAGAATGTACATATCAGTTAATTTTAAAAACGTGCCAAATCTCTCATTAAAGACTAAGAGACTCCAATGATAGCGCGGTGGAGCAGATCTGCTTAAGTTTTTCGAAATTTAGTAGAGTTCAACCTGGAGTGCTCGTCGGGCCCATAAGCAAACCAGTAGGTTTTCATTCCTACGCGATTGCATAGGAAACCCGGAGGTCGTGTGGTTCAAATCCCACCCGCGCTATTTTATTTTATAAGTTAACATGCAAACATTTCTCCCATATCCAAGTTTTGAAAAATCATTAAAGGTTTTGGATAATCGGAGATTAGGAAAGCAAAGAGTTGAGGCATACCAGATTCTTAACCTAATTTTGAAAAGAACACAGCAGCTTGGGTGGAAAAATCATCCAGCGGTTAAAATGTGGAAAAAGAACCCCAATGCTCTTAAACTATATTTTAATCTTACTGTAGGGGAGTGGATTGCTAGGGGATTTAAAAATAATATGGAACTTGAAAAAATTAGGGGGAAGGTTTCTTTTCCAAAATGGATAGGATCAAAGAAATTTCATTCAGCCCACAGAAGTAACCTCCTAAGAAAAGATAAAAAATATTATTCCAAATTTAGATGGAGAGAATCCACAGACCTTCCTTACATTTGGTCAGTATAAAATGAAAAAATATTCCTTCTATGAAAAATGTTACAAAGTTCTTAGAAAAGTTCCAAAAGGAAGAGTCACGACATATAAGGAAATTGCCAAATCACTCGTATCTAGGGCTTATAGGGTGGTTGGAAATGCTATGAATAAGAATCCTTATGCTCCACAAGTTCCGTGTCACAGGGTTGTTAACTCTGATGGAAGAATTGGGGGCTTTTTTTCAGGCCAAAAGAACAAAACCCAAATGCTAAAGAAAGAGGGTGTGATCGTTAAAAAAGGGCGAATAGAAAACTTTAATAAACTTCTATACAGATTTTAATATATCGCCTAGGCGAATGCCTCGATCGCATAGTGGTTATTGCACTCGGTTGCTAACCGAGGTCCTTCGGGACACGCA
>Ga0066639_10001913_pt1 | contig 18287 bp, 18 predicted proteins | sample CryGeyCG2114_010_2_FD_59504 | JGI IMG/M metagenome (GOLD analysis project Ga0066639, IMG submission 59504) | Groundwater microbial communities from aquifer - Crystal Geyser CG10_big_fil_rev_8/21/14_0.10 | ecosystem: Environmental > Aquatic > Deep subsurface > Groundwater | place: USA: Utah...
AGGGTTCCGATAGAGGTTAACAAGAATGTTCCTAAGGTGTGGCAAGAAAGGATGATTTAATAATCCTTTGTGTGTTTTCTCACAACACCAACCCATTTAACAAGCCTGCCTGGAGTGAGTTTTACTGTGCTCATACGTATCTTCAACGCATAGCCGTACCATCCCATAAGCGCATACATGAATACTCTGTTAGGAGGGAGTTTTATTAGCTGTTTTGTCAGTGGCAACATCCACGGGAATGCAACAGTTACACCGAACAATTTTTGCAGGTTTTCCACCATCCGTTTCTCTCGTTTGTCCTTGAATTTTAGCACACTCTCTATCTTATTATTCGCACGTATGTTATCATAATTGCCATCAAAATATCCATGAACTACACAGTAGTCGCCAAGCTCTGTTCGCGGATAAGGAACCAGGAGTGAAGACCATGCCATTGCAGGTCTAAGCTTTATGTTGTACCTGAGTGTGTCCATATCTATTTCCAGTTTGTTTTCAACAGGCAATCCAAGGATGTTATAAAACCCGTATTTTATCCCGGCTTTTCTTAACAGCCTGCAGGTCTCATTTATCTGCTCTTTGCTCATATTACGTTTCATTATGCCGTTTCTTACCTCATCGTCAGCAGCCTCTATTGCAAGAAACACTGACATGCAACCTGCCTTTTTAAGGTAGTCCACCACTTGTGGTGTTACTAGATTGGCTCTGATGTTGCAGAAGAATGGGATGCCAACCTTTTTTGGGAACTTCTCAGCGAGTTCTTTAAGCCATTCGATATCGCACATGATGAACGTGTCATCTGAGAATTTTATGAACTCTAAGGGGAACTTCTTCTTTATCTCTAGGACCTCTGCAATTATGTTATCAATGCTTCGCTTCCTTACCTTGCCCCAGGAAGGACCGTACAAGTCGCTCATGTGCTTGTTGAAACAGTATGTGCATCTGAAGGGGCAACCGCGTCCTGATATGATTCTTTTCTCCCCCTCTTCAAACAAGCTCTCATCATATGTGTAAATCATCTCCCGGTCAGGCATTGGTATGCTGTCCAAGTCTCCGTTCAAGGGCCTGACAGGATTTTTTGTTACATGACCCTTTGCATCCTTCACCCATAGGTTCTTAATATTATTGAAGGGTTTCTTCTTTTTCAGGGCATCTAGAAAGTCCTCAAATGCGTCTTCACCCTCTCCTAAGCATATGACATCAACGCCATCCTCCTCTATCATCTCAGGGAAGAATGTTGGATGCGGACCGCCGAAAATTGATATGAATTTATATTTCTTCTTCAACTCATTGTTGAATTTTATCACATCCTTGTGTTCGCCTGTATGAACGCTATATGCGAGAACATCAGGCTTGTATGACTTCATCTTTTTATCTATGTCCTCCAGGTCTGTTGCTATCATGTCTACATCGTGACCTTTATTTTTGGCAACAGCTGAAAGATACATTATTCCAAGACGTTCAGTCATTTTTATGTCCCTAAGGACAAAAAGAGTTTTCATTTGTCACCTCACTCCACATCTAATCCCATCAGTTTTCCTGAGCAATTTCTGCACATCTCTATCTTTTGCTTGTTTTTTAGTATCGCCCTTCTGAAACCTACATATTTAGGGCTGTTCCAGACATTTTTGAAACCGCCTTCAAGCACATTTCCAAAGTGGAAGACACGATTAGGATCGTTGCAGCATGGAGAGACACTGCCATCCCAATTAATAACAGATGATACCCATAGGCGCACACATTCATTCTTCATGTCCTTTCTCCTCATATCAGATGTGTATCTGCTGTATTTCTCATCTGTGGGCTTATATTTTTTAATCTTATTTTTATCCCCACCAAATCCGAGTGCATTGGCACCTTCAAGGCTGACTGTCTTCATCTTTAGTTTGTCTACCCCTATCTCCTTTGCTATTTCTCGGATCCTAGGTATTTCATGTTCATTATGTCTCATCACTATGAATTGTAATTCTACAAAAGGTGTTTTTGTTTTTAGCCTTTTTTTAGTTTCAATTAAAGTCTTCAAATTCTTTATAACGCCCTCGAAGTCGCCGCTTTGCCTGTATTTTAGGAATGTTTCCTTTGTAGCGCCGTCAAGGGAAAATATGAGTTCATCTGTCCCTGCTCTAACTATTCTCTCTATATTTTTATCATCTTTTAGGAGATGACCATTGGTGCTTACTCTGACAAAGATTCTTTTAGATTTTGCATAGTCAATCATCTTGTATGTATCTTCGTTGAGGAATGGTTCACCCCAGTTCCACAAGGTAACATTAAAAAGATAATCACCACACTCATCTATAATCTTCTTGAAATTCTCAAACTTCATATGCCCGCGTGGTGCCTTTATTGCACCGCTCCCGGTGGGGCATAAGGGGCATTTTAGATTGCAGAGGTTTGTGGGCTCTATCATCATTATGGATGGATAGCTCGATAGTATTGGGTTCTTCCTCTTCAGTTTGTAGTAACTGCGCGCAAAGTTATACACCTTTTTAGGTGTTATCTCTCTTCCATGTATCATATATTTGAGTATTTGAGTCTTTTTCATAACACCACTAAATCTTTTTAGCTAAACATAATAAATTAACACCGAAACCGAAATTAACTTTATTCTCAATGTTTCTGAACCACCAACCAAGCATGTTGTTAGCAATACCGTTTTTGCTTCTCATTTCTAAATACGTTTTCTCCATGTCTATCGGCAATCGTGAATATAAGGCATACAGAGGCAGTGTTAAAGCGCTCCAGTATCGTGTTTGTATTATCTTAAATCCTGCCTTTTCCACTTTGTGTTTGAGATCTGTTTTATTATATCTTCTGTAATGACCATACATCTCATCCCTTTTACAAAAGAGGGAAGGGTATGCAGGAACTGCTATGGCTAGCACTCCTCCTTTTCTGAGTAGCTTATTCATGTGCTTTAAGATTAGATTGTCGTCGTCTATGTGTTCCAGTACATCAATTATAATCACATTATCAAACTTCTCATCCTTAAACACCTTGATCATGTCTTCTGCCCAACCTCTGCGTATATCCACATCTCCGAATATTTCCTTTGCTTTATTTATCATGCCTTCGCTTGGCTCTATTCCATGAACATCAAAACCTTTCCTTTTCAATATGTTCATGTAATAGCCATTACCGCATCCAACGTCCAACACAGAGCCTTGATTGAGAAGCGGTTCTATATATTTTATCAGGTTAGGACCGCGGTAGTCTGTCATTCTGGAGTCTAGAGTTGCTGCTATGTTAAGCAGGTTTGCATCAGATTTCTCACGTTCGATTACTTCTCTCATAGATCCACACAAGAGGCGCTCCTTCTGCTTTTACTGTATGTATGAGCGTATAATCATTAGATATTAGTTCATGGAATGTTGTATTTAAATAAAACCTGAAATAGGTGTTCTCAACGATGTATTTGGCTTCCGGCTTGACGTCTGTCATAACCCAATTTTCGTTCTCTTCTGTCTCTGACAGGTACTTAGGCACGAAAGGTGTCAGATCCTCAATATCTGTTCTTATTGGAGGTATTACATGTCGTGGCATAACAAAGAACTGCACAGTGCTGTCAGCATCCGCATTTTCATTCAGCCAATACGCTGCTGTTCCTATACCATCTCCCCACTGTCCTATTGCGAATAGCTTGTTATTATACACGTTTTCAGGACCTCCAACAGATTCACTGTAATAGTCCAAGTAGAATGGATGTATGGATATAACTGTAACGGCCATGTATATCAGGGTTAATATGGGTATAGCCTTGTAAAGCAGATTGCCGTATTTTATATCCCGTACCCAATCCATGAACCAAAACATGCCTACAGATATTAGTATGCTTATCGCGGGATAAATCATAAAAACGTATCTAGGGCCATTCATCCTGAATGTAAAGACTGAGTATAAAAATAGCGGTATCACAAACCATAGGAGAGTTGATTTATGGCCGAATGTATTCTTTTTGATGGATGCTGCAATTCCAAAGATAAAGAATATGGTTAGTAATAATGGCATTGTAGAGAAAACGTAGGTTGGTTCGTAATATATTGGATGTTCTAACCCACCTAAGAAGTATTCTGGGACGACACCTGTTTCGCTTGTCATGCTCAGCCATCCATTTATGTTTGTCAAAGCACCCCCGACAGGATCAGGCCAAAACCTTGGCCATATTAAGAATAATATTATTATGGATGTGATGGGTATCAGTAATAGGTATTTCTTTTGTATATTCTTCTTGTCAGAAATGAGATAGATTATAGGCAGAAGAACAAATAGTGTGACACTGTTATATTTTGTTGCTATGCAGAGTCCTGTTAATATCAGAGATAGTATAAAATGTCTTCTGCTTTCAAGGCCTTTTATGAACGTGTATACAGCTGCTGTATATAAAAAGACTAGCAATACATCCAGTGCTGCTAGCCTTGTTTGAGCTAAGGATACAGGAAGCAGAGCGAATGTTATTGCTGCAAATACAGCTATCTTCAATCCGAAGAATCTTCTTGCTGTAAAAAATATTATTATGCTTGTCGCTACAGCCAGGACAGCTGAAAACAACCTGCCCGGTATCATGCTTTTCATGTTATACATGACAATTACTGCATTGTCATAGCCTGATGATAATAAGTCAAGCCCAGTTTGGGAAAATATGTACACACCATTTACAATTCCATATGCATATCTTGCAAATGGCGGGTGCAGACTGCCGCTGTAGTCTGTACTGTATGTCTTCCACGTCTCTGGACTAAAATCCCCCTGAATTATGTTGTACCATAAGTTTAGGCCTATGGAATATGTTGTTACCTCATCCCACGTTTCATATGGTGTATTAATATCAACTATTCTTGGAACAAGTGTTATGATTATCAAGACTATCAGAATAATGATGATTTTTCTGTTTTCTGATATCTTGTTAAAATATTTCATGAGGCTCTCCTGTAATTTTTGTTATTAAGATACTGGGGTATTTAAATATCCTCCCTATTTGTTTTGGAAAACAATCGGGCTAAGGTTTATAAAACTGTGGCTTATTTATCTATTATGAAAATCCTAATAACGGGTGGTGCTGGTTTTATTGGATATCACCTAGTTAAACAGTTGATAGAAAGGGGCCATGAGGTTATAATTTACGACGCATTCCTTAACTACATAGACCCCGAGAAGAGCACCTATGACAGATACCTCAAGATGCGACTAGAATATCTGAAGGAAAAAACCACTATCATAAGAGGTGATATAAGGCATAAGGTGACGCTATTCAACACTATGAGAGATGTACAACCGGAAGTCGTCGTGCATTTGGCTGCACTGCCCATATCCACAGTATCCAATAAGTTCTCAGAAGATGCCATTGATATAAACCTTAACGGGACAACCAATGTTCTTGAGAGTATAAGAATGACCCCTTCAGTCAAGAAGTTTGTTTATACGTCTTCTAGCATGGTTTATGGTAATTTCCAGAAGCCTACTGCAGATGAATCACATACAACAAATCCTATAGATGTTTATGGTGCGACAAAACTGAGCGGAGAACTGCTAACTCGCGCATATGGAAAGCAGTATGATATTCAGTACTCCATTATAAGACCGTCAGCTGTTTACGGTCCTACAGACTGCAACAGGCGTGTTAGTCAGATATTCTTAGAAAACATACTTAGTGGAACTCCCATAACATTACATAACGAGGGAGAATCAAAGCTCGACTTCACATATGTGGATGATCTTGCCCAAGGTTTCAGATTGGTTGTGGAATCCGAAAAATCTAATGGAGAAACGTTCAACATCACATATGGTGAAGGTAGATCTCTTAAGGATTTTGTCAATTTATTGAAAGACCTCTTAGGAAAGGATGCTGAAATTAATTACAAACCTGCGGATATGAAGAGGCCTGAGAGGGGATCGCTTGATGTTACAAAGGCCAAAAAACTGCTTGGCTATAAACCTGAAAATCCTCTAGAGGTTGGACTTAAGAAATACGTGGAGTTTGTAAAAACTTATGCTAAGATATAGCAAAGACCTATTACAGGACATTATTAAAAAAGCACGTGTTGCTGAAAGAAAAAGGTTTATATACAGCCTTCATAAATCCAATACAGAACTTCAAAGGCTCTTGAATGCAGTGGAGCCTGATACTTATGTGTGCCCGCACAAGCATACACACACACCTGAGATATTCATCAGATTAAGGGGTCGTGTTGCATTGCTTACATTTGATGATAGTGGAGAGATAAAGGATAAGTTTATACTGGATGAAGAGAACCCAGGCGCTGAGATTCCTGTAAACACATGGCATTCACTTGTTTCATTGGACAGGGATTCTGTGTTGTATCTGGTGATGGAAGGGCCATATGATGAAAAAACGCATAAGACATTCCCAAAATGGGCGCCTAGAGAATCTACAGAAGATGCAATTAAATATCTCAAGATGTTGAGGAAGAGGATATGATACCATTAGGAAAGGCTGATATTGACGAGAAGGAGATAAATCTAGTGGTTGATGTTCTCAAATCTGGCTGGCTTGCACATGGGCCAAAAACCAAGGAATTTGAACAGATGTTTGCTGATTATATTGGAACCAAACATGCATTATCTGTTAATTCATGCACATCTGCATTGCATTTGGTAGTAGAGGCTCTTGAAATAAAGGGTGATGTCATACTTCCCAGTTTCACTTTTGTAGCTTCTGCAAATGCAGTCGTAACAGCCGGAGCTAATCCTGTATTTGTGGATATAGAAAAGGATACGCGTAATATAAATCCCGATGAGATTGAGAAGAGGATTACGGATAAAACAAGCGCTATCATGCCGGTTCATTATGCAGGCCATCCATGTGATATGAAGCGCATTATGGAGATTGCAGAGAGTCATGATCTGGTTGTCATAGAGGATTCTGCCGAATGTATTGGCGGTATGCAGGATAGCAAGATAGCCGGCTCATTTGGTATAGGATGTTTCTCCTTTTACCCGACAAAAAATATAACAACAGGTGAGGGGGGTATGATAACTACTAATGATGATGAATTGGCAGATAAATTAAGAACCATGAAGGCTCATGGTATAACTTCATCTGCGTTTGAGCGGGAAAAGATGGAAAGACCGTGGATTAGAGCCGCCACGACAGCTGGTTATAATATGAGGCTATGCGACGTGAATGCAGCAATAGGTATTGAGCAGATGAAAAAACTTGACGAGATGAATAGAAAGAGGATAGAAGCTGCAGCATATCTTAATAAACATCTAACAAACGAGAAGCTAACCAGACCTGTTGTGAGGAACGGCTATAAGCATGTTTTCCAGATGTATACAATACTCCTCGATTCTTCAATCAACAGAACCGAGTTTGTGAAGCATCTACGAACAGAAGGCATACAAGCCAGTGTGCATTTTGATCCCCCTGTTCACCTTCAGCCTTATTACGCGCAAATTGGATGGAAGAAAGGTGATTTTCCCGTGACTGAACATGTATCTGAGAATATAGTAACGCTTCCAATGTTTCCTTCTATAAAAAGGGATGAGTTAGATTTAATAATACAAAGCATAAACTCCTTTTTGGAGTAGTTATGTTCAAAGGATTAATACCCTACACAGTACCTGAGATGGAATCACAGACTATTTACTCAATCCTAAATACGTTTATTGAAGGAGATATTAAAGAAGGTAAATACGTAAAACGGTTTGAGAAACATTTTGCTGATTATGTTGGGACTAAATATGCAATATCAACAGCATCAGGAAGGTCTGCTCTATATCACGCATACTCTTTCTTCATGGAGCAAGGACAAAAGGTTATATTACCCTCTTATACGTGCATACCTGCAATAGATGCAGCACGATGGTCAGGAGCAGCTCCTCATTTTGTAGACATAGAATTGAATACGTACAATCCAAGATTTGTCAGCTCTATTACAAAGATTAAGGGTATAGGTGCTATTTCACTGAGCTATTTATACGGACTGATAGGAGATCTGAATCCCTTTTTAGACTATGCAAAGGATGCTAACATACCTGTCATAGAGGATTCTGCTATAGCTCTCGGAGGTTCATATAAAGGCAGAAAGGCTGGTTCTATAGGCGACGCAGGCATCTTCAGCCTTCAGGAGTCGAAGATAATCACGTCCTGGAGAGGTGGGGTAATCACAACAAACAACAAGGAACTTTACGAGTATATGAACTCTTTAAGAGAGAATCTGGAATTCCCATCAACTCCAAAACTGATGTTCAATCTTTTGTTCTCATATAAGAGGAGCAGACTATCGAATCCACGTTTATACTATTCTACGATGTATTTGCTGAAAAGGATCATGACGTCAAAACGGCTTAAGCCTCTGCTTGCAAATATCATGGGATTCAATCCCACTGAATCAATAGATGGCGTGAGTCCAGATTTAATGCCCAAAACCGACAAATACAACATTACAAATCTCCAGTCAAGAGTAGGCCTGAAGGGTTTGGATAAGATAGATTCTATAACAAAGAAAAGGAGGCGCTTAGCTAGACTACTTTCTGAGGAGCTTGATGATTTAGGTGTAATTGTTCCACAGGAAGACAAAGGTATTATTCATGCCTATGGACGTTTCCCTGTAAGGATAAACGGTCATAATAAGTTCCAGCTTTACCGGTATTTCTTGAAAAATGGAATAGAAACTTCTCTAAACTATCCTTACATTACACCCAATACTAAGTTTATGAAGTCTTTGGATTCTGGTGACTATCCAAACGCGGAGAAGGCGTCAAGAGAAACTATACTTCTCCCATTTCACACATTCCTAAAAGAGAAGGATATATTTATAATGGTTGATTCTATAAAGAAACTGTTAAAATCCGATATGGTGTGATATGTTAGGAAAATTGAAATTATTAAGAAGTTCCTTTCCAGATACATGGATTAGAAAAACCCCCATTCTTCTCTTTAAGACCGATACCATACAAGAAGATGGGAGAATAGTAGCAATGTGCACACGCTATAAGAATCGAATAATCCTATTATGCGTTGATAAAAACTATAGGAGACGTGGATTTGCCAGCACTCTTATTCAACGAAGTGGTGCAAATAAGACAGATACGTATTTGGGTAATACAAATGCGTTGAAAGTATGGGAAAGGAATGGATTTGTTGTTGACAAGATAGAAAACAGTATATTTGGGCGTAGATATTCATTGAAAAAGAAATAATATTTTATTAATACAATGGTATAGATTTATATGGTCAAAGTAAGCGTGATCTCACCTGTTCATAATGAAGAAGAAGTCATAAAAGAATTGATTACGCGAATGACAACAGTGATGAAAAAATTCTATAATAATAGCTGGGAATACATCCTAGTGGATGATTTGAGCACTGACAAAACAGCCCAAATAATCAAATCAATTTCACGGCAAAACAAAAACATAAAATACGTTAAACTGAAAATTAAAGGCGGCCAAACAGGAGGCTTCAAAAAGGGATTTGATGTCGCAAAAGGTGATATCGTTGTCACGATAGATGGGGATTTACAACTGCTTCCAGAGGATGTTCCACTTCTTGTTGATAAGATGGATAAAGGATATGATTTGGTTAATGCTATACGGGAGCATAGACAACATGATTTTGGGTTGAGGCTTGCCTCTAGGATATATAACCTGCTCATGCTCATCTTTTTTAATTGTCCTGTCCTAGATGCGGCCAGCAATTTCACGGCTTTCAAGAAACAATATGTAAAAAACCTGAATCTTATCAAGAATGATCATAGATACATAATACCTATTTGTGTAAGACGTGGGGCAAAGAATGTCGGGGAGGTTGTAGTCCAGCACAAGGATAGAAAAGGCGGCAAATCCAAATATAAAACTGCAAACAAATTTGTTAGAGGTGGACCGGAAATAATAGCAGCATGGATACGCTTCAAAAGAGGCAAATACGACTTAAGGTAGTTCCTTTTTCTTGTAGATAAGGTATATACCAAGACCTACAAGTGCCGGTGGCAATTGTCCTAAAATGAAAGTTATAAGAGATGCTAATACACCAACCTCCAATGGTAAGCCAACTGTGGAAAGCAAGAATGCAAAAACTCCTTCTCTTACACCAAACCCAGATGCTGTTATAGGTAGCAGTCCGACAAGTGTTGCTATGCAAATGAATACAGTTGTATAGAACAGATCAACCTGATACCCCATGGCGTACAGGACGACTGTTATCTGAATCCCTACTGTTAGCCAGACGAGAAGGGATGTAATGGATGTTGATGTGAAGTTTTTCACGCTTTTTAATCTCATGAACGGTTCATACAGGCTGTCTGTGCTATCCTTGATGTTTATTTCGCCCGATTTGGTTACGAATTTTTTAAATGGTTTCATTTTAGTTAGACCGAAAGATATAATTTTCTTGAATATCTTTTCGTTGAATATTCCAAATAGTATAGCAGCGATTATTACAAAGGATATGATCACGCTGTATATACTCTCCAGGCTGGAAAAAACAAGGAATATGCCGACGATGGATATGATGCCTATTATAATCAGATCAAAGGCCCTATCAAGTAAAGATACCGACAATCCAATTCCTGTTCTCACTTTGTAATATTTTTTCAGATAATGAAATTTTACCAGATTGCCTATTTTTGATGGGGTAATTGTTCCGAAAAAGAATCCTATCATGAAGATTTTGGTTATATCTGAGAATGGAACACGTATTCCACAAGCATCTAATATTATCTTCCATCTTATGAAACGAAATACCATTGAAACAACTGTTATTAGCAAGGCAACTGTGATGAGATATGGGTCCAATGTTATTATCACATCAAAAATGTTTTGAATCCCTGCTATATACAATAGAAAAATCAAAAGTAAAATGCTTATCAAAATCTTAGCAGCTGTTTTTATTTCCACTCTACACACCACTTATTTAGAAGATTCTTCATATATCCTTTTTAGTTTTAGGTTTCTGTTTTTAATTGAAAATTTTCCTTTTTCAACTTCCGTTCTTCCAGCAGTGCCCATTTTTGTTCGTAGTCCCTTATCCTCTATTAGTTTTGATATATGAGAAACCATTGACTTAACAACTTCAGGTTTGTTTTCTTTCTCCGAATACCTCGAGAATTCTTCCCAGTTTTTCCATGCAAATAGACAGTCTTTGCCATACCAAGAAAAGTTGCTCACATCCACAGCAAATCCTGCGCCTTTTATTATCTCAGGTATAGCAAACACATTCGTAGTCACTATTGGTAATCTGTAGCTCATGGCCTCTAAGAACACCATTCCAAAAGTGTCCATGTATGATGGTAAGACAAAAACATCAGCCACGGAAAAGAAGTCATCTAAAAGGCGCTGTCTTGGGATGTTAGGTTCATGGAATATGATATTTTTATCATTTCTATATTTTCTTCTCAATTCAGATGGAACATCACTGATAATGGTTAACTTGAAGTCATATTTTTTCTTCAAAACGTCATATGCTTCCAGGAGTTCTTTCCCGCCTTTTGTAAAGAACCTGACACTAACAAACAGTAGATTTATGTCCCCGTGTTTTTTATTTTTGGCGTCAAGAGGCTGCATAGCAGGATACACGACCTCTATCTTATTCTTGAAGTTCTTAGTGTTAAGGCTGTTCTCTATTGATTTTTTCCCAGCCTCTGACCATGGCATTATTTTTTTGCAGTATTTTGATCCTAGCAGATTCTCTACTTGAGGTTTTATTTTTTCAAGTCTTCCTGCTTTAAATCCAGCAAATGAGGCTGCATGCTCAGTATCTATAACCCAGGGAAATTTGTTTTTAATCATGATGCCCGAACAAGCGTGTATTAATTGTGAATTTCCAGGGCTAACATATACTTCATGTGGTCGGTTTAGTATTTCAGTATAATAAGTGAATATCTTTTTCTTTAATCTGTCTGAAGTTTTTGATTTTGATTCTGTGACAATTCTAGGTATTACATACTCCACCCCGCTCGGCGGATGTCTCACCAGATCGTCATACACAGAATGATGTCCTTTTCTTAATAGAACCTTCATAACAATCACCTTAGTCTTGCTTTTATTATCATGTTCTCCCCGAATGTTGCTGGCGTTAGTGATAGTGGTAATACCTTTTTAGCGTGGAAATATATTCCATTTGATTTTTTATTAATTATTTCAAAGCCTTGTTTTTTCAAGGCATATTCAATGTAAGGAATACTGTAGTCTGAGTAATGTGCATTTTGCGCTATATTATCATCATCCACCCAATGCCTATAAAAATCAGCCATTGCGACGTTTATGGGAAATCTGCCCAAAAATATCTTTATTCTATTTTTTAAACAACAAATATTTGGTGTTGTTAAAATAAGCACGCCTCCCCTTTTCAATACCCTTTTTATTTCAGCTAAAAATGAGTAGGGGCTATGCATATGTTCTATGATTTCGCAGGCAATTATGTTATCCACAGAGTTGTTTTTGAATGGCAATCCTTTATTCAGGTCATGTACGCAATCAGCGTTCTTTATATCTAATTTCTTACTGTTTTTTATTATGTAGTTAGAATAATTGGCTCCTAATTCTATTATTTCTCCTTTAAGTATACTTGCCATATTTCTTACAATTTCGTGCCTAGTTTGTTGACCATATTCTTCCCATGTCATTATCTCACCTTCTGAGCAAAAAATATTAAATTATCCCCTTTAAGGATTTCCTTGTTTTTTGGATTTAAAAGAGGATACATGAATACATATGCCATATTTGAAATTGTCTTCTTTAAAAATCCTGAGGCTCCGCTTCCTGGTATGGCTAAGTAGTTGTTGGACTCTATGTTTAACAACTTGAAATTGTTCTTTTCCATTATATCTTCAATCTCCCAGTAAGGAATGGGATTTATATGACCATGCTTAGAGTGTCTTTCTGTTTTACTAAAACAAAACAACTCGCCTGTAATAAGAAATTTCAGCCTTGAAAATATATTAGCGACATTGGGTGTAGTGGTTATGAAAATGCCTCCACTTTTTATCACTCTTGAGCATTCACGTATAATATGATTTGGATTTTCAAGATGCTCTATAACCTCTGTGAGAAGAACGTAATCAAAATGGTTATCTGGATATGGAATTCCTTTATTTAGATCCGCCTTTTTGAAGGACGTTTTTCCTTGAAAAAGATCCCTGTCTATATCACATGCAGACACGGTAAATCCGAGTTCTGACAAAGCTGTTGATAGCTTGCCATCGCCTGCTCCTGCATCAAGTATTTTTCCTTTATTTTTTTTCTCAAAAAACCTGATCAGTTTTGCATGTATTGGATCCATGTAATCACTAGAGATATGAAATAATTATTGATATAAATACTTTATACCAGATTCATCAAAACATCCCAACGGTTCTGTACATATCTTTATATCTTTGTTTTATTATGGGATAGTCGAATTTACGAGCTATTATTTTGGACTTTCTTCCATTATGATTTCTTAGGTTGGGATTGTCTAGATATCTTTTTATGTTTTTGGACAAGTCTCTTGGATCATTTTTTTTATGAAAAAGTGCAGATTCTTTGAAGATGTCAAACGTGCCATAGTTTGGAAGACATAGTGGTAATCCAGAAGCTGCGGCTTCATAAGCTGCCAAACAGAAGCATTCATATTCAGATGAATTGATAAACATTGTCGCAGCATCCATAGCAGCTAATGTTTCCTTGAGTGTTAACTGTCCAGGTAAAAGAACATTTTCAAACTCAAAAAGCTCTGATGGAGGCAAATACCAGTCAAACCCTGTGTCTTTCCACGCGGCTTTAACTGCCTGCTTCTTTTTGGGTCCTAACATAACAACATTTATTCCGGCCTTTTCACATGCCCTTGCTATAACTAACGGATTCTTAACTGCCCTTATGCCAATTGCCAGAGCAAAAGGTGAAGATATGTTATATTTTTTTCTAAATCCGTTCCCCCCTTGAGTCTTGGAAAAAACTTCATAATCAACAGCCGAAGGTATCACTTCTATTTTATTTCGATTTATGCCGTTCTTAATTAGATTGTTTTTCCCATATTCTGTTTGAGTTATAATCTTATCATATCTGTTGATAATCACACGTCTTATTAGTCTCGTGAATGGTTTTGTTCCTATAGTATCGTTGTGAGGGGAATATACAGATTTTTTAGCAAAAAAAGAGGCTAATTCGGGGAAAGGGAACCCACGACCATGTGCGTGAACATCTTGTCTCCATATATTTTTTATTATATTCATTTTAGTGCTGTTTTTTACAGGTATTATATCACCCCCAGCAGCATCCTTGCCTATGGCTATAAAATCCTCTTTTTCTGTCTGGCAAACTATTGGATATGTCCATGATAGATGCTTCATATTTACCTCGATAATTTGGTAATATCTTTATTTATAGTGATTATTAATTATAGCACATGTCTCTCAAGACCGAAATAGCTGGCAATAATATAATTTTCACAGCTGGCAATCTTATAGCAGCAGTTATAGCATTTGTAACCAGCATTTTGTTAGCCAGATATCTAGGCCCTGAAGGGTTTGGTCTATACTCCATGGTATTGGTTGTTTCAGGTATATTTATAGTTTTTACTGATTTTCCCACCGGTTCGGCTATAACTCGATTTTCATCGTTTTTTTTAGGGAAAAAACAAATAGGCAAGATAAAAATGCTGATAAAATATCTGCTAAAACTGAGGATCATATCCACTGTAAGCATAGGCATGATCTTGATTCTTTTGCCATCACAAATTTCTATTTATATATTCAACAAGCCTGGAATTGATTTTGTTATACTGGCTTCAGGCATACTAATACTGACGAACTCATTCATTGAATTTTCTATAGGGTTTTTTAATGGTGTCGGGGCCTTTAGAAAGATTGTCACTATTAGGATTGTGGAAAAAATAAATAAATTTGTGTTTCCTATTGCATTTGTTTTAATTGGCATGGGTTATCTGGGTGCCATATTTGGTATTTTAGTTGCAAGCCTGATGGCCCTGCTTTTAGTTGTAGGGATCTGGTTGAAAAAATATATTTTCATTTTCAGGACAAAAGTATCTACGATAGACAAAAAGATGATATGGGAATTTGGTTTATGGTCTTTTATCTCTGCTGTTGCTATAACCCTCTTTTCAATGGTTGACTCTTTTATGATATCTGTCCTCGGAACCGTACCTGAAGTAGGGTTCTATAGAATAGCAGTAACTTGGACTTATACAATAACCACTCTGATACCATTATCAGGATTTGTTATGTATAGCTACTTTTCCAGAAAACAGAAAAAACAATATCTTTCTAACATATTTTCCAGTTCATTATTTTATACGTCTATGATGGTTTTTCCTCTATCTTTCCTTCTTTCAGCTTTTGCTGGTCCTATAATTGAGATATTTTATGGGCAGTCTTACATACAATCAGCTAACGTACTTACTATATTAGGACTTTCAGCCATACCGCTTGTTATAGGAGCTGTTATAATAGCATATTTTTCTGGAATAAACAGACCTGATATAACCACAAAGATTGTTTCATTTTCCCTGATTATTAATGCAGTATTAAACTATGTCCTCATAATCAATATGGGTATAATTGGCGCTGCTATAGCGACTTTGATTGCTTTGATAGTAGAGATTGTAATTATGTTTGTTGTTGTAGCTAAGATTACTGGTGTTACATGCAAATTTGCATATCTATATAAACCTCTATTAGCTTCATGTATCATGTATTACATAACAACGTTTTTTGTTGCAAGCAATCTGTTAGAACTCATTGTTTACGGGATTATTTCAGCGCTGATTTATATCGGTATCATGCTGTTAATAAGAGGCATGGGTATGAAGGATATACAGGATATACTCAGGCTTTTCCGATCAGGTTTGAGATAGGAAATGGGATAAAGCTTTTATTTGCTACATGTTCAGTTTTATACTGAAATGAGGATATATTATGAATATAGAGCAGTTACCTGAAAAGCCATTGGTATCCATACTTATTTTGAACCATAACGAAAAGACATTCATAAAGGGCTGTATAGAATCGGTGATGAAGCAAACCTACAAGAACTTTGAAATATTCTTTATTGATAATGGTTCTACTGATGGCTCTATAGACTACATGAAACAGCATTATCCTAAAGTGAAGATAATAGATAACAAAAAGAATATAGGAGTTCCAGCTGCCATAAATGAGGGATATTACAAGGCCAAAGGAGATATTATAACAATATGCAGTGCAGATATCATTGTTGATAAAAACTGGCTTTTGGAATCACTGAGAATGTTATACTCTGAGAAAAGGATAGCATGCGTAGGATGTTATGTGAATAATAAAGGTATAGGCGTTATTAATGGGTCGACTAACATCCTAGGATATAATATAGTGGATGTATTCAAAGACAAAACAAGAAAATTCTACACTTCACTAAGCTCCACCTTTTATAACAATCTTCTCGAGTGGATCTCTGACCCCGACTACTTTTTTTACAATGAGGATACGTATAATGGATGGTTGTTTAGAATTAAGGGTTATGACGTGAGGCTCGCACCAAAATCGAAGCTTGTTCATTTTCCTACATATCTACATCCCACAAATACTAATAAGAATGTGAAGAAAAGGAAAAGGGTATTCAAGGAGTATGGATATTTTTTAAGTGAGAGGAATAGGAACATGAATCTTCTTCTGTTCTACTCAAAATCCAACTTATTGAAAACAGCCCCTTTAAATTTTATGGTTTCACTGGCTAGGATAGCATGGAATTTAAAATCTGATAGGCAAAAAGCCCTTAAATATATAAAATCCTACATATGGTTATTGGCCAATATGGGCAAAATAATAAAAAAGCGAAAACATATTCAAAAACAAAGAACTGTTAATGATAGGGAAATAACCCAATTTATAACATCCAAATTAGTTAATGGTTCAGGTGGAAAGAGTGATGCAGTGAATAAAGTCTCTAAAAAATATTGCGACTTTGTTCATTTAACGTGCCTTGAAAATAGTGGATTGGATATATGAAAAGAATATTAGTAACAGGTTGTGGAGGACCAGCAGCTATTAACTTCATTAAATCTATAAGGATGGCTGACGAGCCTATATACGTTGTTGGTACTGATTCTGATAAGATTTACATAGAATTATCCAATTCTGATACAAAACATGTTGTTCCACGATGTAATGAGAGTACATATGTAGAGGCTATGAATGAGATAATAAACAAAGAATGTGTTGAACTGTTCCATCCGCAACCGGATATTGAGGTAAAGGTTGTTTCAGACAATAGAGAGAAGTTTGATGCAAAAACATTCTTACCAGATAAACGGACTATTGATATTTGCCAAAACAAGATGGAATTTAACAAAGAATTAAAACGAAAGGATGTGCCTGTTCCACAATCTTTTATTCTCAACAAAAAGGGCGATATTGAAAAATATATGTCAATATTACTTCAAAATAATGAGAAGGCATGGGTAAGAGCGATAGAGGGTGCTGGCTCACGTGCAGCATTGCCTACCAATCAATTGGATATAACTGACACATGGATTAATTATTGGGATAAGAGGTCTGGAATTGGGTATGGTAGATTTATGATGTCTGAATTCCTCCCTGGAAAGGAGTTTGCATTTCAAAGTATATGGAAGGATGGAGAAATTATAACATCTCAAGCCAGAGAGAGGATGGCTTATATATTTTCTAACTTCACTGTCAGTGGTCAGTCATCATCACCTTCAATAGCCAAAACTGTGCACAGGGATGACGTGAATGACATAGCAACAAGAGCTGTTAAGGCAGTGGATAAGAACGCTACAGGTATATTTTGCGTGGATTTGAAGGAGAATATAACTGGAGTTCCATGTGTCACTGAAATAAATGCTGGTAGGTTTTTCACAACATCAAACTTCTTTTCTGAGGCTGGATGCAATATGCCTTATTATTATGTTAAAATGGCACTTGGAGAGGAACTGCCTGATTTGAATAAGTATAATTCAATACCTGAGAATATTTATTGGATTAGATTGATTGATTGCGGTCATGTCATGTTAAAACAGCCTAAGTTTTAGTATAAAGGCCTGTATTCTTAAGTCCTTCTAACTTCTCTATCAGCCAGCCATCTGAAACATCCTGATAAACGGTTTTGAATGAATAGTACTCAGCATTAGGAAAATCAGGATCAACAAAATTTGTTTTTTTGGGCTTTAGATACTCTAAAAATTCTTTCACAAAATATTCAAGCATATCAATGTTTGTAGCTCCAAGCTTATCCTTGACTGTGAAGTACAAGTCACGAAGCTTCATTCTCTCCTCTATATTAACTGAGCTCAGAAGCCTGAAAGCCACTGTGTTCAATCTCAAACAGTAAACCATGTC
>Ga0066639_10001916_pt1 | contig 18277 bp, 16 predicted proteins | sample CryGeyCG2114_010_2_FD_59504 | JGI IMG/M metagenome (GOLD analysis project Ga0066639, IMG submission 59504) | Groundwater microbial communities from aquifer - Crystal Geyser CG10_big_fil_rev_8/21/14_0.10 | ecosystem: Environmental > Aquatic > Deep subsurface > Groundwater | place: USA: Utah...
GCGATGAAAGTAGCGATTAGAGTGGCGAAAGAGGGGTAGATGCTTACCGACGATACAGTGGGTTAAGCCATGATTGGCGATGATAATTTTATTTTTTTGAAGAGCTTCTTTGAGAATAGTGGCAGCCTCGGGGAATTTTTTAGGGAAAGGAGTGAGAGAAGAATCTTTTTCCACCCAAGTGGCGGTTATGGCGATAATTGGTTTTATGTCATTCTGATTGAATATATTTAAGATATTTTCCCATTCTTTTTGGGTTAGTTCTTGATATGGTCCCCAGGCTTTTAGATAGGGAAGTTTTTTAAAAAACCAAAAATTGGCCCATTTGTAATAGCTGTATTGTTCAAATTGTTTAGTGGATGCGCCAATGTCGTCTATTCTGAAGTATTTCATTTTTTCATGCCTACTAGTAGGTAATGTATGGCTGTATTTGGGTTTTTTGTTCTAGAAAATATATTCATTAAAATTTTTCTGATTAAGCGTCTTAATTTCCAATGTTTTTTTAGAAATAAATTGGTTTTTATAAAATAATTTAGGGATGCTAGATAAGTATTTCCTATTGGGACTATAACAAAATTTAGTTGGTTGTCTATGAGATTATTTATTTGCGTGGGGTTGAATGTGTGGCAATGTTGTCCATCCGGGCCGTGATACCAATATGTTTGTCCAATAAAATCTAATATGGCGATGCCGTCTTTATCTAATACTCCTATTATATTATCTATACAAGCTCTTATATTTTCTATTAAAAAGAGAGAATTAATAGATATGACCGATTTATATTTTTTATTTATATTGAATTTGGGAGAATTCATATCTAATTTGTATTCTGAGTTTGTTTCTATATTAGCAATATGATAGTTACTTTCATTAAATCCAAAAAGTTTATGGTAATGTTTTTTGCCGCCAAAATCCAGTGTCGGTTGGGTTTTATTCAGTAATACGGATAAATTTCTCATTGTGCTGTCTAATAAGGATCTCTGTATTGAGCTCTTAGGTTTAGGACTATGTCTTAGGTTAGTTGGATTGACTGCGGTCTGATTTTCTGTAAATAGTATTTCAGCGTTGTTTTTTATATAAGTATTGTCCAGAGACAGTAAAGGGCTGTTTAAAATATCAGCTACTCTTTTCTGAAAATCAGATCCGGTTGTTTTTATAAATATATCCATAATTATTTTATTAATTTTATAAAGAGACCGGAGTAGTATGAGTCTTTTATTTTCTCTACTCTAAATAATTTTAAGATGAATAATATAGGTAGTAAAAAAATAAATATTATTTTTTTACTAAGACTTTTTTTAGTACCAAAATTTTTTTTTCTAATAATATCCCAGATGACAGTATAAGCATTTCCTATAGTTGTTATATTAACTTTGGAAAAATTAGTTGTTTGAGAATAAATATATTCTTTAGTATAGCGAATATTATCATTATGATCGTGGTACATAAATGGTATAGTTATAAGAGCATAATGGCCTGGCTTTAGGAGACGATAAACTTCGCCCATGGATTGAGTGATATTTTCTAGATATTCAAAGACTTCTATGGATATTATGCTATTAAAATAATTGTCTGGAAAGTTTGTTTTTTGATTAAAATCGGTTTTAATAATATTTAATTTTGGATTTGGATATTTGTCAATGGCAATTATATTACCATTAAAGAAGTTGTCGTAGCGTCTATTTTGAGAGCCAACATCTAAAATGTTGCCTGTTATAAGATGGGATTCTTGTTTTAGAATTTTTTCCAGAAGAATGCGGTGCCAGGTTTTTTTATAGAAATCTATTAACATTAGAGATAATTAAAATACCATAATAACGCATTAATTTTCCAGTTTTTTAAAATAGATATTTTATGACCCTTAATATATAAATGTTTTTTCATTATATTTTTGTATTGATTTGATATATCCTCTATAGAGGGTACTTCTATATTATTCTGGTATATCTTGTAGTTTTTGGACACCTTATTTATTTTTTCTATAAGTTCTTTTTCGTTATTAAAAATTTCGCCCCCGTTTTTAATGGATTCTGAGTTACTTCCACTATCTAGAGCTATAACTGGTAAGCTACAAGCTAAAGCTTCTAATATGGAATTTGAGCGAGCTTCGTTCTTAATGGGGGATATGAAAATATGATGTTTTTTAATTTCTTGAGCAAGTTCCGGACTTGGTAGAGGTTTAATATGTTTGATATTTTTAAATTTTATAGGCGAGTTGCCTATAAAGGTAAAGTCAAATTTTTTAAAGTTTAAATTTTCATCTAAAAATTTATAGAATTTAAAACCTTTATTTAGATTAGTTGACCAGCTAGTGGCCACTAGGCGTATTTTTTCTTTTGGTTTTAAAAATGTTTTGTTTTGGCTATTAAAATATTGAGGATCTGGGGCATTTGATATAATAGAAAAGTTTTTATTTTTAAAATTCCTTCTTTGAGCTTCTTTTCTTGACCAGTTAGATTGGAATATTACCCAATCTGCATGATTAGCTAATTCTATTATGATTTTATCCATTATTTTCCATTTAGGACCACGATGATATTCGTATATATCTCCTAGGCGGTATATAAATATCTTTTCAGGATAATTTTTTCTAATGTTTATAATTTCTTTTATGTGATGATGAGTTATTCCAATGATTATATCAGCTTCTTTATAACTGTTAGTAAAAATGAACTTAGACTTAGATAACTCTTTTTTTAGAGCCTTGAGAAATTGGTTGCCTCCGCCGAACGGGCCATCTTTAAAATCTAAGAGAATATTAATCTTTAAATTGTAATTCATAGTATTTTTTATAGAGGTCATTTTTATCTATAAGCTCTTTATGATTGCCTTGTTCTATAATTTGGCCTTTGTCTAAAACTATAATATTGTCTACTTTTTTAATAGTAGAGAGACGGTGAGCTATGGCTATGACTGTTCTATTTTTCATAGCTTTTTCTAGAGCCTCTTGGACATCTTTTTCGGTAGCTGAGTCTAATGATGAAGTAGCCTCATCTAGAATTAGAATTTTAGGATTTCTGATTATGGCGCGGGCTATAGCTAAACGTTGTTTTTGTCCTCCGGATAAGTTTATACCTCTTTCACTTATAATAGTGTTGTACTGGTGAGGTAAGCTCATTATAAAATCATGGATATTAGCTATTTTAGCAGCTTTTATAATATCTGATTCAGATACTTTTCCAGCACCATAAGATATATTGTAATATATAGATTCGTTGAACATTATAGGATTTTGGGAAATGAAGCCTATAAGATTTAACCAGTTTTTGGAATCTATTTCTTTTAAATTATGTCCATCGATTATTATATTGCCCTGATCTGGGTCAATTAATCCAGATATGAGGTTAATTAATGTTGTTTTACCTGATCCAGTCGGCCCTACAATTGCGGTAAAACTTCCTTTAGGAAATGAGATGGTTATATTTTTTATTATGTTTTTGTTTTTATAATTGTCTTTATAGTGGAATGTTATATTTTTTAACTCAATTTTATTTTTAAAATTCTTAATTTTTTTACCATTTGTTCTTGATTTATATTTGGATGCTTGGTAGAGACGTTCTTCATATAAACGAAAAGGAGGCATACTTTGAAACATGCCGGACACGGATGTAAGGAGCCCATTTATTTCTTGGAATAAACGCAAAAATACGTAGAGGTAGGCAATTATAAATGGTATCATCGGTATTACATTTAGGTTATACACTTTAATACTTAAGATTAGTATTATTACTATGGTTGTGAGAATGAATGTTTCTGTAATAAAAGGGGTTATTTTATGATATTTAAGTTCTTTGTATTCTAGTAAGGAAAGTTCTTCTGTTATAAAAGCAAATTTATCTTTTTCTTCTTTTTCTGTGCTGGATATTTTTATAAGAGTAAGGTTGGCGATTGTTTCAATTAATTTGGAGTTAAATTTATCTAGTGATCTAGCTATATTAGTATTTATGTTTTTTATTTTAGATAAAATTATTTTTATTATAGGCATTAAAGCTATTTCTAAAAAAATGACGGCTAAAGTCATAGGCCATGAAATAAGAAATAAGATGATAGTGTAAACAATTATGCGACCTAATTTTATAGTCGAGCTTAGTATAGCAAAAATGAAAGAAACTATGCTTTTAGAACAGAAAGTGACACTGCTTAGAATATTTCCTGAATTTAGTAATTGATAGAAGGAATAGTTGGCATCGGTCATGGAATTAAACATCTGTCTTTGCAAGTCTCTTTTGAGGAGCGTATTTATTTTTTGAATAGTTGTATTATTTAGATAGGTAAATATATTTTTTAAGATTACCGTTATTAAGACGAATAAAAGCAAATATATAAGAGTGTCTTCTTTTGAGTTGGATAATAATAGATTTTCAATTTTTGAGAAAGCTGGGAATATTGGATTTGGTCCTTGGTTTATAAGATTTTGTAAAAGTGGTATAAGGGCACCGATGCTTATTCCTTCAAAGAGTGAAGCTAAAAGACTAAATATTATTATTATAAAACTTAGTTTTTTGTAGGGTCGTATATATGAAAAAGCCTTTTTGAGATAGTAAGCTCTAATTTTTATATATTGATTCATTTATGTCAAATAATACGTAAAAATATAAGACTTTATTTCATTTTACATATTTTTTGTTATAAAGTCAATAATGCGATGAGAAGATTTACAATCTAATGGTTTAAGATACTTAGAAATAAATTCATGTCGAGATTTTTTATCTATTGCAAAGTCAGAAATTTTTTTATTAGCTAATAATTTTATAAGATGTCTGTGGTTTACTATAGTGTTAACATTATGATAGTCATATAACCTTGAGTTAATAACTGGTAAATCAGTAAATTTAATTTCTTGAGTAGGATCTTTTATTGTTACTTGTAGAGCAGGACAATTGGCGGCTACGGCGTCTATACTAGAAGTGCTGTAATTAAAACAAATAATTAGGTCAGATGCGACGATGAGTTCTAAAGTTATAAAAGGGTACCAAGCACTGGAGTCATCGAAGAAAAAATCAGCAATTTCCTTTACATAGGATGGGTCTTTGTGTTTTGACTTAGTTTTTACTATTAAGAGGGCATTATTTTTTAAGCACCATTTTTTTATATTAGTGACTAAATATTTATAGTTTTTTTCCGTTATGGAGTATAAGGCTTGTTTTATATTTCCTTTTGTAATTAGTCTAATAGTAGCTTTAATTTTATTTGAAGGACTAAATACGTAATGCATCCAAAAACTGGTGTGCATGTTAGCAGACATTAGTAAAACAATTTTTTTATTAGCAGGAAAATTAAATTTTTTAAAAATATTTTTTTTGTTAATATTGGAGAATGTATCATAAAGAGGATTACCAACAACTGTAAATTTATTAAGTATATTAGAGTCTAATTGAGGGTAAGCCTTTTTATATATATTTATCATTTCTTGACTATACATATAAGATCTATCTACTTGTTTAAAAACACTGGGGTCTGTTTCTAGATAGTCAAATGTGGCTTGCAAGTAATGGACTTTACATATTTTTTTTATTTTTTTTAGATAGTGCTCAAAAACTTTTTCAGTGAAGCTGAGACTAAAAAAATCAGATATTTTGTTGTTTTTTAATAAATTTACTAGGTGGTTATTGTTTTGATAATAAACTATGTGAACTTTATCTTGTCCAGGAAAAGATAAGTTAGTTTTTATGGGTCTTTGGCTTATATTTTTTGGAAAAGACTTTTCCGGGTTTGGACCACAAAGGAGAAATATTTTGAGCTGTCGGCTTATAGCCTCTATTATTATTGGAGATAGAAGTTTCATTTCTGATGACTTGCCGACTCTAAATCCTAATATGGGAAAATTCATGATTATATGATATCCTTGATTTTTTTAATATTAATACAGTTAATAGAAGATGTAAATTTTTTAATATTGTTTAGGTTAGCGGGCTTAAAATTTTCGTAAGAAGGAGTTTTAATATGAAAATCAATATTACTAATTTGTTGGTAAATATTAAGATTATTAATGATAATAAATATTTCTTCGTTCTCTAAAATAGTATTGTTGATTTCACTTGTATTAATTAAACTTTCATGTATTTTTTCTCCTAAGCGATTATCAATATTTTCTACTTTAATATTTTGTCCAGGATAATACTTAGATAAAAAAATGTGAGCTAGGTCGGTTAATTTTATAGAAGGAATTTTTAAAATAAAAATTTCTCCATATTGACTAATTTGGGCGGATTTAATGATTAGATCAGCAGCTTGCCTTCTAGACATAAAAAATCTAGTCATCTGGTTGTTGGTGACTTTAATAGTTTTATTAATGTGAATTTGTTTTTTCCAGAGAGGTAAAACTGAACCATTAGACCAGGCAACATTACCAAAACGGACGCAGGCAAATGTAGTAGGTTGATTTCCGGCATAGTAATTGGCATTAATAAAAAGCTTTTCCATCATTAGTTTCGAAGTGCCCATGACATTGTTTGGGTTAGAGGCTTTATCAGTAGAAATAGCAATAACTTTTTTAACTCTATTTTTGATGGCGGCAGATATAACATTTTGAGAGCCAATAATATTAGTTTCGACGGCTTCGAAGGCGTTATATTCGCATAGAGGAACGTGTTTCATAGCAGCTGTGTGGAAGACTATATCTACATTTTCTAAGGCTTTTTCTAGACGGTCCTTATTTCTAATGTCTCCTATAAGGAGGCGGAGATTTTGAGGGTAGTTTAATTTTTGAGCAAGATAGTATTGCTTATTTTCATCTCTGGATAGAACTCTTATTTGCTTAGGTTGAAATTTTATTATTTCTTCAACTATGGTTGAACCGATAGTTCCTGTGCCTCCAGTTATCAAAATAATTTTGTTTTTAAAGTATTTATTCATTATTTTAAATTAATTTTTATTGTTCTGTTAGTACGATTGCTTTTTTCTAAGGATTTTAATACTTTTAAGTTTGACCAGAATTCTTTAAATGTGTATGGATAATTAGTTTTTTTATCTATAGCTGTTAGAAATGCTTTTATTTCTTTATGATACATATCATCAGAATCTACATAATTTTTTTCTTTTTTATTAGTAGGAATTTTTATATTTTTCCATTTTTTAGATTTTGTGTTATAGATTGATAAGAGATGATTAGGATATTCATCCCATTCTATAATGCCTTCGCTGCCAATGAGTCGTATAAATTTTTTAGGGTATCTACTTATAGTCTCTGTTAATATAGTTCCAACTACTCCATTTTTCATTTTTAGAAATAAGGCATAGGTATCGTGAGAGTGTATTTTTAAATTGGAAACTTTTTCTGTTATACCACCTATTTTTGTAACAGAAGAATTTGTTATATCGGTTATCCACACAAGATCATATGGAAGCATTTCTCTACAGGCCCCTGTTTCTTTTTTAGAAAAATAAGTGTAACGATAATCTTCCCAGGGATGCCAGTCAGGAAGATATTGTCCGCTGTGATAAGTAAAGGCTTGTATTTGTCCAATAATGTTTTTTTGTATTAATTCTTTTATCTTTTTAATAGGGGAAAAGTAATACATAGTACATGAAGGAGCAGCAACAAAAGAGTTGTCTATTAAAGGTATGAGTTTATGGTAACCATTATCAGTAGTACTAGTTTCTACAAAAAAATGTTTCTTGTCTCTGGCAGCTTTTAAAAAGTACTGATGATGTTTATTTGGGGGTGTTGAAATTATAACCGCATCAGGATTTGATTTATAGTAAGCGTCTTTAAAGTTTGAATAAGTTTTAATTTTGTATTGTTTACTTGCTTCATTTCTTGGTTTTTTTGCTTTATCAAATCCAGTTATATTTTTTCTTTCTATACCATTAAAAATGAGATTTCTAATTCTCCTTTTTCCCATAGACCCAAGTCCAATAATTAAGATTTTTTTATTTTTAAGCATTCTCTATAATATTTAAATCTTCTATTCCTTGATTAAGGCTTAAAATTTTAGGTGGTAAAGTCTTTTTTTTAATACAGTTAATTACAAGTTCTATTTCTTTTATATACAGATCGTTAAAATTTAGTTTAATTTTTTGATTAGATATTTTCTTATTTTTGTGATTAAATATATCAAGGTTGCTTTTTTCTAAGTCGCATAGTAAAGTTTTGTTTTCGCCATATATTTTAATGTATCGCTCAGGTAATTTTTGAAAATAATTAAGTATAATACTGGTATAGTGGCTTTTTTGGTGTATACAAAGAATAGCTATATCGTCACTTGTGATTTCGAGATTACTTATTTTATTATGATGATTTGATATTGATATTATTTTTTCTGGAAAAATAAATCTAAAGTAGTTAATTTCGTGAATTATATCTAAAAGAACACCTCCACCCTCATTTTTTTTAGATGAGTAACTTAGTCGGTAATCTCTGTTTGATCTCCAATCTGGTAAATAGCTTCCTGAATGTATTTGGACAAGATAAATATGACCAAGTTTTTGTTTTTTAATAAAATCTTTCACTTTTTTAATTAAAGGGTGGAAAGTGAGAATATAGCCGATAACAACTTTTTTATTTTTGAGCATTTTTTTAATTTCTTTAGCTTGAAATAAAGACATTGCTAATGGTTTTTCAATAAAAAAATTACTACTTAAATTTTTAAATTTTTTTATATCTTTAAGGTGATCGGAAGTTTTGGAACAGATTAAAATTAAATCGTAATATGAATTTTCTGATAGTTTTGTTTTATGCAGGTGACGCGAGTAAATTTCCGGACTGAATCCAAGTTTTTTTAGATTTTTAAAATGTCTTTGACCTATGGATCCGAAGCCGACTATAAGGATTTTCATTTTTTCTTTTCCTTCTTTATTTTTTTTATGATATTTTTGATTTGTAGTTGAGCTTTATAAACAATTTCAGCTAAAGCCCAGTCTTCCGGTTCGTCTAGATCAATAGAGCGCCAAGTGTCGCATATAACTGCTTTGGTTTTTTTAGGGAAAACAGTTTTTTCTTTTATGATAGTATCTGTTTTTGTAAGATAAGCAAAACATCCATTTAGTTTATATCCTTTTGGCATAGCTTGACGATTTGGGGTTTTTTTGAGGTTTATTTTATTTACCTGAATCAGATTATCTTGACTATCTATATGAAATAGCATTGAGTGTGTGGGACATAATGTTATTACCGAATCAGCTTCAGAGTTTTCCATTTTTTTTATGCAGCGTATAATATCCTCTTTTTTTCTTAAAGGTGAAGTTGTTTGCAAAATAAGAACATAATCAGGTTTATAATTCTCGTCTTTTTTTAGTTTAGTTAGGGTAAAAAATATAGCACCCATAACGTCACTATTATCTTTAGACATGTTAGGGGGTCTCATAAAGGGAATTTCGGCGCCGTATTTTTTAGCTACTTTAGCTATAGAAGGGCTTTCAGTCGATACTATAATTCGATCAATATATTTTTTTAAAGATTGTGCTTGTTTTATAGTATAAGCTATAAGGGGTTTACCATTAAAATTACGAATGTTTTTATTTGGTATACCTTTACTTCCTCCTCGAGCGGGTATAATAGCAAGTATTTTTTTGTGTTTATTAGTCATATTGTTGGGTGATTTAGAGTAAATGATAATTGTCTCATGATAATTTGTTTTCAGACTTAAGTCAAAAATTTTACTTATTAAATACATCTTATTATCATTGCTTTATTTTTACTGCCTAGATATAATATCTTCATAAAAAATGATTATTTTAGGTATAAATGAAGAACACAATTCCACCGCTGCTCTAAACAAAGACGGTAAAATTATTTACTGCGCTTCTGAAGAACGTATATCCAGAATTAAGAATGATAATGGATACCCCTGGCAAACGATTAATAACGCTTTGAAAGAGACTGGAATTAAAACTTCTCAAATAGATCAAGTAGTTTACACCGTTAAAGAACAAGATCCCATAGCTTTAAAAACAAAAAGAATTACTCGTTTTAAAATATCTGACTATATTAGAGAAATGCATGAACATTGGAAACCAATATTACTTGAAAATAAACCATCTCATTTTTATGAAAATTTACTTAAAGAATCAAGATTTAATGATGAAAATAATCAGTACTATAATTTTGATTTCATAAAAACTACTCCTCGTAATAAATGGGTTGAAGTTTTTAACCAAGAAAGAAAAAATATAGTTGCTAGACAATTAAATATTAATCCAGAGAAAGTGATTTTTCACGATCACCATCAATGCCACGCCTATTACGCTTATTATGCTTCTATTATAAATCGTCGTACCAGAGCCGCCGTTATTACTGCTGATGGCTGGGGGGATGGTTATAACGCTACCATCTGGCTTGCCGAAAATGGAAAATTAAAAAAAATCTTTGGGACAAAATTATGTAACCTAGCCAGAATTTACCGCTTCATAACTCTTCTTCTTGGAATGAAACCTTTTGAGCATGAATATAAAGTAATGGGATTAGCACCTTACGCTAAAAATTACATAGCAAAACCTGCTTATAACGTATTTAAAAAAACTTTAATTGTAGATGGTTTAGATTTTAAATGGCAAGAAAAACCTTCTGACTTATATTTCTATTTCCAAAAAAAACTAGAAGGTTGTCGTTTCGATGGCATTGCTGCCGGTTTACAAAAATGGACTGAGGATTTACTAGTAGAATGGTTCTCCAATATAGTCAATCACCTAAAAGTAGATACTGTTGCCTATAGCGGGGGTTTGTCTATGAACGTCAAAAATAACCAGGTAATAAATCAAATTCCTCAAATAAAAAATTTCTTTATTCCTCCTAGTGGCGGAGACGAATCCACTGCTATTGGGGCCAGCTACATAGCCTCTATAGAAAAATCTGTAATTCCCATACCTCTATCTAGTGCTTATTTAGGTTATACTATTACTAACCAAGAGATAGAAGATCTTTTAGATAATAATAAAATTATAGATAATCCTTATTACCAAGTCATATTTAACGTTTCCCCAAGTAAAATAGCCTCCCTCCTAGATCAAAATAAAATAATAGCTCGCTGTGCTGGGCCTATGGAATTTGGTGCCCGCGCTCTTGGTAATCGTTCCATTATTTGTAATCCTTCATGTTTTGAAAATCTTCGCTTAATTAACGAGAAAATAAAATTTCGAGATTTTTGGATGCCTTTTACTCCAACTATACTCGATTATCGTGCTTCAGACTATCTAATTAATCCTAAAAATACATCGGCTTCTTTTATGACTATAGCTTTTGATACTACTTCTCTGGCCCGCCAACACCTTGCCGCCGCCATTCACCCTTACGATTTTACTGCTCGTCCTCAAGTCTTAACCAAAGACATTAATCCAGATTACTATGCCATCATAGAAGCTTTTGCTAAAAAGACTGGTATTGGCGGAGTTTTAAATACTTCTCTCAATCTTCATGGGCAACCCATTGATAGAAATGCCTCTGATGCCTGGCATACCTTTACCCATTCTGACCTAGATGCTATTATTCTAAATAAGACTCTTATAATAAAAAATTGAAATTTGTATTAAAAATATATATAATAAAACAATCATGAATAACCCTATATCAAAAATAAACAGTCACAACGAATGGGATAAACTCAAAGAAGTTGTTCTAGGCGTTGCTAGTCACACTATGGCTACTTTAACTTGGAATAGTCCAGAACCCATTCCAGAATCAATTAAAAGTAAAGCTTATCTTTTAGCTCAAGAAGCCTATCCTAAATGGTTACTAGATGAAGTTAACGAAGATCTTGAGGATATGGCAAAAACTTTAAAACAATTTGGAGTTAAAGTGCATCGGGCTAAGCCGCACGATCTCTCTACAATGTTCTCTTCCCCTTTTGGATGGAGTTCCACCGGAAATGACGTATATAATATAAGAGATCTACATTTAATAGTTGGCAACAACGTTCTAGAAAGCTCCTCTCCCGTAAAAAGTAGATATTTTGAAGCCACTGCTCTTTATAACGTTTGGTATAATCAGTACTTTACAAGCGGTTTTCGTTGGCTAGTTGCTCCTAAACCTATGCTATCAGGAGAAGTTCTAACACCATACTTCAGAGATGAAGATGAACGAGAACTTACTCACGAAGATATGCGATACAAAGAATTAACTGATGGACGCCTTGAAAAATTACATAAACTATCAGAAAAGGAGATACTTTTTGAAGCTGCTAACACTGTTAGAATGGGTAAAGATTTACTTTATCTAATATCCTCATCAGGAAACGAATTAGGAGCTAAATGGTTGCAAAGCGTTTTAGGAAACGAGTATAGAGTTCATACTACTCGTGATATTTACCGCTCAAGTCATATTGACTCAACTGTTCTTTGTTTGAAACCCGGGCTAGTGTTACTAAATAGTACTAGAGTTAATCCCAAAAACTGTCCTAAAATATTTGATAAATGGGATAAAATATATTTTGATGACGTTGCTCCTTTCACTCAAAACGAAATTGATTTGCAAAAAAATATAAGAGATAAAATTCACGCTGAACTAGTCAGTCTAGGTTTCGAAACTAACCTTCAGTCAATGGGTTCGCCTTGGGTAGGGATGAATGTTTTATCTTTAGATCCTAAAACTGTTATGATAGACGAACGACAAACAAAACTAATGAAGGTCTTAGAAGGATATGGTATAACAAATGTCCCTGTCCGTCTTAGGCATCCTTATACCCATGGAGGGGGTCTTCACTGTGCTACTTTAGATACAGTAAGAGATAGTAAATTAGAGGATTATTTTAATTAAATAATAAAAATAAATAAATTTAATTTAAACATAATAAAATTATGAATAAAGATACAAAAGAAGTTGAAAAATCAACTCTAAAAACTTTTCAAGAGGAAATACCATCTATTTATTTTTCAGACAAAGATATTCAAGAATTCGAAAAATATAAAAAAAATGCTGAATACTTGTATAGAGATCTATTAAAATTTCCTCCCAAAATGTTTGATAATTCTAAACTAATTGATTTTGGAGCCGGCACTGGAGAAAATACAGTCTATTTAGCTAACTGGGGAGCTAAATGCACTCTAGTTGAAATGAATAATAAAGCTCAAAAGATATCTAAAGAGGTTTTCCAAAAACATACTAACAACTATCAAGATCATAAGTTTATACTCTCTTCTATATTTGACTTTACTAGTGAAGAAAAATTTGACATAGTTCACTGTCGTGGAGTTTTAAGCCATACTAATGATAAAGAGAGAGCTTTTTCAAAAATATCTTCATTTTTGAGACCAGGAGGATATTTAATTTTCGGTGACCCTAATAAAGCTGGTGGCTTTCAGAATATGTTACAACGATATATTATCTATAAATTCGCTGACGATTGGGACAAAATGGTCAAGGTAGCAGAATATTTATTTAAAGAAGACATAGATAGAAGTCAAGAAGCTATAGGCAGAACTCGTCGTGCTATAATTTTTGATAGATGGGTTATTCAAAAACAAGACGACCCTTCTATTAAAGAAGTTTTACAATGGTTAGATTCTAATAATTTGAATCTGTATTCTTCTTACCCTCCTATCATCCCTTCAGTCTTAGGCGACTCTGCTCATCACCAAATAAAATTCAAGCCCCAATCTTTTAAAGATATAGGTGTCTTAACAGAAGCTGTTTGGCTTATGCAAAATGAAAGTGACAAACAAGAGATTCCAAAAATCTTACAGTCATTTTTAGAACTGTCTCAAAAACAATCATCTTTAACAAGTTATATGTCAGATTTTAATTCTAATTCAGAAGTAAATAAAAATGAGTTAAAACATCTAATAGAAGAATATAAAAAAGCTTTTGCTAAAACCAATATAATTACCCATCTATCCAAACGAATGGATATATTTTTAGAGGAGATTAAACAATTACTAGACACGGTAGAAACTAATGATATTGATAGAGTTAAGAGCTTTATATCTAATACTAAATATTTATTTCGGGGTGCTTTAGGAGTTAGGCATGTTGACTTTATAGCATACAAGAAACCCTAACTTTCACTCATACTTTTTAGTATATTTACATGATCCTCTCTAGGATACTTAAATTTACCTTTTACACCACCTACCATACTAGAGCAAAAGGCTAAATCAACTCCTAAGCTATCTAGAATACTAAGAGTTTTATTATTATAAGAGTTAGAAGGATGAGCCGCGATTAAAAAATTTTGTTTTCCTACAACTTTTTCTATATGTCGCTTGTTTTTAAGATATTCACTCTTTTGCTCATTATAAGATAAAATTTCAAGTTTGTTAGGGTGGGAATGAGAATGCAAGCCTATTATATGTCCTTTCTTTTTTAGATTAATTAAATCATTATCATTCATCCACCTATTTACACCTAATTTTTCTAACCCGCCGTACTCATCTACTAACCCATCCATTATATATTCATATTCTTTTTTTTCTAAACACATATCACGTATATAACGAAAAATCCTATCCTCCTTAGAATAACATTTATGCTCTATTAAATATTCTTCTGGAAAATATTTAATAGCTTTTTTTATCTTATCACTAAATTTGGATTTGTAATTTAAAAAAGTATTAAAAAAATCACTGAATCTACTAAAATATTTATTACGAAATATTCTATAAAGTTCTAATCTAGACATATTTCCCTCCAAAACATAAGAATATACAAAAAAAGCTCCTTTTATATTAAAGCTATCTAAAACAGGTTCAGCTATTTCTATCTGACAAAGTAAAGAATCATCAAACGACAAAAAAATGTCTTTATTTTCAAGTTTTCCTGTTAAAGCTTTATTTAACCATTTTTCCACATCTAAAATAAATCTTTTACCGCCTAAAAATTCAATCATATTTGCTAAATCATCAGCACTCAAAGATCCTTCTCCGCTAGGATGTACAACAGATCCTTCACCATGAAAATGATGAAACATTATTCCATGTGGAAAATTACTTTTATATATAGACATGTCAATGTTAATAATATCTATAACTACAAAAATGTAAAGTTAAGAATATTTGATTTTTTTTAATTTCGTGTTATTATGTAAGCGGTTTTTTGAAATTAAAATAGGCGTAAAAAGGGAGAATATACAATGGCTATACTCATTATCTGTGAAGATATGGGAAGTTTTAATAATGTGTTTCCGGTTGGTAAAATACTTGAGGAGTATAATTATGAGGTTGTTTGGATTCCACGTGGTATGGCATTATATACTTTGTCTAAAATGGGAGTGAGTTTTGAAAAATTTTTAAATGACAAGGATATTTTTAAAAAATATCCTTGTCCAGATGCTATTATTGGGGGATTTTCTGGATCAGGTATGGAGCAAAAGATGTTTTTGACAGCAGTAGACCTTGGCATAAAATGCCCTAGAATATATTTGCCTGACGGATGGGGGGGATGGTGTTTTATGATAAAGTGGGAAGATTGTCTACCTGAATATGTTTGTGTAAACGATACTTTTGACAGAGATCTTACTTTGAGAGGATGGGCTAATCTTACTGAGGATAAGATATTTATTACGGGTTGGCCGGCTTTTGATATTTATGCCAAGTTTGATTTTGAAAGCGAGAGAAGAAAGATGGTTTTAGATTGGGGATTAGAGGGGCCAACTATTTTTTTTGTTGGTACAGTGGAATATACTGGGGCGACTTTTAAAAATGTAGTAGATTCCTTAGTTTTATTTGATAAAAAGTTGAATCTGATTTTCCGTTGTCATCCAAACATGGATAAACAATCGTCTGATTTACAAAAAAGATTGTGGATGGAAGCAATTAGCAAGGCAAGGGCATTTGATAAAATACGAGTAATAGAAGATAATAATAGTAGTAGTGTTTTAAGCACGTTAGCGGTAGCTGACGTGGTTATGTCTGATATATCGACTTTATTAAATGTGGCTGCGACTTTAGGTAAATTTAATGTGTCAGTTTTATTTCCAGGGTCTGGGAAAGAATGTTTTGAGAGAGTTTATCCTGGATTAAAAGAGCCTCCAATTGTTACTTTAAAATGCGGAGATTTAGCTTGTGATCATGAGGATCTTTATGAAATTATAAGTGACTGGTTAGATAATGGTAACAAATTTTTTCCAAAACAGAAGGAAATTTTTAAAATGGATGGAAAAAATACAATAAGAGTAGTTGAGGTTATAAAGAAGCTCTTGTAGAGAATTAGTATTATATAATGCCTGACTTAAATTAAGTCAGGCATTTTTTAGAAATAATAGTTTTTATATAAGGTATTTAGAGAAAGATTATATTTTTTATCTAAATCTTTATTAGTGTTCTTATAGTATTCTTTGACTTGAGTTTTTATGATTTGGTTAGTGATTGGTTTGTGACCTAAAATCTTGAAAGATAGCGGACTTTGTAGAAGTTTTCTAACTAGGCTGGTGTTTAATTTTCCTAAAATTGGAATATTTATTTCTGGTATTAATCCGTTTTCTATATATTTATCTTTTCTAAATAAGCGGTTTAAAAAGCGAGCAATTTTAATCTGATGAGACTGAAAGCTTTCATTAGTTATCTTATGAGGGATGATTATAGGTTCGTTGGTACCTAAAAATGAGACAATTTCTTTTATAAATGAAGATATACCTTTTGCTTTAATTATTTCGAATAGAATGATCTTTATATGGGATGATCCAAAGATGTCGGCATAGTAGTTTATAATAGGAACATAATTAATCATTTCTAAATTTATACGTCCATCTATAGGACTATAAGAGGGGAGAAGTTTGCCATTCTTATAGTTAATGAATTCAGTAAATTTTTTTGTTCCTCCTTGATGAATTTCTTGTTTATAGAGTGATTCTATGAGATCATACTGATTTCTAATAGTAAAAATTATATAGGATTCAGGAAAAAGCTTACAGAGACGATCAGCTATTAGTTTTTGGTTAATATTTTTAAAACGGAACTCTCCACAAAGACTTTCAAAAGAGATAATATTTGATTTATTAGGAATTAGTTTTTTTTGTATGTCTTCTCTAATAGTTTCATAATTAAAATTAAATTCGTCTTGGACAATTATTTTAAGAAGACTTTCTACTATATGAGAAGTTGGTATATAATTAACGTTTTTAAGTTGAGTAAATATATAGTCTTGTAAAAAGGAGGTGGCAGTTTTAGGATATCCAACGTGAAAATATATCTTGTATTTCATGGTTTTATTAGGTTATTTTTTATAAGATATAGTGACTTTAATGCTTTGATTTGGGTCTAAGTTACCTTTAATAATTTTATAATTTTCTTTTATATAGTTTATCACCTGTTTTTTTTGGTCTAAAGAATTTTTTGTATCTAAGCCTTTGCCTTCAGTCATTATATAGTCAAAAATTAGAAATCCTCCAGGTTTTATGTGATTGGTTATATTTTTAATTACTTCTAGAGGGTTTGTTAGATGTTCTAAAACGGTTATTATAAATACAACGTTATATTTCTCTAATATTGGTAGTTTTGATGGATCTATGTCTATGGTTTTAACTTTAAATTTTTTTAGTTTCCATTTAGCGTAGTGATAATTGTATTGAGGTATGTCTGCTATTGTTAAATTGTATTTTTTGGGGCAATAATGAACTAGGGAGGTTGTTATAGGAGCAATACCACAACCATATTCTAATATGTTGTCGTTTTTTTTAAGGTATTTTTTAAAAGGAAGGTAGGAAAATGGATTGGTAGAGTATTGATATGTGCAAGAAAATATTTGATATATATTGGCTGGTTTTTGCCAATCTTGTAAAAATTTGTTTGGATTATTTTCTTCCTCCAGTTCTATATTTTGAAATTTAACTCTGTAGTTGGAATAGAGGTAGAAAAAATCATAGAATTTTAGAGGGCGTCCTTTTAATTCTTTTTGCCAGTAAAAGTTAAATTCACTAAACCACCTTCTTATAAATCCGCTTTCTATAAGCTTGGAGTATAATTTTATACTGTATAGGAATTTGTGTAAAATTTTTTTAGTTAATGAAAATTGATTGAATGAATGTTTAGGAATTTCTTGATTAACTTTCCGATGTATTTCATTAATATCTATACTGATGTCATCAAAATAATTTGGCATGGGTATATTCTATTCATAAATAGTTTTTTTGTAAAGTTCTTGATAGTATATGTTGGATATGTTTTGCCAACTGTATTTCTGTGCTTTTTTTATAGCATTAGATGATAGTTTGCGGGCTGTGTCTTTGTTTTCTATTATCTTTTCAGCTTGGGTTGTAATTTGGTCAATATTTTCTATATCGGCTAGGAGTGTGTCTATGGTATCTGACGCTATATCTGGTATCATGCCGACTTTAGTTGAGACTAATGGAGTGCCTGTGGCCCATGATTCCAATATGGCCATGGGACCGCCTTCTAATCTAGATGTTATTAAATA
>Ga0066639_10001920_pt1 | contig 18270 bp, 11 predicted proteins | sample CryGeyCG2114_010_2_FD_59504 | JGI IMG/M metagenome (GOLD analysis project Ga0066639, IMG submission 59504) | Groundwater microbial communities from aquifer - Crystal Geyser CG10_big_fil_rev_8/21/14_0.10 | ecosystem: Environmental > Aquatic > Deep subsurface > Groundwater | place: USA: Utah...
AATGGATTGAATAATGGATTGAATAATGGATTGAATAATGGATTGAATAATGGATTGAATGATAAAAAGGAGAAAGATGATGGATCCAGCAATTGATAAGGCAATAATTTTGGCGGCGGGATTGGGAAGTCGTTTAGGGATGTTAACAAGCACGATACCCAAATGTTTGATAAAAGTGAAAGGGAAACCAATTCTGATTAATACTTTAGATAACTTAGCTAATTGTGGAATAAAAGAAGCAGTAATTGTGGTTGGTTATTTGGGAGAAAAGATTAAGGAAAAAATTGGTTGGGAATATCGAGGAATAAAGATTAACTATGTCAAAAATGAAATTTATGATAAAACCAATAATATTTATTCTTTATGGTTGGTGCGAAACTGGTTGGAAAAAGGAGCAGTGTTAGTGGAAGGAGATTCTTTTTTTGAAGAAGCAGTGTTGCAGCGATTGTTGGAAACAGATGAACGATCTTATTGGGCGGCAGACAAATTTGATTTGTTTAAAGACGGATGTATGTTGACTTCAGGTGAAGGTGGAGTCGTTAGGCAGATTGAGATTATTAGAGGGGCACAAGATAGAGAGTTTGCCGATAATCATCATAAATCAGGAGATTTGATTAAAATTATGCCTGATTTAGGGGAGCAGTTTTCAGAATGGTTAGATCGGGAAGTACGTGTTAATAATGTTAATAGTTATTATGATTTAGTGTTGGCTAAATACATGCAAGAAGGACAATTATTTGTTTGTAATATCAATGGCTTGAAATGGATGGAAATTGATGATTATGAAGATTTACGGAAAGCAGAACGGGTTTTTGGTGGAACTTCGAGAGGAGTATTTGAAAGAAAATATGAAGTAGTGCCAATTGAAACTCTAAAGCCATTAGAAAGAGTATTTCCTAACCACTTGAATAATTTAAATGAATTAATTTTGAAAGAGGGAGTGATCAAAGCACCGTTGTTGGTAGATAAAAACACAGGAATTGTATTAGATGGCAGTCACAGGTATATTTTCTTTTTACAGCAGGGTTATAAAACGGTGCCAGTACATTATGTGGATTATCAAGATGAACATATTAGGGTGGGAACGCATTTGTTACACCGGCATTTAATTGTAGGTAAAACGGATATTTCTAAAGCCGAAGTGGTGGAAAGAGGTTTGTCAGGACAGGTATTTCCTCCTAGAACAACTCGGCATTTCTTTCCTTTCCGAAAAATTGATGACATGAATTTGCCATTATCTTCTTTGGAGAAAGGCGAGCCACAAAAGGTTGATGAGTTAATTGAACCAGTGGGGACAGAGGAAGAGATTAAGCATAATGAGGGGTTTATCCGAGAGATTGAGCAGGAGATGGATGAATTAGTGAATTATATGTATGAAGCCCGGCAGGTGAAAAGCTATTTGCAATTTCAGGTTGAGGAAATGAAGAGAAAGAGTTCTTAAACAATATGGTTGAGACAAAGAATTATACTAGGAAAGCAGTGTGGGGAGTGTTGGGAGTAGGGGTAACTCTTTTTTTAGCTTCAATTTTTGGTTTTGTATTAAGAGTTGTGCTAGCTCGACAATTGACTCCAGAGGATTTTGGATTATTTTATGCCACTATTTCTTTAATGATGTTTTTATTGGTGTTTAGAAATTTTGGAATGGGACAAGCCTTAACTAAGTTTATTGCCCAATATCAAGTAGAACAAAATTATTCTAAAATAAAAACTTTCATTGTGGCTACATTAGGTTTTCAATTAATTTCTTCTTCGTTGTTAATATTGTTCTTTGTTATTTTTGCTTCTTATTTATCAGTTAATTATTTTGGTTCACCACAAGCAGTTGGTTTATTGTTAATTTTGGCAGTGTATATTTTCTTTTCTTTGTTGTGTAATTTGGCTTATGGAATCTTGTTAGGTTTTCAGGAAACTAAGTGGTATTCTTGGACAGAAACAATTCGTTTGGGGGTGGCAGCATTAGTTTTTTTTCCTTTATTTTATTTGGGTTTGGGAATTTATGCTCCTGCATTGGCTTTTGTAATAGGAGTAATAGTAACTTTTTTGTTTTTATTATATGGTTTAAAAAAGTATTTCTTTATTTGGAAATATCCATTACAAGAAGTCAAAAAAACTATTAAACAATTGTTTTCTTTTTCTTTGCCCATGATTTTTTCAGGAGTTGGAGATAAAATAGTGGCACATTTAGATGTATTGATTATTACTTACTTTCTACCTTTACTGCAAGTTGGTATTTATAATGTAGTATTGCCAGCCGCTTTGCTTTTTTTATTTTTTGGAAGGGCAACAACAACTATTCTGTTTCCGATGGCTTCTGAATTGTGGGCTAGAAGAGATTATCAAAGATTGACAGCTGGAATTAAATTGATTTATACTTATTCTTTTCTTTTGGCAGTACCTTTAATATTAACTGCAGGTTTGTTCGCAGAAGAAGTAATTATTTTATTGTTTGGAAAAGAATACATAGCTGGGAGACTAGCTTTACAAATATTGTTGGGAGGGGTATTGTTTTATATTATTACTTTCAGTAATCATTCTATCATCAGTGCTATTGGTAAACCAATAGTGGTAACTAAAATTGTAGTGGTGGCAGCATTAGTAAATGTGGTTTTGAATTTGATTTTAATTCCAAAATTAGGAATTGTGGGTGCGGCAATAGCTACAGCGGTCAGTTATTTCTCTACTTTTTTGTTGTCAACAATAATGATGAGAAAAATAATGAAAATGTCTTCTCCATGGAAAAAATGGTTTAAGACATTATTAGCGGGAGGAATGTTAATTTTGGCAATTTCTTTCGTGAAATCTATTTTGGTTCTAAGTCATTGGGTAGAGATGATAATAGCTATGGGGGTGGGGGGTATGGTTTATGTGGGGTCATTGTATTTTCTGGATTTGATTAATATTAAAGAAATAAAAAAAATAATTGAATTAGTAATAAAAAAATCATAGTCACGAACTACTGTTCGTTAACTTTATAAAAGGGATTTTGTTGCTGTTTAAAATGAAAGACTTGAAAGTGTTGGTGTTAAATGTATGTTTAAGGCCTGATTCTACAGTGTTGTTATTTCCTATTGGTTTAGCTTATGTGGCTAGTGCTATCCATCGAGCTGGCTATAATATGGAAATATTGGACTTGGACCGACATAAAAAAACCGATGAAGAGTTGAGGGAAATTCTAAAAGAAAAAGATTTTGATGTAGCAGTGATGGGTTGTATTGTAACTGGTTATAAAATTGTTAAGAAATTGAGTAAAATTATTCGAGAAATGAAACCAGCGGCCAAAATAATTGTTGGGAATTCAGTAGCAGATTCCATTCCAAAGATTTTGTTGGAAAAAACAGAAGTAGATATAGCGGCTATTGGAGAAGGAGATATAACAATAGTGGATGTTTTGAATAAATTAAAAAATAAAGAACTTTTAAACGAAGTAAAAGGAATTTGGTATAAAGAAAAGGGAGAAATTTTTGCCAATCCAATGCGAGAACCGATTGAAGATATTAATACTATTCCTTTTCCGAAATGGGACTTGTTTGATGTTGAAGTTTATATTGAAAGTGCCACCAATAGTTTAAATGATCCTTCCATTCCAATGGATACTGTGCGAGCTTTTAAGATAAATACAGCCAGGGGTTGTCCTTTTAGATGTACTTTTTGTTATCAAGTGTTTCAACATTATCGTTATCGCCCCCGTTCTTTAGATTCTATTATAGCAGAAATTAAAGAATTGCAAAGCAAGTATGGTATTAATTACATTTCTTTTTGTGATGATTTAACATTTTATTCTAAACCACAAATAGAAGAATTTGTTGACCAGGTGTTGACAGAAGGAATAAAATTTTATTGGTCAGGAGACTGCCGTTCAGATTTGTTTAATTCTGAGGAAGACTTGCCGTTGTTAAGAAAAGTAAAAGAAAGTGGTTGTGTGGGATTGGGATTTTCTTTAGAATCTGCTAACCGGGAGATTTTGACAGCGATGAACAAGAAATTGAGTCCGGAAAATTATATCAAACAGAAAGCTTTGCTAGATAAAGTGGGAATTGATACTTATACCAGTTTGGTGTTAGGTTACCCCCAAGAAACCAAAGACACAATTAAAGAAACGATGGATTTCTGTTATAATTTAGGGGTATATCCCAGCTGCGGTTACCTGTTGCCACAGCCGGGCAGCCCGATGTACAAATACGTTTTAGATAAAGAAATAGTGAAAGATGAAGAAAAATATCTATTATCAATGGGCGATCGTCAGGATTTGAGGATTAATTTAACCAATATGTCAAATGAAGAATTGCAAGGGGAAGTTGCTAAATATTTGAAACGCATTGCAGAGAAATTGAATTTGAGTTTAGGAGAAAATTTGATTAAAACTCGGACTTATCAAAAGAAGAAAGAAATAACAGAGCTAAAGGAAAGGACTAAGATATTATTTGTCAGCCCTTGCACAATGCCGGCCCGGGAGCAAGATGAATATCTGGTGAAAAAAACCATTAAACGAGTGCCAGGACTATCTATGCCAATAGGTCTGTTGGAGATGTCAGCTTATTTGCAACAGGAAGTTGATAATCTAGAAATTAAGTTTCTGGATTTTAGTACAGAAATGTTTAATGTGCGACAGAATTATGACACTTTTTCTCCAATTAGTCTGAAGGAATTTATTAAACAGAAGATAACTGAATGTAATTTTCAGCCGGACGTAGTGGCTATATCTGTATCGTTTTCTTCAACATTTAAATCTGCGATGATAATTGCTGAAGAAGTAAGAAATAAGTGGCCACAAGTAAAAATTATTTGTGGTGGTAATCATGCTACTAATTGTGTTAATAGAATTCTAGCAAATCCAGTAATCGATTATGTGATTAGGGGAGAAGGAGAAATCCCTCTAGTGGAATTAATAAGGAAAATACAACAGAAAGAAAAATTAAAAGAGCCGATTGAAATTGAAGGGGTGTTTGACCGGGAAAAGGCAGTACAAGGTTTAGAGGAAAAGGCGCCTTTGCTGCAGGATTTGGATAAAATTCCAATTCCAAATTATGATTTATTAGATATGAATATTTATGTTAAACAAAAATTAGTGGGAGTGATGTTTACCCGAGGATGCCCTTTTGAATGTTCTTATTGTGCCAGCCGGACAGTACACGGCAGAAAAATTAGAGAAAAGAGCAACCAGAGAATAATTCAGGAGTTGGATTATCTGATTAAAAGTTATCAGTTAGACACAGTTTTGATTTGGGATGATTTATTCGCAGCTAATAAGGATAAATTTAAGGAATTGGCGGAGTATTTGAAGAAAGTAGAAGTGAAGTTTGTTTTTCATAATGGTTTGTCAGTTAAATTAATGGATGAGGAATTAATTGATCTGTTGATTGAATTGAATACAGACAGCTTTAATTTTGCGATAGAGTCAGGTTCGGAGTATACTCAAAACAATTTGATTAATAAAAGAGTGCCGTTGGATAAAGCTAAACGTTTGATAAAATACACAAAAGATAAAGGGCAAACAGTAAATATGTTTATTATTTTAGGTATTCCTTATGAAACCAAGGAATTGATTCAAGAAACAGTGGATTTTATTAATTCTGTGGATGTAGATTGGGTTTATTTATTTATGGCACAACCTTTACCCGGAACAGAAATGATGGAACAATTTGTGGATATGGGAGTGATGAATGCAGAGACTTTTGACTGGGATGATGTGCGCTGGGGAACGCGTAATTTTGATACTGCAGAAATAAAAGCCGAGGAACTGAATAAATTAGTTTATGATATTAATATTGATTATAATTTCTTTAATAACCGCAATTTGAAAAATAATAATTTCCAGAGAGCAATTAATAGGTTCAGTAAAATACTGGAGAATTATCCTTACCATCTGGTGGCTCGCTATTGCCGCGGACTGGCGAAGCAAGGATTAGGGCAGGAGGTGACGGGAGATTTTAAGGATTGTGTAGTTTGGATGAGAAAAGATGAAGAAGCTAAGAAACTATTTGACAGTTATAGGGAGAGAATGCCACTATTAAGTCCTTTTTTAGAAGAGTGAAAATTAAATTTTTGTAAAAATGAATAAACTTAACTTTGGTTGTGGGAGAAAAATAAAAGCGGGATGGATTAATGCGGATATTCAACAGGGGAAAGAAGTTGATTATTCTTTTAATTTTGATGAATTTCCTTATCCTTTGAAAGACAATAATTTTGATGTGGTCTTGGCTGATAATGTGTTTGAGCATCTAGAAAATCCCGCTAGAGTGCTGGATGAAATACATCGGATTTGTAAGAAAAATGCAATAATCAAAATTATTGTTCCTTATTATCATTGTAGGGGGGCGTATAATGATATAACTCACAAACACTATTTTAATGAGGCTTCTTTTGATAACTTAGTTAATCCTGAAAAACACTATAGATTAAGTGAAAAAAATAAATTTAAAATTAAAAAAATGGATTTAATTCCAACAAGATTGGGAAAGTTAATTTATCCTAAAAAACTAAGATGGATGGTAAGTTTAGTATTAGGTGAGATTATTTCTTTAATTAATGTTGAATTAATTGTGTTGAAATAGATAGTTTAAAATACTAGAAGTAAAACTAAAAGAATATGAATCCAAGAATTTACAAACAATTTGAAAAAATTTTACTCCAACATAAAATTTCTGGAAAAGTATTGGAGGTTGGAGCAATACATTCTAATAAAAGTTTATTAGCTTCTAACATATTAAATGGTTGTGATAAAATAGGAATTAATCTAATAGGTTCAAAAGAATTTATGGATTTCAAGATTATAGAATGAAACGCAAATAATATGCGTATGTTTGAAAATGAAACATTTGACTGTGTTCTGTGTAATGCAGTGCTAGAACATGATAAATTCTTTTGGAAAAGTATAGCTGAAATGAGAAGGGTTCTTAAAAATGGTGGCTTAATGATAATTGGGGTTCCAACATATACTAATCATTGGTTTCATGGCATCACCAATTTTATAGTTGGGAGGAATTTTGTTTTTGATTTTTTCAGAAATACAACTTTTTGTTTTAAAATACATGATGCTCCGGGAGATTATTATAGGTATAGTGAACAAACAGTCAAAGAAGTGTTTTTTGATGAGTTTATTAATGTAAGAACTTATACAAGGTTGTGTCCTCCACGTATAATAGGTTGTGGATTTAAGAAATAACTACAAGATTGTTTAGATATTCTAAATTAACAAGGTCTTCTTGGAATGAGGAATGATTTTGACGGGGAATTTCTAAAGTGACAATGGGATTATCATTCTGCTGAATGCATTGTTTGAGGAACTGAATGTCAAAATCACCTTCTCCAAAATTGAGGTGTTCGTCGATAGGATGGTTGATGTGGCCGTCACAAAGATGAAACATGAAAGGTTTGAGTTTAAGAAATTCTTGAAGATAGATTTTGTAATCTTTATTGAGCGAACAAGCAGTTTTGATAGCATGAGAAAAATCTAAACAGAAGTCGTGACCTTTATCTAAAAATTTTTGTATTTCTGCTGGAGAATAACCAATACATTCTTGGTGGTTGACACCCAGTTTAGCAATGTTTTCGATGATAATATGAGGGTAGTTGACTTTTTCTAAAACTTTGAAGACTTGAGGAAGATTTCCCTGTCCGGGATGGATGATTAGTTTGGGGAAATTTAGTTCTTGGGCAAATTGTTTGATTTCTTCAAAGATTTTAAGGTTGGAGGTTTCTCTTTTTGGATTTGCTAAGTTGAAGTTGTGCTTATCATGTGGAGCGTGAAGAATAACAGGAAGGGTTAGTTTTTGGAGATAAGGCTGACATTGAGTGAATGTTCCAGGAACAGTATAAATTTCTAGAAAATTAATAGTTTTATTTTGAAAAAGTGTTTCAGCTTGTTCAAATAGTTTTAAATTGGTAGACCAGGTTTTGAAGCAGATTTTAAGAGGTTTCATGGGAAACTAAGTATCTTCTAACGTTGGCAGTACGAAAGGTACGAAAAAAGTTTTCTGCTTGTTGAGCGAATGGTTTATTGGAATGGAGACGGACAAATTCCAGATATTGTCCCAACGAATTGATTTTAAATTGATATTCTTGTGGTTGAGGTAAGACGAATTGAGAGAGTGTGCCTTTGTAGTCTTGATTACGCCAGGCAATAAGATCGTAATGACTAAGAAGAGTGACGGTCTCCTGTGGAACTTCCCAAAAAGGAGTAATAACTTGTTGAACTAGGGTTTTGGCAAATTCTTGTTCTTTGAGGAATTCTTCCTGATTACCAAAACCGTGGTCTTGGAATAAATTATGGGCTGCATTAAAGATTTCCTGGAGAGTGGTGTGTTGGTTATGTGGGTGGAGCATTTCCCCAATTAAAATGAAAGGTAAGTTGTGTTGACTCATAAAATCTTTATTGGATTGAATTTTTTTCAGTTGCTGACGAAATGCTTGACGGGCTTCTTCTGAGGTAGCAAAAAGATTATTTTGTAAACAAGTTCTTTGTTTGGTTAATTGTTGAGAGAAGAAAGGATATTTTTCTGGATGGTCCAGAAGTTCCGAAATAACTTCTGTTAATTTAATGCCACGATTTTCCCACATAAAAACGGCTTCTTTGAGATAGCAGAAACCCATGAAAAAGTTGTAAACCATATTAAATAAACTAATTCTGATGAAATCTTCAGAATTAAAAGTGTTATTTGAGGCAGCCCAAAAATCAAGTTCAATACTTTCAAATTCATCGGTTTTGGTGTAACCACCTTCAGAAACGGAGTAAATAATTTTATAATCATATTGATTCATAATTTCAGGAGTGCTAAGTTCTATTTCTTTGTGCAGCATGAGGGTACCAAAACCAATCCCATCATAACGTAAACTGATGAGTTTGTCAATAGTTTCCATGAATGATTGATAGGTTTCTCCAGGTAAACCAAAAATTAATTCTGTAGTAGCATTGATATTGTGGTGATGAGCCCAGCTAATGGCTTCTTTCATTTCTTCGTCAGTGATGTTGACTCGATGAATGTTTTTGAGAACTTTAGAAGTCATAGTTTGAGTACTAATATTCATGGGGAGAATATCTTTTAATAAAGAAATGATTTCTTTGACTGGTGGGGTGATGTGCTTGTCAGTATAAACTCTGATAGCATCAGGATAATTATTAGTGGTTCTTTTTTCGGCAATGAAACGAGCTAGTTCTAAATCGGAAGGGAGAAGACCCCAATTTTCATCGGCAAATCTGATGGTTTTGATTTTGGCTTTATTTTCTAAGTAATTAACTTCTTGTTTGGTTCTTTCTAAATTAAAAGCTCGAATTTTATTCCAAGAATGTTTAGCAGAAACACAAAAAGCACATTGATAAGGGCAGCCTCTGCCAGTTTGGATAACGGGCATAAGATCTTTAGCAAGGAAATGGTCTAAATGGCCGCCGAGATAAGGAGAAGGGAAAATATTGATATCTTGAACAAGTGGGATGGGATTACCAGTGACAATTTTTTGATTTTCGTTAAGATGGAAGACACCACTTAAAGGTTTTTGAAAAATGTTCTCCCAACCATTTTGTAAGAAGGCCTGTAGGAGATTAACAAAAGGGATTTCCCCTTCATTGGGAATCATAAAATCAATTTGGGGAAACTCCCGAAAGTCTTTCAGACAATCAGCTGGTTTTTCTGGAGTATTAGCTCCACCAACAAATGTTATAATTTGAGGATGTTTTTCTTTAATAAATTTAAGGGCATTGGTAGTAAGGCAACGGTTCCAGCCGTACCAAGAACAACCAACTAAATCTGGAGTTTGTTGTTGGACGGCTTTCCATAAAGATTCAAAAGTACGGAAGAGTTTGATTTCCACTTGGTGGGGTAATTGTTCAAGAGCATAGGCTTTAAGATAACCTGCGGCCAAAGGAACAGTAGAAGGGCTACAACCAAAATAAGTATTAGCTAAATCTGCTAAGTAAACAACCACTTTTTTGTTACTTTCATCCATTTTATGAGTAGATTGAGTTAATCATTTAAAACTTTAATGGAAAAATAAACCAATTTAAGTTCTTTTAGCAGAAGTATGATCTAATTGATTATCAGAATAACCTCCGGGACCACCGGCAGTGTACGAAACATTGGTTGGTCCAGCAAGATTACGACCGGTTCTGATTTTAGTAGCCCAATTTAAAAAATTGTCAAGATCTTTAATTGGACTTGACAAAATAACACCTTGATATTCTAAAGATCTAATTGGTTTGAACACTAAAGTGTTATGACGAAGGTAAGAAGTCATAGCTCTTAGACCAAACAAGCGGTCTTTGTTGGCATTAACTGATTTGAAAATTAATGAGGTAAAAGGAGTATTAGTCCATTCAAAATCACTTCTTCGGATGGCTCGAGTTCTTTCAGTAAATACTTGATAATGGTCTTCTAAATTAGGATTATCAAGATTAGCACCAACCATGATTAAAGCATCAATTCCTTCTAGTTGGTGATATAATCTTTTCATACCATCAATTTTATTTTCAATGGCACAAACATAGTTTTCTCCAGTTTCTTCTTTTTTTGCAACTTTTTTAGGGGCTGGACAAACACTACATGCTAGACAAGGATGAATATAATAATCTAAAAGATTAACTATTTGATAAGATGCGTGTGGAGTATCAAGAGATTTGAGTAATTCTGTAGTTTGGTGTTCAATGAAATGAGTGAGATTGTCACAAGTTATGATTACTCCTACTTTAAGAGGGTTAATTTCTTCAGTAATAGAAGCATATTTTAAGATTCTACCTACTTGGGCGGCACGACGGCCGGTACCAAGGGTGGTTTCAATCCCTAGTTCATCTTTAAGAGCAGCTTGTCGGTCAGCAGCAAAAGTAGTTCCCCCATATTGGGAAGTGCGCGGTCCATTACCATGACCAATGCCTCCCATATTGATAGCATCAAAGAGAGCGTAAATATTGGTAGTTTCTTGGCCGCCATTACGTTTGGCACCAACACTAATAACAGAAAAAGCCTTGCCTTCTAAGGCGTTTAATTTTTGCACATGTTTAAGAAAAATATCTGCAAAAGAAGAGCGATCCCCAAAATAGACGGGGGAAGCTAAAACTATGGAGTTGGCTTGAGCTACTTTTTCTAAAAGACTTTCAGGAGAAAGAGGAGCGTTAAGAGAGAGATGGTCTAAAGTAGCACCTTCTTCTTTAGCTCCATAAAGAGCGATAGCGGAAAGAGCATCTGAATTACTAATTTCTTTTTTAGGAATGATCTGTAAACTTTCAAGAAGAGTTTCTAAAGATTTCGAATCTTGAACTAATTGAATTAATTTTTCACTTAAATAAGGGTTGGAACGATTGCTACTAGAGATAACTAAAACATGAGGATTCATACTAAAATTAGCGAGAAATGGGTTTTTATAGTTTATGAAAGTCTTTTATGAACTAATTTCAAAACTATCAACTAGAAACTTTTGAATTTTATTTTTATTTAATTCTGGTTGAAATTGATTAATGAGGATATTGCCTTGTTTGAATGAAAGAAGATATTTTAAGAGAGAAGTTCTTTGTTTGAGAAAACCATTCATTTCTCCAGCATATTTTTCTGGAAGACAACTAGCAATAAATGTTTCATGAAGACAACTAATTTCTCCAGCAACACCATTACCAATAATAACTTTAATACCATGTTCCTGCGCTTTTTTAGCTAAAGCGAGAGTATCTACAATACTGGAGTGTTTCATTAATTTGAATTTAATAAAATCACAACAAGGTACTTCTAAGGCTTTGTCGAGATCAACCCCGGTGTTGATGGATTCATCTAACATTAAAGGGACATTACCTCTAATTTGATAGAGTTTTCTTTGGTCTTCCCAATTTTCAATTGGGAATGGCTGTTCAAACTCTTCAATGTTGCAGTTTTGAACACATTCCAGAAATTGTTTGGCTTGTTCAAAGTTGTAGGCTTTGTTAGCATCAACTCTTAATTTAATGTGGGGGGCAAAAGAATGTATGAATTGAATTTTTTTAACATCATCTTCAATAGTTTGTTGAGAGGAACCAACTTTTACTTTAATAATTTGAAAACCCTGATTAAGTTGCTGCTGAAGTTTGGTTTTGATTTCTTCAAGATTATTGGAGCTAATGATACCAACTAATGGAATTTCCTGGTGCTTGATAGGGAAAAGATTAGGAAATTGAAGCAGCTCTAGAGGAGTAATAATAGCTGTAGCGGCAAAGTTATTTTTACCTTTATTCTGTTTGGTGAACTTGATGACTTCGTCGAGATTTTTGTTCAGGAGTTGAGGGCAAATTTCTTTAATGAATTTCCAAACTGAATCATTAGTTTCCCAAGAATAACCAGGAAGGGGGGTGGCTTCACCAATTTGTTTTTTCCCTCCAGATTCGATAACCACTAAAGTAGTTTCAAAAAAATCAATATCTCCAAAAGAAAGATGATAAGTTTCAGTAATGGGGATTTTGAGGTTGTAGGCAGTGATTTTATCAATGGTTTTTTTTGGAAGATTGTTTGATTCTGTTAGTGAAAATGAATTTATTTTTGTTAGGCGATTCAAGGCTTCTTCTTTGTTGTAAATTTGATCATCATGACTGCGAACTAATATTTTGTTGGTGTCGTAGTCGTGAGCTTCTGGAATATCTTCTCTTAAAGTTAATTGAGCAGTCATTTTGTGAAAATTAATTCCAGAACCGAACGCTAAATGACTATATCCCCATAAACGGGGATTAATCTCCATGAGTTTAGGGGTGTTGTCTCTGGGATCCATTTTGAATTCAATAGCGGCGGGCCCAGTAAAATTGCCGAAAGAGTTTAGGAGTTTAATTCCTAATTGACGAATGGTTTCGTTTTTAACCGGTTCGCCAACAATACAAGGGCCACCAGTTTTGTACATGGCTTTAAGGCTGCGAGAGACAAAAGAGGCTTTTAATTGATGCTGGTTGTCATATAAGAGAGCACAAACATAAACAGTGCCGTCACCACCCGGAATTAATTCTTGAACAATCATTTTCCCATAATCCTTAGTTAATGTTTGAAAAGATTCTAAGAGTTCTTGTTTATTTTTAGGATAGACAATACCTCGGGCCCCAGAACCAATCGTGGGTTTGAGTACGACGGGAAAAGTGAAATTGAAGTTATTGATGTCAGTTGCGGTTTCAATTAAGTGGGTTTGAGGACAGGGAATATTGGCTTTGACTGCTTGTTGGGCGGTCTGAAGTTTGTCGCAGGAGGCCATTAAAGTTTGATGAGGTGAAAGCAGTAGTTTAACACCTTGTTGTTCGAAAAGATGCCGGTGTGCAGAAATTTTGATGGTTTCCATTTCATAACAAGGTAAAATAGCATCAACTTTTTCTTTTTTGCAGATATCTAAGAGAGTTGAAATGTAATTTTTTTCTCTGGCAAAAGGAATGACGTAAGGAATAATTTGATTCAAATATAGTCCACTGGCGTATTGATCAGCATCAACAGCGATGATGCGATAATCTGGTTCTTGAGAAAGAATCTTAGCAGTGTTTAATCCCGGAGGTGCTCCAACACTAGTAATTAAAATAGTTTTGGTCATATTAAATCCTCTTTTGTAATAAGATGATAAATTGGTAATTTTTTTTTGGTTTTTTTACCGAGGATTTTATTAAAGTTGTGTGGTTCAATACCACCACAATTGGGGCGCAGAAATGAGAATTGATCTTCTTGGATGATGGTGCCGGCTGGAATTTCAGTGGTAGTGTAGGCATTTCTGCGGGCCCGTTGAATGCGTTCTCTCTCCCAAGTTCCGGGCTGATAATTTTTTCTACCTAATGCTTGTTCAATATTTTTAATCTCTTTGATTAATTGTTTTAATTCTGTAAATGTAAGAGCGAAGTTGTGGTCAGGGCCAGTTTGATCTCGAGATAACGTAACATGTTTTTCGATAACTTTGGCTCCTAGAGCCACAGCAGCTAGAGAAATTTCATTAGTGGTGGAGTGATCGGAATAACCAATAGGATATTGAGGATATTCTTCTTGGAGTTTTTGAAGATAATTTAGATTGACTAATTCTGGTCTAGTGGGATAATCAACAATACAATGGAGTAAGGAAATTTGATGGTTGCCGGTAGATTTAATAGTATTGATAGCTTGATTTATTTCTTTTGAAGTAGCCATCCCTATGGAGAGAATAATGGGTTTTTGTTGGGAAGCAACATATTTAATGAATGGATAGTTGGTTAATTCTCCAGAACCAATTTTGTAAACGGGTACTTGGGCTTCTTCTAAAATAGCGACAGCTTGTTTATCCCAGGGACTGGAGAAGAAGATAATATTTTGTTTTCGGGCATACCTGGCTAGTTCGGCAGTCCATTTGTCAGGCAATTCAATATTTTTGATTAGATTGTATCTGGGATTTTGTACAATGAGTTGACTGTCCGGGTTAATTCTGATGATAGGGAGTTCTTCTTCTGGTGTGGGAGGGTAGGCTTGGTGGTAAGCTGCTTCTGGCATTTCTTTAACTAATAGTTGGTCAGCGTGGTAACTTTGAAATTTGACGGCATCTGCTCCGGCTTGAGCAGCCAGTTTAATCATTTCTTTAGCTGTATCTAAATTGTGGTTAAAATTAGAACCAATTTCAGCAATAATAAAACAATGGCTTTGTTCTCCAATAGTTTTGTCAGCGATTTGGATGGTCATTTTATTTTTTGTTTTATTATTTTTCTCTCCTTGGTATAGTTTTATGTTAACACCAGTTTGATCGAAGGAAGTGGTGGCGAGATAGTAGTGGTTGGAATCTGATAATATTTTGCTGGGTCGGTTTTGATCGTAAATGCTTTTTTCTATGATTTGGGGTGTTGACCAATGGCAGCTATCTGAAGAAGAACTATAAAAAACTTGTTCAATAGGTACTTGAGATGGTTGGAAAATGATTTGTTGGTTTATTTTGATAGTAGTTCTTTTGGAGGAAGCAACCCAGGAAGAGATTAATAGTTTGAGGTGGTAGTTTCCATTGGGTAAATCTACTTGGAAGGTGTTGTCTTTTTCAGAGAAAACCATATCGGACGCTGGTCCTTTAACAAAACTCCTCATTAAATCATGAATTTCTTGGGTAAAACCATAACCTTTCTCAGGAGTATAGGTTGAGTTTTGCGAATTAATTTTGATAATATTATTAGTGTTGGTTTCTTTGTTACCAAAGTCAAATTTTTTAGTGAGTTGAGGATTGAAGATTTCTAAATGGTTGAGAACCCAACAATGATTTCCTCCAGAATTTTCGGCAGAAAACTCAATTTGTAATTGGCCATCAGTAACTTCTGCAGTAGCGGTGATTTCTTGAGCCGGCCAATGATCGGTTTGCCAAGTAACAAAAAGTTGATTTTGTCGGTCTTGACTAATTTTAGGGCGACGACCGTTTTCTGATTGAGGGATGGTAGAAATTTGTTTCCAATTGAGAAGATCTGAAGATTGAATGATGATAATGTTAGATTGGTGGTTGGTTTCTTGTTCACAGGCGATGAGATATTGACCTGTCTGTTCTTGAATAATATCGGCTCGCAGAAGATTGGGGAAATGTATTTTTTTGGGGGTTTGCCAATTTATTCCATTTTCGGATTGAGAAACATAAATTTCTTGATTTTCTTCAATACTAAATGCCATGGTATAAGTTTTATTTTGGTTTTGAATGAGAGAAGGATAATTGGTACCGGCTAAAGAAGGGAAGACTAAGAAAGATTCAGACCAGGCTTGATTGTCTTTTTGATATTTCATCCAAATATTTTCGCAAGAATCAGGAATAAAAGGGCCTTTGCCTGGTGGACGCCAAGAATGCCAGGAAAGCCAGGTGGTGTTTTGGTGGTCGACGAAGAGATTAGGGCCGTTATCGTAACCAGAATAAGATGTTATTTTAGTAGGGGTTTCAAATTGTTTGGTTTGGGGATTAATTTTAGAGAAGAAAATATTAGTGGCTTGGGGGTGAGTAGGGGAAGAATATTCATACCAAGAAAGAAGAATCTGGTTGGATTTAGTTATGAAAAGAGAAGGCCAGAGAGCAAGGTTTTTAGTATGAAGAGTTTGGTAAGGCTGCCAGTGGATTTGACTAAGGGGTTGCTTTGGTGTTTGTGGTTCTGGAATTGATTCTTTTTGAAGAGATTTCTGAAAACCTTCATCTCGAGAGATGTTTTGATTAATGGTTTGAAGTTTGGGTTTTTCTTGGAGTAATTGAAAAATATCATTCATGAGAAATATTTTCTTTTTTGGATAGAGATAATGGTAGATTTGAGTAATAAATTCAAAATCTTCTGGAGTGTCAATAGTCCAACGTAAATGAGAGAGGTCTTGGTTGTTTTTAACAATACCGAGGCGAAAACGTTTTGGATTTCTAATAAAAGTGGTGACGTGTTCTTTTTCTATCTGTTTGGTGGCTTCTTGCCAAGCAGTTTCTAGAATTTTAAATGGAAAAACTTCAGTACCCAAGCCATCAGGATAAGTATGTTCAATACCATTGTTAACATAATCAAACGTTTCTTTGTTGTCTAAATAGAATTGAATAGTTTTATCAGTAACTTGGGGATCAATAACTGGACAATCACCAGTAATTCTAACAATAATATCTTCTGGTTGGTTTACAAATTTTTTAGCAGCTTGGTAACAGCGATCTAAGACATTATCTTCACTACCTACAAAAATGTTGATGTTGTTTTTTTGACAGAGTTCAATTAAAGGTTGGTTTTCTTTTTTATCCCCTGTAGCGATGACTATCTGATTGATAAGTTTGGAATGCTGTAATCTTTCGATGAGATGAAGAATAAGTGGTTTACCAAGAATAGGTTTAAGAATTTTTCCAGGTAGACGGGTGGAACCCATACGGGCTTGGATAATGGCAAGAATCATTTTAAATGCGTTGAAAGATGGGACGCAGTGGTTTTCCAATTAAGATATTATTGATGCTGTTTTGTTGAACTGCTTGAATGACATTGTTAAAACCAATTTCCGCAGCCTGAAGGTATTTTTGAATATCTTGTTCAGTGTGGGCCAGGCAGAAGTTGTTGATGGTTAAGCCTAAAATGCCATTTTGTAAGAGGGCTTGTTGATAAACCGAGAAAAGATCATTGCTAGTAAGATTTTTGATGTCTTTGAATTTAATACCTGGATGGTGTTGGTCTCCAATAATTTCAGCAATGTCTTGGAGTTGTTTTTGTTGAATAAGCTGCTGCATACATTGTATCCAAAGAGTTCCTAATTGACGAATATGTTGGAATGATTCTGGCCGTTCTAGTATGTTGATGGTGGCTAGAGTACCGGCGAGACTGAGAGTTTCTCCACCAAAAGTCATGGAAATAAAAGCACCTTGATCGATGAGCTGAATAATTTCTTTTTTGCCAACAACAGCGGAAAGAGGTAGACCATTACCCATTCCTTTGCCAAAACAAGAAAGATCTGGAATGACATTAAAATATTCTTGAGCACCCCCCGGGGCCATACGGAAACCAGAGACAATTTCATCAAAGATTAATAAAGCACCATTTTCGTGAGTAATTCGTTTGACTTCAGTGAGATAGTTTTCTTGTGGACCGTTGCCTTGCATCGGTTCCATGATTACAGCGGCAACTTGATTTTTGTTTTCAGCAAAAAAACGTTGAAGTTCGTTAATGTTGTTATATTCAAAGTGTTTAATGAGATTGGTGACTGCTTGAGGAACACCAACAGCACTTTTGATACCAATATACCAATCTTGAAAACCATGGTAACCGGAACAGAAAATTAGATCTCGATTAGTATGGGCTCTGGCAAGACGAATAGCGGCTGCAGTGGCATCGGAACCATTTTTAACAAAACGTACCATTTCCGCGCTAGGAATAAGATCAATTAGCTTTTGGGCTAATTGTACTTCCAAAATAGTTGGTTGAGAAAAGGAAATTCCTTTTTGTAATTGTTTTTGAATAGCTTGATTGATTTCAGGATGGTTGTATCCTACTGTGACGGAACCGAGACCACAGACAAAATCAATAAATTCATTATTATCCACATCCCAGACATGACTGCCTTGTCCGCGATCAAGAAAAACTGGACCAACTCCTTCACAGAAATATTTGTAACTTTTACTATAAGTTTGAGAGGCAGAAGGAATAATTTCTTTAGCTTTTTGTAACCAAAAAGCATTTTGGGTTTGAGGATTGTTTTCCATTTTTTCAGCAGGAAGTTGTCGAGGCCATTTAAATGGCAAGATAATATTTTCATCAGTTTCTTGGAGGGAAATTAATTGAGAGTAGATTGTTTTAATTTGTTTTTGATAGTGTAAGGAATTAATATTTTCTTGTAAATTGGGAAAACTGTCAACTCCAATAATCACTTGATCAAG
>Ga0066639_10001921_pt1 | contig 18267 bp, 14 predicted proteins | sample CryGeyCG2114_010_2_FD_59504 | JGI IMG/M metagenome (GOLD analysis project Ga0066639, IMG submission 59504) | Groundwater microbial communities from aquifer - Crystal Geyser CG10_big_fil_rev_8/21/14_0.10 | ecosystem: Environmental > Aquatic > Deep subsurface > Groundwater | place: USA: Utah...
TGTCTACTACTATAATATCATTACCATATTCAAAGACTGTCATATTACGGCCGACTTCTTCGCAACCGCCTAGAGGTACAACACGTAGCTTGTTGGCTTCAAGTTTTTTGATATTAGTTGCTTTTCTAAAGTTATTATCTTGTCTTCTAGTAGAACCACTTCTTTTATTGCGCTGTCTATCAGATTTATTTTGTTTGTTTTCAGTTTGCTTAGTAGTTTTTTTGTTAGTATTTTTACTAGCCTGACTGGGCACAGTGGTTTGAGAATTTTGAGCTTTGACAGTTGCCTTTTGTCCAGTTTGGGCAGTAGCAGCTGTCTTATTTTTAGCGCGATTAAGATTGGCCCTTTTTTTAGGGTATTTCTTTTTTCCTCTATTTTTGGAAGTATTTTTTGAGTTGCTCCCACGTTGTTTAGTAGTATTGTGACTCGATAATAAATTATCAGTCGAATCTTTCATTGCATTCATAGCATTCATAACAGTTTTTTAATTTTTAATTAATTAGTTTGTGTGATTCAATCATCACGGCGAGAGAATATACGTTTGGTTTTTATGTACCAAGACGTAATATTATTAAATCTATCAGCTGGTAAGTTAATAAATTTTAGATTATCCATACCTTTTAATTTATTGGCCGTAGGATAAGTATAAGTAGGGTTATATAAAAATATAGCAAAATTTAATTCTAGTAATTTTTCTTGAAATTTTTGTAAAGGTTCGAGAGCAGCCTCTTCATTTTTGGCATTACGTATTATATCTAGATAATCATCTATGTCTTTATTGGCCAAGACACTAAGATTTAAACCAGGATTGGTATTTTGACTAGAATGCCAAAATGGATAAGGCCCAGAACTAACATTGATAACTTGACCAAAGATTAATATTTCATAATCTCTTGGTTCAATGCGGTCTTTTTTTATTTTATCTTTTGAGACAATATCTAGGTCAGTTTTTATCCCAATATTTTGCCAATCTTCTTGAATTATAGAAGCTATTTTTACATTTTCAGTTTGATCTATGGTTGTGATCTTAACAGTCAACTCTACACTTTCATCATCTTTGGTTTGAGTACGAAATTCACCATCTTCAGGCATCTTCCAATCCAATCCATCGAGGATTTCTTTGGCTTTATCAGGGTTGTAAGTTTTGGTTTTGATATTACTATCATAGCCTAGCATGCCAGGTAATATAGGAGTATCTATTATTTGGCCATCATCATATAAGACCTCGTCTAATATTCTTTGTTTATCTACTGCTAGAGACAAAGCCTGACGGAAACTATTATTATTTAGTAGATTATTATTTTTTGGATTAAAGAATAAGGCAGTATACTGAGGGAATTGTAAATTGTGTAATTCTATTTTAGAGTTTTTTATTTCTTCTTTATATTCTTTTGGCAAATAACTCAGACCATCTATGTTTTTATTTTGTAGAGCTGTCACAGCAGTTAGAAAATCAGGATAAAATTTGAAATTAAGATCCTTAATATAGGCTTTGTTTAGATAATAATCTTCATAAGCTTCTAGAGAATACGACTTTATACTACCATTACTTTCTCTAGTCAAAGATTTAAATTTGTATGGGCCAGATCCAACTGGTTTTATATTGAACTTGGCCAGATTGGCTCCAAAGGCAGGGATAGAATACCAGAGATGTTCTGGTAGTATGCCAATAGTCAATATAGATAGAAAAGGAGTAAATGGTTTTTCCAATTTAAATTGAACAGTTTGATCATTGATAGCTTGAACAGTGACACCATTGAAACTATTTTTAAAAGGACTTTTATACTCAGGATTTTTGATATTAGCAATTGTAAATACCACATCTTGAGCAGTGATAGGCTCCCCATCTTGCCAACGTAAATTATCTCGAAGCTCGAAAGTATAAGTAGTTTGTGAGGCATCTATAGTGTAGCCACTAGCTAGATCAGGTACCAGTTGATTATTTTCATCTTGTTTCATCAAGCCAGAAAATATCAATTTAGTTAGGTCTCTATCCACATCACTAGTAGCTAGTATTGGATTTATCAGATTTGGGCTACCAATCATGCCTTCTGTGTAGCCGCCACCATAAGTGGGTACAGTAATAGAATTTTTTATATAAAAATGCCAAGCCAGTCCAAAAGTAGATATTATAAATATAGTCAAAGCGGATAGTAGTTGAATTTTTTCTCTTTTATTAAGAAATTTAGGCAGTTGTTTTAATTGGGCAGGCGTAGGAACTTTTTTCTTGTTTAGCCGCATTATCAATTGTTGGTTGATGTCAGTTTCTTCTACAGGAGAAATTTTATCTTTGCCAATTTTAAGTAAAGACAAAACGTGACTAAAGACATTTTGACTTTTATTTTTTATAAAAATCAAAAAACTTGTAATTTTAGAGAAGGTTTTTATATTTTTGTTTTAATTATTAACTAATAGCTATTGTATGAATAGATTAGCCAAAGAGGTGGCTAAAAATAAAATAGCTAAAACAATTGTAAATCTAAAGATAAATTTCTCAGCACCTCTCTTGGTACGATAAATAGTGCTCTCGCCACCGAAGCCAGCTCCTAGGCCAGATCCTTTTTGTTGCAGTAAAATACTGACCATCAAAAGAATGGAAATCACAATTTGGATAATATAGAGTATGTTTTTCATCCCGTTAGAAATTTATTTTGTTAAGTTTTGTTAAATTGATTCCCACTTAATTTAATTTACCAATAACGATATTTGTAAAATTTATAAACTAGTTTTGTTCTATTGCCCGTTAGTTATATCGAGAATTTCTAACGAGATTCATTTGTTGTGAGAAGTAATAAATAACTACCTCATACTAACAAATAAAGGGCTTTTTGTCAATATGGGCTAAATAGATAAATATATAGTATATTTTAATTTATTCTTCGCTGCTAAGATTATTGACTTACTCAAAAATCCGTGGTACCATGGTCACGATATTGTTTTTTATTCGCCTCCGCTATTTGTAGTTATTTATTATTTTTACAAATAGCTACGGACGCATGTTCGCTGATAATTATGGCGAATAATCCTTCATAACTTTAGTGAAGAAGGATTAGTAGATTTTATAAAATTATTTGCAGAGCTCCAAATTTTTTAAAAATAGCTTATGCCTCAATTTATTACAATCAAGGGTGCCAAAGTGCACAATCTCAAAAATATAGATGTAAAAATACCACGTAACCAATTTGTGGTTATTACGGGACTTTCTGGATCAGGAAAGTCCTCTTTGGCATTTGATACCATCTATGCCGAAGGGCAGCGTCGTTATGTGGAATCACTTTCTTCCTACGCTCGTCAATTTTTGGATATTATGGACAAACCAGATGTAGAACAAATTGATGGTTTGTCACCAGCCATATCTATTGATCAAAGATCATCTTCTAGAAATCCACGTTCTACGGTTGGCACTGTAACAGAAATTTATGATTATCTTAGATTGTTGTTTGCCAAAATAGGCACACCACATTGTCATAAGTGTGGTCAGGCTTTGATAAAACAAACTCAAAAAGAAATTGCTGATAAGATATGGCAATTGCCAAAAGAGTCAGAGTTTATAGTGCTCTCACCAATAGTCAGAAACAAAAAAGGTGATCACAGGCAAGCTTTGGAGAGAATAAAATTGTCTGGCTATAAGAGGCTACGAATTGATAACAAATTTTATAGCCTGAAGGAGGCCTTAGATATTAGTTTTGATAAGCACCAGAGACATGATATAGAGGTGGCTATTGATCACTTGAGGCGTGATGGCACCAAGAAGACAAGGGACAGATTAAATCAGGTAGTAGACATTGCCCTAGATTTGGGCAACGGTTTTTTGACCGTCCATCTGCCAAGAGGAAAAGATGATTTATTTTTTAGTGAGCATTTTACTTGTTTCGTGCACCCAGAAGTAGTCTTTTCTTCTATTGAATCTAGAAATTTTTCTTTTAATAGTCCTCACGGAGCTTGCCCAGAGTGTACTGGTTTGGGTACCAAATTGACAGTTGATCAAGATTTGGTAATACCAAATAAAAAATTGTCTTTAGCTGAGGGGGCTATACGACCTTGGTCTAGGACAGCCGCTAATCAGAGTTGGTATACGGCTATTATTGAAGCGGTAGCTAAAAAATATAATTTTTCTACTCGGGTACCAATTAGTAAGTTAAATAAAAAGCACTTAGATATCATTTTTAATGGTACTGGTAATGAAACTTATAAATTGGATATTGATAATTCAAAATTTAATAATAATCACAGCAATACTTTTGAAGGTGTAATCACAAATTTGGAAAGAAGATACAGAGAGACTGACTCCGAATACATACGCAGCGAAATAGAAAGATACATGAGAGTAGAGATTTGTGAAGCTTGTCATGGCCAGAGATTGAAGCCAGAAGTATTGAATATAAAAGTAGCTGGTCAGAGTATTGCTGATATTGTTTCCAAAAATATAGATGACTTACAAAAAGAATTTAAAGATTTATCAAAAAAACTTTCTGATGATGAAAATATAATTGCCAAACAAATCATTAAGGAGGTTCGTGATCGTTTGGTATTTTTGGAAAATGTAGGCTTAAATTATTTGACCTTAGATAGAGGAGCTTCTACCTTGTCTGGTGGAGAGGCACAGCGTATCCGCCTAGCTACTCAAATCGGCTCTTCACTAACAGGAGTGCTTTATATATTAGATGAGCCCTCTATTGGCCTTCATCAAATGGATAATGCCAAACTTATTAAGACATTAAAGGATTTAAGGGATCTGGGTAACTCGGTTATAGTAGTAGAACATGATGAGGAGACAATGATGGAGGCTGATTATCTGATAGATATTGGACCAGGAGCTGGTAAGCACGGAGGGGAAGTGGTAGCTTGTGGTACACCAGAGAGTATCAAAAAAAATGCCAAATCCCTAACAGGCCAGTATATGTCTGGGAAAAAATTTATTCCTATACCAAAAAAATATAGAAAAGGTAATGGTAAATCTTTATCTATTTTAGGAGCCAAGGCCTTTAATCTCAAAGATATAGATGTAGAATTTCCATTGGGCAAATTTATTTCAGTCACTGGTGTATCTGGTTCTGGCAAATCAACTTTGATGACAGAAATTTTGGCCAAAGCATTGACTAAACATTTTTATCGGTCTAAGGATAATCCAGGCGAGCACAGAGAGATCAAAGGCTTGGAAAACATCGATAAGGTGATTGATATTGATCAATCACCTATTGGTCGTACTCCTCGATCAAATCCAGCTACTTACACAGGTGCTTTTACTTATATACGTGATTTATTTGCGGATTTACCAGAGGCTCAAATCAGAGGTTATAAAGCTGGTCGGTTTTCTTTTAATGTCAGAGGTGGACGTTGTGAAAATTGTCAGGGAGATGGTTCTATCAAAATAGAAATGAACTTTTTACCAAATGTCTATGTAGAATGTAAAGAATGTCATGGCAAAAGGTATAATGACGACGCTCTAGAGATTCATTATAAATCAAAAGATATTTCAGAGATTTTACAGATGACAGCTGATGAAGCCATGAATTTTTTTGATGACGTACCAAATATACACAACAAATTAAAAACTCTAGTAGATGTAGGCTTGGGTTATATAAAACTTGGCCAGCCGGCTACTACCCTATCTGGTGGAGAGGCCCAACGTATCAAGCTGGCTACTGAATTGTCTCGTCGTTCATCTGGCAAGACCCTGTACATTTTGGATGAGCCAACTACAGGTTTGCATTTTGATGATGTAAAAAGACTTTTGGAAGTATTACACCGTTTAGTAGACAAAGGTAATACAGTTTTGGTGATTGAGCATAATCTAGATGTTATCAAAAGCTCTGATTGGATAATAGACTTGGGTCCAGAAGGAGGAGACAAAGGTGGTCGGATAGTAGCCTCTGGCACTCCCTTGGATGTAGCTAGTATCAAGGCCTCTCATACTGGTAGTTATCTAGCTAAAATGATTAATAAAAAGTAGATTACATCCCCCTTAATAGGGGGATTTTACTTATTGTAAAAATATATATTTGAGGTATTATATAGTTATGAATCCCGTTAGAAATTCACGATATGTATTGACGGGCAATAGAGTGTAATTGGTTTATAGATTTTACAAATATCGTTATTAGTAAACTTAATTGAATGATAATCAATTTTACCATAATTAACATAATAAATTTCTAACTGGATGAATGATTTAGAAAAATCAATTTTGAAAATCATAGCTTTTTTTGATATTTTTGCTTATCCTCTGACAGCTAGTGAAATCTATAAATGGTTATACAAACCACAACAGGTATATTCACTATCAGATGTAAAATCAATTCTAGCTAGTAGTCATATTCTTAATAAAGAATTATCTAGCGAAGAAGGCTTTTATCATATCAAGGGCAGAGACCATATATATCTTAGACGTAAACAGAATAACAATTTAGCGGAACGCAAATTTAAGAAAGTAGTATATCTGGCTAAAGTATATCGTTTTATTCCCTTTGTTCGTATGGTAGCTGTCTGCAATTCATTGGCCTATAGTAATGCCAATGAAAAGAGTGATATAGATTTATTTGTTATTTCTCGTCGTGGCACTATTTGGTTAGCTAGATTTTTTACTATTTTTGTAGTTAAAATTTTGGGAATGAGGCCCAAGGATGATAGTAAAAAAGATACATTTTGTCTTAGCTTTTTTATAGATGAAGGATTTTTGGATATTGAGCATAGTCGTATGGGCAATGATGATATTTATTATCCTTATTGGATAAGTAGCCTAATGCCTGTTTACGATCCTGACGGTTTGTATGAAAAATTTTTGGAGGCTAACGCTTGGTATAAAAATATTTTACCCAATACCTATCCTAACCAATTTTCCAAAGAAGTACACGCTAGTTGGGTACCAAAATTTTTGAATGTTATAATTTTTTATATTTTTAGCCCACCTATTATTAGACGTTGGGTTTATAATATGTATCGTAGTTTTCAGATTAAAATTATTGATAAAAATTTAAAATCTTTGATAAATATTGATACTCGGGTTATAGTTAATGAGCGGATGTTAAAATTCTATTCAAATGACAATAGAGAGTTGTTTGCTAAACAATGGAAAGAGAGGGTTAGGGAGTTAATAAAAAATTAGAAATATACTATTAATTAGGATAATATGTTTAATAAATTCAACAAAGAGAAAAAATATCAAGAATTGTTTTATTTTTTCTTAGGACTTTTTGTCTTATTAATTCCTTTGCAGACTAGGTGGCTTTTCTATGATTGGCCACTAGGGATCGAACTTTGGGAATATGGTCGGCTAAGTTTGTATGCTAGTACTATAGTATTACTTTTGGCTGGGGTATTTTTTGCCCTATCTCATAAAAAAGAGCTTTATTTTTCTAGGTCTAGATTTTTTTATGTACTATTTATTTATTCTATTGTAGTTAGTTTTCGTTCCCCAGCTCCACTAGTATCTTTCTACTATTTATTTTTGATTTACAGTGCGGCTCTATTTGCTTATTTAGTAAAATTTATACCAAAGATATTTGTCTACAGGGCTTTCTTATTTAGTGGGCTAGTACAAGGACTTTTGGCGCTTTATCAATTGTTTAGTCAAAAAGTTATAGCCAATAAATGGCTAGGTATGGCAGAGCATTTACCATCTACACTCGGTACATCAGTAGTAGAATTTGGTGATCAAAGAATACTACGAGCTTATGGAGCGCTACCTCATCCAAATATTTTGGGAGGGTTTTTATTTGTCGTGATATTTTTTGGTATTTATCTTTGGATTGATATTTACAAAAAAAATCAGTCAAATATTTTTACCAAATTTTTTAAAAAGCCAGATTTTATCAATGTAATTTTTGTGATGGCCGCTATGGTCATAAGCACCTATGGGATACTAGCTTCTTTTTCTCGTAGTGCTGTTTTGGCACTATTACTGAGTCTTTTCTCTTTGGCCTTGATAAATATTTTAAAGAGAAATTGGTTGATAGTAGCTGTGGTAGCAAAGTATATGGTTATATTTTTACTTATTTTCTGGTCTTTTAATAGTTGGTTTCCTGGAGCTTGGTCTGTTAGAGTACACGTCAATGGACGTTTGGAACAAAATTCTATTAGTCAGAGAGTGGATACTATTGGTCAACTAGGTTGGGATAATTATCGTAATATATTTTTTGGCCAAGGTTTGGGTATGAATACTTTGGATGCTTTTGAAAAATATCCAGATCAGGCAGTTTATAATGTGCAACCTATCCATGATATATTCCTATTGATGTTGGCTGAGATAGGTTTGATTGGAGCATTTTTTGTATTAAATGTAGTTAGAAAGATTATCAAATCAGCCAATAAGATTGATACTATGTCCACCAGTCTATTACTAGGTTTGATAATAATTGGTTTTTTTGATCATTATCTTTGGACATCTTGGACTGGTTGGATATTAATGTCAGTTGGTTTGGTTAATATGTATAAACATCATAAATAGATCAAATACAATGGTTCAACAATATAATAAAGACATAAATTTTAATTCGGCAAAAAGAGTGATTTGGCTATGGTTCATTTATCTAATACCCATTATATTTTTTTCTTATAATTTTATAAGAGAAGCTAACAATTATATACCAATAGTATCAAATTTTGGTAGATCGCAGGTTTTAGCATTTTATGCATGGGTGTTTTTTATAGATGTTATTTCTTTATTATTATTAGCCTTCATTATAAAAAAAATACAACAAAATAAATTAAAAAATTGGCAATTTATTTTAATTAACATAATTTGGCTCTTGAGCGTTTCTGGATATTTCTTGTGGCTTTGGGTAGTATCACAATAATAGATTTATATTTGACAAAAAATAATTAGCACTCTATAATAGTGAGTGCTAATTTTATTTTAATTATTAACAAGTTAAGGATAAAAATATGAACTTAAAACCATTAGGAGATAGAGTAATTGTGCAAGCTCTACCAAAAGAAGAAACCACTAAATCTGGTATTATTTTACCAGACTCTGTCAGCAAAGAATCCCGTATGGAAGGTAAGATTGTAGCTATTGGTAGAGGTGAGAAAGTCTCAAAATTAGGGTTATCCACTGGTCAGAAAGTAGTATTTTCTGAATATGGCGGATCGGAGATAAAAATAGAAGGTGAGGAATATAAAATATTAAATCATGATGATTTACTCGCTATTGTAGAATAATTTAAATTAAAGAAAGGAAAAATATATGGCTAAACAAATTATTTTCAACGAAGAAGCCCGTTCAAGGATGAAGAAGGGCGTAGATATTTTGGCCAATTCGGTCAAAGTCACTTTGGGCCCCAAAGGACGTAATGTGGTTTTGGACAGAGGTTATGGTGGACCGGTTATCACCAAAGATGGTGTGACCGTAGCCAAGGAAGTAGAATTAGAAGATAAATTTGAAAATATTGGAGCAGAGATTGTCAAAGAAGTAGCTTCCAAAACCAATGATGTGGCTGGTGATGGTACTACTACAGCCACAGTGTTGGCTCAAAATATTATTGCCGAAGGTCTAAAAAATGTCACCGCTGGTTCTGATCCATTGTCTCTTAAACGTGGTATTGATAAAGCAACCGAGGCAGTAGTAGCCAATTTGAAGAAAATATCCAAAGAAGTAGCAGACCAAGGTGAGATAGAACAAGTAGCTTCTATCTCAGCCAATGACAAAGCGATTGGAAAGATTATCGCCTCTGCCATGGAGGCAGTTGGTAAAAACGGAGTAATTACTGTAGAGGAATCTCAAAGTTTTGGTATAGAAAAAGAAGTAGTAGAAGGTATGCAATTTGATAAAGGCTATGTCTCTCCTTATATGGTGACTGATGCCGAAAAGATGCAGGCTGTTTATGAAGACCCAGCCATCCTTATCACTGATGAAAAAATTTCATCATTACAAGAGCTATTACCTCTTTTAGAATCTTTGGCTCAATCAGGCAAAAAAGAATTAGTTATTATTGCTGAAGATATAGAAGGCGAGGCCTTAGCTACATTAGTAGTCAATAAAATTAGGGGGGTTTTGAACACTCTAGCTATCAAAGCGCCTGGTTTTGGTGATAGGAAAAAAGAGATGCTTCATGATATTGCCGCTCTTACTGGAGCCAAAGTTATTTCAGAAGAAGTAGGTCTAAAACTTAGCACTGCTACTATTGATATGCTAGGGTCCGCTCACAAAGTAGTAGCTACCAAAGACAATACCACTATAGTAGATGGTAAGGGGGACAAAAATCTGGTAGCTGAGAGAATATCTCAAATATCAAATGCTATCAAAAAAGCAGATTCAGATTTTGATAAAAATAATTTACAAGAACGTTTGGCCAAGCTGACGGGTGGGGTAGCAGTCATCAAAGTAGGAGCTGCCACTGAGACAGAAATGAAAGAGATCAAAGACAGAATAGAAGATGCCTTAGCTGCTACCAAGGCTGCAGTTGAGGAAGGTATCGTAGTTGGTGGTGGCGTGGCTTATCTAAGATCAATTGAAGCTATAGTAGATTTACATCTGGAAGGAGATGAAGAATTGGGAGCTAGGATACTTACTACTGCTTTAGCTGCACCATTATATCAAATTGCCGAGAATGCTGGTAAGAAGGGCGTAGTAGTGGTAGATGAGGTTTTGAAAAATAAAACTAATTATGGCTATAATGCCAAAGATGATAAATTTGAGGATCTTGTAGTTGCTGGGATAGTAGATCCAACTAAGGTCACTAGAAGTGCTCTGCAAAATGCTGCTTCAGCCGCTGGTATGTTCTTGACTACTGAAGCTGTTATTACTGACATCCCAAGGCCAGAAGGCGATGCCTCTCATATGGGTGGCGGAATGCCAGGGATGGGTATGGGCGGTGGAATGCCAGGGATGATGTAATAGATAAAATAATAAATTTGAAAACCCCCAAAGTGGGGGTTTTGTTTTAGGTTAAAAAATGTTATAATAGTTTTGTAAAATAAATTAATCAAAAACGCTTATGAAAATTAGAAAAAATATAACAAAAATACTCTTTTTGAGTATATTTAGTTTAAGTTTGATTATTTCACCTAGCGGTGTGAAAGCAGACAACAGCTATGCTCCAGGGTCTTTGTTGAAGATCAAAGGTGTCAAAGGAGCTGCTGTTTATCAAGTCGGTGAAGATGGTAAAAAATACGTTTATCCAGACCAAAATACGTATAACACTTGGCATGATGATTTTTCAGGGGTCAGAGAGGTAGCCTTGTCAGAGTTAGACAAGATTGTTGATGGAGGCACAGTTACTTTCCAGCCAGGCACCAAACTAATCACCCATCGTAATACAGCTAGAGTATATGCTGTTGGCGAGGATGGGGAATTAGTCCATATACCAGATGAGACTACAGCTCGTGAATTTTATGGAAACGAATGGTACAAATTAGTATCAGATATTGACCCAGGTCTTTTCGCAGTCAGTTATAAAATTAGACAAGGAGATTTGGCAGATGATAATTTACCAGAAGGTAGTGTAGTTCAAGAAGGTGAAACCGGAGATTATTTTTTAATAGAGGATGGTCAGAGAAGGAAGATAATGCAAGAAGCTTTGAAACTTAGAAACATGGAGAGGAAAAATATTATTAGAGTAAATAGATTATCTGACCTCTATGACGATGGTGATAGTGTAGAGGAAGAAGATGATATAGAAGATTTTAATATAGGCAATGGTAGCGAAAAAATTATTATTTGTCATAAACCAGGGCTAGTTGATAGAACTATTAGAGTTTCAGTTAGAGCTCTTAAGGCTCATTTGGATCACGGCGATACTAGAGGCGCTTGTACTAGCGATGACGAAGATGATAATAATGATAATACTTTGCCCGACATAACTGTTTCTGATATCACATTGGAACCAAGTAGTCCAATAGTAAATGCCACCACTACTATCAGAGTGCACGTTAAAAATAGTGGTAACTTAGCATTGACTGATACCAAAGGTATATTAAATGGTTCTAATAGTTTTGAGGATTTCATAACTTTGCCTGAGCCAGGCGCCTTGCCAAGTAGTATCCCTACTACTTCAGAAGATAATCCACTAGAACCAGGGGATGAGGTATATATCGAATGGACAGGATATTTTTCTTCAGCTGGCGAGAAAACATTAACTATGACAGTTGATAATGCCAATGAGTTGGAAGAATCTGACGAAACAAATAATACTTATACAGAGAATGTAACAGTTTTGGAAGAAACAATAACTTTGTCAGATATAACTGTTTCTGATATTGCGTGGGAGCCAAGTAGTCCAGTTGAAAACGCTACTACTACTATTACAGCTTATATAAAAAATTCAGGAGATGTATCACTGACAGACCCAACGCCTATTTTTGATATATCTAAGTCTTTAGAAAATTTTAGTATAACATCGACTGCTACATCTACTGTCTCTAGTATCCATCCTTTGGTAGTTGGAGAGAGCGCTACTATAGTTTGGACAGGTTACTTTAGTTCTGATGGCAAAAAGAGATTGAGCGTCACAACTGATAATTCTGATATTTTGGATGAAACGGACGAAGGTAATAATAATACTATGGAATATGTTACTGTAATAAAAAATGTTATATAAAATATAAATTTTTGTTGAATTTTTCGTTTTTAAAAATCATGATGCTCTTCATGGTTTTTAAAATATGTATAATTTTGCTATAATATAGGCATTAGTATAAATTTATGATTTTTAAAAGATCACAACAAAAAATAGATCAAGAATCAGGTCTAGAGTTTGAAGAGTCTAGTGAAATATGGGTAGCGGATTTTGGTTCACACGAGATAGAAGCAGAGCTTCGTCAAGAGATAGCTAAATTAAAACCAAAGGCTCAAGCTAGTTTTTCATGGACTATAATGTCTATTGTTTTATTGTTTTTTATAGTGGTTACCGAGTTGCTACTGAGAGAGATTGGTCTAAAAATGTATTGGTCTGAGCAATTCATATTTTGGGCTACTTGGATTTGGCGTTTGATATTGATAATAGTTTGGTTGACATTGGCTAGACTGAAATGGTTTTTGTCTACTGATAAAATGTTTATAACCACTATTATTTCTTTTGTGGCTGCAGTGATGATACTGGGTATAATAAAAATTATTTATATTAGGTCTGCTTGGGCCTGGCTCAATTTTTTGGTAGAGCCTATCTGGGTAGTATTGTTGATTACTTTTTTGGGGATATTATTTATTAGGGCGACAAAGAATAAAAATTAGTATATTTATAAAATAACAATAAAAATATGGAAGCAGATAAAAAAGACATAGAAGAAAATGGTCACATAGCCGCCTTAAGTTATATTTGGGCAGCTTGTCTTATACCATTACTTTTTAGGAGAAAATCAAAGTTGGCCCAATTTCACGCTAAACAAGGATTACTCTTATTTGCAGTGGAGCTATTAGGTGCTTGGCTTTTCCCAATTCCTATTATTGGTTGGGCTTTAGGATTTTTGGTAATGCTATTGTCACTGCTAGGAGTGGTCAATGCTCTGAGTGGTAATTTTTGGGAAATGCCTTTTTTGGGTAGATATGCCAAGAGGATGAAATTTTAGTTTATAATTTAAAATTTATATAATATGGTCAAGAAAAAAAATATTTTGTGGTTTAAGGAAATTAATAACAAAGATGTGCCGAGTGTTGGTGGTAAAAATGCATCTTTGGGGGAGATGTATAGTAAGCTGACATCAAAAGGAGTGGCTATACCAAATGGTTTTGCTGTTACAGCACAAGCTTATGATTATTTTGTGACCACTCAGGGTGTCAAAAAACAAATCAAAGAAATTTTGAAAGATTTAAATACTCATGACATTCATAATCTTCAAGCTAGAGCCAAGGAAGTTCGCCAGGCAATACTCAGGGCTGAATTTCCAGAAGACTTGAAGACAGATATCATTACGGCCTACAAAAAACTTTCCAAAGAATTTAAAATGAAAAATGTAGATGTAGCTGTACGTTCATCAGCTACAGCTGAGGATTTACCAGATGCTTCTTTTGCTGGTCAGCAAGATACTTATCTCAACATTGAAGGAGAAGAAGAGTTACTTGATGCTTGTCGTAGATGTATGGCTTCTCTTTTTACAGATAGAGCTATCTCTTATCGAGCTGACAAGGGTTTTGACCATTTCAAAGTCAAGCTTTCTATCACTGTCCAGAAGATGGTTAGGAGTGATTTGGCCACATCGGGCGTCATGTTTTCTATTGATACCGAATCCGGTTTTAGAGGTACAGTACTTATCAATGCTATCTATGGCTTGGGAGAATATATAGTACAGGGCATGGTCAATCCAGATGAGTATTATGTATTTAAACCAACTCTCAAAAAAGGTTTTAAGCCAATCATTTCCAAAACAGTTGGCCTAAAAAATAAAAAATTGGTCTATGACAGCAAATCCAAAAACAATGTCAAAAATATGCCAGTGGCCAAGCATGATCAGACTAGATTTGCTCTGTCAGACAAAGAGATTTTGCAACTAGCTACTTGGGCCGCTCAGATAGAAGACCATTATAAAAAACCAATGGATATGGAGTGGGCCAAAGATGGTCGCACGGGCAAATTATTTATTGTTCAGGCTCGTCCAGAGACAGTGCGCAGTCAAGATGACCCCAATATGTTGATTGAGTATATTATCAAAGAAAGAGGCAAGATTGCTGTTATTGGAGCCTCAGTTGGTAACAAGATTGGTCAAGGTAAAGTGCATATTATCAAGGATGCCAAAAATATTGATAAGTTTAAGCCTGGTGAAGTACTAGTTACTGAGATGACTGATCCTGATTGGGAGCCAATTATGAAAATAGCCGGTGCTATTATTACCAATTCTGGCGGACGTACTTGTCATGCTGCTATCATTTCTCGTGAGTTGGGCATACCTTGTGTAGTAGGTACAGGCAATGGCACAGAAAAACTAAAGAATGGTCAGAACGTGACAGTCTCTTGTGCTGAAGGTGAGAAAGGTTTTGTCTACAATGGCTTGATGAAATATGAAGTAAAGAAAACCAACCTCAAAAATTTCAAAAAATCCAAGACCAAGGTGATGATGAATATTGGTAATCCGGAAATGGCTATGAGTCAATCTTTCATCCCCAATGAGGGGGTAGGTTTAGCTAGAGAAGAATTTATTATTTCCAATTACATTCGTATTCATCCTCTAGCTCTACTCAATTTTTCTAAAGTCAAGGATCCTAAAGTTCGCAGAGTCATTGAAGAGCATACTAGAGCTTATAAAAACAAACCACAATTTTTTATAGACAAGCTAGCCGAAGGTGTGGCTAGGATTGCGGCTGCTTTTTATCCTAAAGATGTGATTATTAGATTGTCTGATTTCAAATCCAATGAATATGCTAGCTTGATTGGCGGAACACAATTTGAGCCAGAAGAGAGAAACCCAATGATTGGTTGGCGTGGAGCTAGTCGTTATTATAATCCAAAATATTTACCAGCTTTTGTATTAGAGTGCAAAGCTTTGGTCAAGGTGCGTAAGGAAATGGGGCTTAAAAATTTAAAGGTCATGGTGCCATTTTGCAGGACTATAGAAGAAGGCAAGAAGGTATTGCGTATTATGGCTGATAATGGCCTCAAGCGTGGTGTAGATGGATTAGAGGTCTATGTAATGTGTGAGATTCCATCCAATGTCATCTTGGCTGATCAGTTTTGTAAAATATTTGATGGATTTTCTATTGGTTCCAATGATTTGACCCAGCTTACTTTAGGAGTGGATAGAGATAGTGAGTTAGTATCCAATGTCTATGACGAAAGGAATGACTCAGTTAAAGAATTAATTGGCTATGTCATAGATGTAGCCAAAGAGCATCATCGCAAGATTGGTATTTGTGGTCAGGCGCCATCTGATTTTCCAGACTTTGCTCAATTCTTGGTAAGAGAAGGTATAGATAGTATATCTCTCAATCCTGATACAGTCATCAAAACTATGATTGCTATCAAACAAACAGAGGCCAAGAAAAAAACTAGAAAGAAAAAATAGTATTTTAAAAATCCCCCCTACGGGGGATTTTTATTTTGTTAATTTTATAATATACTAGCCCAGATAGGTATAGTGATAATAGATAGTATAGTACTTAGTAATATAGCTCTAGCGATAAATTTTTTATCTAGGTCAAATTTATCAGCCAAAGCAAAGGGAGTAATAGCCAGCGGCATAGCCACTTCAATTAAAGATGGTATATATTTTTCATAGCCAGAGCTAAATATTTTAATACCATAATAAAATAAAGCTGGTAGGAAAAATAGAGTAATAATAGAAAAAATAATTACTGGAACCCATTCTTTAAATTTGCCTAGTTGGGATTTGGCCAAAAATAGACCTATCACCACTAGTACTATTGGGCTGACTGAGGCAGCTAGCATTCCGACAGCTGTAGATAGTAGTCTTGGTATGTGTATACCAGAGATAGCGGCCAGTAGGCCTAGTAAGATGGCAATCAGTAAAGGATTTTTTATTAGATCAAGGCCAATATGTTTTATGATATCTTGTTTATTTTTTTTGTGGAAGAGTTGCCCTATCCAGCTTTGACGAATCAACATCTCATAATCTAAAAATCCTAAACCAATAGTAAATAACCAAAATAAATGGACAGCTATAATCAGACTGGCATCTGGTAATATCTTTGGTCCATATATTTCAGTTAATATTGGTAGACCTAGATAGGCTATATTACCAAAGGCTAGACAGATAAATAGTGTTTTCAAAATTTTTGCTTTAATATGTAATACTTTACCCAACCCATATACTATAGCAAAGCTTAGCAATAACAATAATGAATTAGCCAAGATAATATCAAATTTTCCATTTAGTGATATTTTGGCTAGTGATGAAAATATAAGAGCTGGCAAACCTACATTTAAGGCAAAGGAGTTGAGCACTCTAGACCAATGTTCATCTATGTTTTTAAAATAGCCTATCAGAGCACTAACAAATATTATTAAAAAAATAGGGGTAATAACTACGAAAATTTCAAACATATTAAGAGTATTAAATTATTTATATAGTATATTTTAGCATAAAGATGTATTATTCCCTATATTGACTAAAATATCAATAAAATTTATACTACAAGTCGTATTTGGAAGGTTCGCATAGTGGTCTAGTGCGCACGCTTGGAAAGCGTGTGAGGTGTAAAAGCCTCCGAGGGTTCGAATCCCTCACCTTCCGCCACCCTTAGCAACAGCGAAGGGCGCTCCAAAGTCTTGGCACATGGGGATAATTTACAATAGTTTGTAGATAAGTTATTATGAAGGTAATAACTTATTTTTAATAATAAAAAATTATGATAAATTTAGAAAATAAAGTGGCTATTGTCACTGGCGCCAAACAAGGTATTGGCAAAGGAATTGCTTTGATGTTGGCCAAAGCTGGCGCCAAAGTAGTAGTAGCTGATTTGAATATGACTGATTGTCAGACAGTGGTTGACGAAATAAAAAAGACCAAGGGTCAGGCTTTGGCAGTTCAATGTGATGTCAGCCAAAAAAAGGATGTCGAGGCTATGATTTCTCAAACAGTCAAAGAGTTTGGTGCTTTGGATATTTTGGTCAACAATGCTGGCATATATCCATTTGTGCCATTTGATAAAATGACCGAAGCTGACTGGGATAAAGTGATAGACGTCAATCTTAAAGGGACATTTTTATGTTCTCAAGAAGCAGCCAAAGTAATGAATCAAGGTGGTAGAATTATAGACATCTCTTCTATTGCTTCTGTGGTTGGTTTTGCTGGTTTGGTACACTACTGTGCTTCCAAGGGTGGAGTCAATGCTATGATTAGAGCTATGGCACTGGAGTTGGCTGCTAAAAAAATTACAGTCAATGCCGTAGCGCCAGGCGCTATCCAAACGTCAGGGGCTAGCGGTGGTATGAATGACGATGTTATCAAGCAGACTATAGCGGCCATACCTTTGGCTCGCATGGGTCAGCCAGCAGATATTGCTGGGGCAGTACTTTATCTAGCCTCTGATTTGTCTAACTATGTGACAGGACAGACTATTGTAGTAGATGGTGGCTGGACACTACGTTAAATATATTTAATTAATTGAAATATAAAAAATTATGAAAGGATTTAGCACAAACATTGAGAAAGACACTCTGGCCAATGATAATTTCCGCAAAGTGCTCTACACTTCAAAGCATAGCCAGCTGGTATTAATGAGTATTGCTGCCAATTCAGAAATTGGCATGGAGGTTCACGCTGACAATGATCAATTTTTTCGTTTTGAAAGTGGTCAAGGTACATGTGTCATTGATGGCAATGAGTACCCATTGAGCGACGGTGTGGCAGTGATAGTACCAGCTGGGGCGGAGCACAACA
>Ga0066639_10001923_pt1 | contig 18264 bp, 18 predicted proteins | sample CryGeyCG2114_010_2_FD_59504 | JGI IMG/M metagenome (GOLD analysis project Ga0066639, IMG submission 59504) | Groundwater microbial communities from aquifer - Crystal Geyser CG10_big_fil_rev_8/21/14_0.10 | ecosystem: Environmental > Aquatic > Deep subsurface > Groundwater | place: USA: Utah...
GTACGTTATTTTTTCTGGAGTGTGAGGAAGTGATGCAAGTATCCAAAAAGAACCTATAAGCACAAGCGAAGTGCCAATAATGATTAAAAAGAATTTTTTCATTCAATTATTGTACCGCGCTTGCAATGCAAGGCATCACATCATAAACAATGCTGCCAAGCCAAGCACAATACAAAGTGTACCGACGGCTTTGAGTACCACGGTACTTGAGACGAGTTCTCCACTAAATACACGCACACGACGCATAAGAAGAGGAGTGAGAAGGAACAGGAACACTAATTGCAAACCGCCAAGCGCACTCACTAACGAAACACTTCCCAAATAAATAGCGATGAATGTAAGGAAAAATGAAAATCCGCCAAGCGCTTTACTGATAAGCACCATCCACTTCACGCCAGATGATGATGTTTGATAGCTATCTTTAATGGCAAAAAATCGTGAAGGTGCTAACACCAACAATGCTACAACCACGTTCATAAACAGAGGCCAAAATAGCGCGTTCCCCACTGTTGCAGATTCAAAAACTAATTTCACGGCGAATGTCGAAGCTCCAATCAGTGTCCCCGCACCAACGGTAGTAAAGAAAAGCCTCCACGAAAAACAGAAACAATAAATAAGAGCAGTACCGATGATAAGTAGCACGAATGCAGGAAGCATCGAGAGCGTGAGATCTTCTGCAAGAAAGAGAATGGCGAGTATCCCTGTTGCCATGGCGCCGAATGCAGCAGTGATAGGGATAACGTCCGTTACTGAGAGTTCGCGAAGTGCACGATATAGAAACAAAAGCCCTGTCATATAGAGGGTCGCAGAAACGAGAGAAAGAAATGCAACGGAAGCTGAGGGTATTGAAACAACGCTAAACGGAAGCAATACTACCACCACCCCTGAGAGCATCATGGTATAAAACGCAAACGCTGCGGGGTGCTTAATACCAGTTTTTGAAACTAATACATATTTATCAATAAAAACGGTAAGCGCGGACAGCAACTGACCGAAAATGGCAAACGCGAGCCATGTACTCATAAAACGTATTATAACAGTCGGATACGGCTAAACTCCCCACCATCTCCGATGGATCCTTCACCAACGACGTGTAACTCAATTTGGGCACCGTGTTCATCGATAGCGAAAAATTTTGTTGTTACTCCCTCTGGCCCTTTCAGCATGCGCACCCGAGAATCTTTCAGTGGTAATCGGCTCACATGAAAATCATACAGAGAGCCATCTTCGTTTTCTCCAAACCATCCTATGTGCCACACGTCATTCTGATTAATTCTCGTCGCTTCAAGAACTGAATATTTTTTCCACCCACCAAAAATGGGAAAATGGAAAAGTATACCTCCGTGGCTCTTACCCAAAAACCCTTCATACACACCCTCAACAGGCGCATCGATGTCATAGTTGATTGCCTCGCGGTATTCGTACGGCAGTGGGTGCACATTCCAGCGATGTGTTTCCTGTGGAGCTTCAAAAAAGGCACCTGAAATGAACCGCATAACTGGGCGGAGCACCCAATCAAGAAATTGAAAAAAGATCGGGTATGGTTTGAGCTTTATCATAAAGCGTTTTCTTTACAAATTTTTGCATACACTTTTGCACTTTCACGAAGTGTTCGTTTTTGGTTATGTTCATAGTCAATTGCTGTGAGCCCGAAACGCATTGTAAAACCTTCTGCCCATTCGTAGTTATCGAGCAATGACCAGTGTGAGTAGCCGCGTACATCAACACCCTCTTGAATCGCTTGATGCACTCCCTGCAAAGATTCAGTGATGAACCACGCGCGATGCGTGTCATTTCTATCTGCAAGACCATGTTCCATTACGTACACAGGCACGTTATATTTTTTCAATTCCATGAGAGCTGCATACAAGGTACGAGGGTTTAATTCCCATCCAAAATCAGAACGAGGGCACTCTTTTTTGGAATGGGTACTTCCAAGCACGACACGAAAATAATGATTAATGCCGATAAAATCTTGGTGGTTTTTTATTGCACTGTGGAAACGGCCGTCCCAAAACCATTCCAGCAACACATCAATTTTAAATACCTTGTGAAATCCAAACTCTTGGAAAACAATATTATTTTTTGTTACCCCAATTTTGGTATGAGAAAAATTATTTTTTATTATTTTATAAGCATTCTTATGAGCAAGAATAAGCCGATTCGGTAAGGTAAAAAAGTTGAGAATGTTTTTCTTAAATGGAGGCCATATTCCAGAAACGTGCCCGTTGCCAATCCACACCATTGGTTCGTTCATCGTTGAATAAAAAGTGACATCTTCACCTAAATGTTCGACAACGCGTGCGCAATAACGTGCAAAAGTTTCAGGAGCTTCACGGTGTGTAAATCCTCCTTTTTTTACAAACCAAAGAGGGAGCGTAAAATGCCAGAGTGTAACAAATGGTTCCATACCACGGGCGCGAATTGCCTGAACTACCTTCTTGTAATGTTGGAGCTCTTTCTCATCGAATACTCCCTCTTCTGGCTCAATACGTGCCCACTCTATAGCGATACGCTGTGATGAAAGATGTAAACTTTGAGCAATATCAAAATCTTCTTCATAGCGATTATAGTGATCACACGCAATACCAGCAGGTGGCACCTGTCCTTCGCGAGCTGCTTGCGCCCAATCGTTGTTTTCAATTCCTCCCTCTACTTGGTACGAAGCGGTAGATGCACCCCACAAAAACCCATCTGGAAATTTTTTACTCATGCACTCACTACCGGCAATCCTGCCAAATCCTCTTTTATAATTTCCTTATAGCGAGGATTTTTTACCAGTGCAGGCTTCCCTTCATGTTCAACAACAAAGTACGCAAAGCCACCCATTTCCTGAACCGGTTTGTAGTCAGCATGCATGGGCATACTTGCTGAATCCCCTATTCCCGCAACAGGACTATCGTCTTTTGTTACCAAATGCGTGTCCCCAATATTGACCACCAAGTGCCCCCATCGCGGTTCAATTAACGTTTCGTCACCCGCCTTTACAAACACTGCTTTGAATTCTTCTATGCGATCATTTATGGGAACTCCGTTTTCTTCTACACGCTTTTGCAGTAATACAATTCCTTCGCCACCAAGCGTCCAATATATTTCTGGTAACTCATCTACGTGATAGTGGCCGTAGGTTTTAATATATTCCCCTCCAACCGTACCTGTTTCCCACACGGTGATGTTCCCTTTTTTAGAACCACCACGAATCATGTAGTAGTGCTCACGCGGACCCGCAGCATCAGGGAACAACAGTACCTCTTTCATTTTTTCGTGTGGACGCACCGCACATGGGCTCTCGTTCATATGTACTCCAGTATATCGCGTTTATGTACTCTTTTTCCCACTCGCACACCCCTCACATCTACACCCATACGGTTTGATGTGATCGTTAAAATATTCCTTCCCATAGTTATACGATATCTCCTCCCCTTTTTTAATCGCTCGTTTTGAATAAATAAAAATGCGCTTTCCATCCATTTCAGCTTCAGCATTTGGTTTGCACGAGTGGTTGATAAGGCGGGCAAGGTTTCCTTTGTGATTTCCTAAAATGGTCTTACCGCCATCAAGTCTGAATAGATACTTCCCCGCCACCTCATCTGCTTCCTCGTCAGTCACAATCTTCCCCCAATACTCAACAAGAAACACATCGCGTGGAATATCCTCACCAGCAAACAAACCGAGACCAGAAAGACCTCGTTTTGTTTTTAACACATACTTCGATGTTCGTGGAGATTTATAACCCATCCAATTCTCTTATCCGCACGTGCCACCACGATCTTCGTTGTCTTTTGTTGCACTACCTTGAACTACACGTTTCTTGTACTCTGCACTCCATCCCACCAAATTTGCTACGAGCTGTACAAATGTTGCGACCCCACCGAGTGCCAATACGAAGATAAAGAACCACAAGAACGGAGATAAAAAGTATGCAACAGTAACTACGAGCGCAAACCAAAGTCCAACACACCATGGGCAGTTAATGAGCGTTTTTATTGTGCCAAAAAATGTATATTCCTTGGCATCGTCGAAAAATGCACGGAACCAACGAGTAATTGCGTCGTATACGACAAGGCGTGTGAGCCTAAACGTAGCAAGTGCCATGATAGTCATATCCCACACTGATATGTACTGAGGCATCTTCCCTTTCACCACCACCACAAGGTATCCAACGTACATTAAAAATATAAAGAAAAGGGTGAAAAAAAGATTCCACCAGTCAATGCGCTTTTTCATGGTTAGAGTGTACCATAATGAATATATGCTCACAGACGCCCAAGAAGATTACACACGTGGCTTTGTCCCTTTTCTCGGGGTACAAATATTTCTTGATTCTCGACCACTTATTCCTCGAAGCGAAACTGAGTATTGGGTTGAAAAAGCTCTTGAAATAATCCCGCGAACTGGCGCTCTACGTGTTCTTGATTTGTTTTCAGGAAGTGGGTGCATTGGAGTGGCTGCTCTAAAACATCGACCCAACACGAGCGCAACGTGTGCAGAGCTTGAGCCGCGCCACCTCCCCACCATTAAAAAAAATATCGAGGTAAATGAAATTAATCCGAACCGCGTGAGCATCGTACAAAGTGATGTATGGAGTAATGTCGCAGGACTATTTGAATATATTTTTGCAAACCCTCCGTACGTTTCAGAAAAAAGGGGCACGGCCTCACACGATGCACTTATCCATGAACCACACGAAGCCTTATTTGCTCACGATGATGGCTTTGAATACATCGCCAAAACCATTGAGGGCCTCCCTCGCTACCTTGTACAACACGGCACCGCGTGGATAGAGCATGAGCCATTTCATACTCAGCGTATTCTTGAATGTGCTACATCTCATAAACTACATGTCACGACTCACACCGACCAATATGGTGTGGAGCGCTACTCACAACTAACGCATATACCTGTGGCATAATAGGATGCATATGGTTCCCTTTGACCTTGCGATTGTGCTGTGGCCGTTTTTCTGGCTTGCTCTCGTTGCTGTTTTCTTCTATGGGTTTTCTCTCGTATATCACTGGGTGCGTTTTGGCACTATGTATCCCCTTGTATGGATTGCACTTCCTGTATATGTCATCGGTACGGTAATTCTTATCGGAGCGATGCTCACTGGTATCGCCGCAGTATAAAATTATATGAAAAAAGAAATCCGACTTAAAGACTTTAAACCTGACGAACATGTTCTTATTGTGGTAAGACACCATTGGTTTATTTTCTTCAAAGATATTATTGGTATCGCTCTTCTCTTCTTTGTTCCTTTTTTTGCAGTTCCTATTTTAGGTATCTTTATCACCGCGGGAGGTCTTCAAATTCCAACAGGGTTTGGATTTTTCTTTGCCTCGTTTTGGGCACTCATTTTGTGGCAAATGCTTTTTGCACGATGGACCGATTATTACTACGACATATGGATTGTTACTAACTGGCGCATCATTGATGTAGACCAAAAAGGATTTTTTAATCGCGACACTGCAACACTGTTCAACTTTGAACAAATTCAAGACATTTCGACCTATGTAGATACAGTCATAGGAACATTCCTAGATTACGGATGTATTCAAATTCAAACAGCAGCCGCAAAACGTGAATTCCTTTTCAAAAGCGTTTCTAACCCTCGACACGTTGAGCGAGTAATTCGGAACGCACAAGAAAAATTTCTTGGTCTTAAATCACGCTTATAAGTATGGATTCATATAAAGGAGTACGAGATTTTTATCCTGAAGACGAGCGCATACAGCGCTATATGTTCAACACACTTGAAGAGGTTGTTGAGTCGTACGGGTATGAACCATACAACGGCTCAGTACTTGAACTTACCGAACTCTACACAGAAAAAACAAGCGAGGAAATTATAAACGAGCAGACATACACCTTCACTGATCGTGGAGGTCGCTCAGTAACACTGCGACCAGAAATGACTCCGACTGTGGCACGTATGGTAGCAAAAAAACGACGCGAGCTTGGGTACCCTTTGCGTTGGTATTCAATACCAAATTGTTTTAGATACGAACGACCACAAAAAGGTCGTTTACGAGAATTTTGGCAACTCAATGTTGATTTGTTTGGCGCTCCTGGAAGCGATGCGGATGCGGAAGTTATTGAGGTTGCATACCGCATTATGCGTGCGTTTGGTGCTCATGAAGAATCATTTGAAATCAAGGTTGCTGATAGAACGCTTCTTGAGACTGCCTTCGATGCCGCAAACATGACTCCAACACAACGGGACGAATATAGAAGACTCTTAGATAGACGTCCAAAAATTTCACCAGAGGCATTCGAGAAGGATGCAAAAAATATCACGAAGGAAGACCCTCTTTCTCTTATTGAAAACAAAGACCCTAGCATTCTTCAGGCACTCACCACTCTTGAAGATCTCTTAGAGACACTAAAAGCGCGCGGTGTTGGTAATGCGTCGTTTGACCCTTCAATTGTCCGCGGTTTTGATTACTACACGGGAGTTGTCTTTGAAATATTTGATGTAGCTGGCGAGGATACCGGAAGTACGTTTGGTGGCGGGCGTCGTTCGTTGTTTGGTGGTGGGCGTTATGACTACCTCATTGAAGAATATGGAGGTGACCATGTTCCTGCGATTGGATTTGGTATGGGTGACGTTACGCTTAAAGATTTCCTCGAGAAACATACCCTTATGCCGCAAGAACGAGCTACTGCTGACCTTTATCTCGCCCCTGCTACAGAAAACGATATAAATCGTGCCGCAGGTGCCGCATCATTTCTAAGAGAAAAAGGAGTTCGGGTAGCGCTCGGTATGAAACACGAAAAAATTGCCGACCATGTGAAAGCTGCGCGCAAACTTTCCATTCCTTTCTTTGTGGCGTATGGTGAAGATGAAGAAAAATCAGGAACTGTTCTTTTGAAAAATTTGAAGAATAAAAAAGAACAAACGGTAACGCTTCAAGATACACCACGCGCAATTCTAGAAACATGAGAAAAATAACATTGGACATTGAAACCACGGCAGCTGCACCGGGGAGGGTTGATCCGAGCAGTATGGAACTTGCGATGATTTGCATTCACGACTCAGAAACTGATTCGTTTGATAGTTTCACCCAAGAAGAGCTTCCTCGTTTGTGGCCGATTCTTGAGCATTCAGACGCACTAATTGGTTACAATTCTGACCACTTTGATATCCCTATTTTAAATAAATATTATCCAGGTGATTTAACACAGATTAAAAGCATTGATATTTTATCCTCGATTAGAGAGTCTTTGGGTCGCAGATTGAAACTTGATTCTGTTGCGGAAGCAACACTCGGAAAAAAGAAAATTGGGAGTGGGTTAGATTCAGTACGATGGTGGCAAGAAGGAAAAATAGACAAGGTACGTGAATATTGTATTGAGGACGTACGTATTACCAAGCAAGTGTACGAATACGCACTAAAAAAGGGAAATTTAAAATATATGGATTTTGGAGAAAAACGTGTTATCCCTATCGACACTTCACGTTGGGAAGAATCTGGCACCACAGCTATGAATCATACGATTCCTTTTTAAGGTAAGGGTTAGAGGAGGAATAGAATCAAAGCCGCAAGAAGCAATCGATACACAATAAAAACATCGAGAGTGTGCGAACGTAAGAATGAGAGCAGCCCGTGAATAGCGAGTAAACCACTTACGAATGCTGCCAACGCCCCTGCAAACAATGCACCGCCGTTTGTGGCCAACACCCCATCTCCGCCAAGCTCAATAAACTTCAACGTTCCGGCACCAAGAATAACCGGGAATGAGAGTAGAAATGCAAAGCGCGCAGCTGCTTCACGTGATAATCCAAGTAAGAGACCTCCTGAAATAGTTGCACCGCTCCGTGAGATGCCAGGAATGAGCGCGAGCGCTTGAAAGAGTCCTATAAAAAAACCTCTTTTTATAGTGAGCGATTCTGTTTGTTTTGATACACGCTCTGCAATAAAAAAAAGCACAGACCCTGCGATGAGCGCGTAGGCCACGAGCGATGGGTTTCTAAACGCCCCTTCTATATACTCTTGAAACATAAGACCGATAATTACCGCAGGAACTGTACCAATAATTAACGCGAAAATGAGTACCTTGTCTTCACGGATAATCTCACGGCCACGGAGCAACGAGAAAAACGACTGCACAAGCCGAACGATATCTTTTCTAAAATACACTACAACCGCACACGCGGTAGCCAAGTGGAGCACTGCATCTATAGCAAGCCCATGTTCAGGGCTTAGATTAAGGAATTCACGGGCTAACACAAGGTGTCCTGTTGAAGACACTGGCAAAAATTCAGTGAGACCTTGTATTATCCCGAGTAGTGTAAATGAGTAAATATCGCCCATAGAGCTCAATTCCAGTATATGGTATTATTTCACTCAGGTTACCATTAAAAAATATTTATAGTATGCAGCAAAACCTTACCGTTCCTATCGCTATCGTAGTCGCCGGAGCCCTTGTGGCTGGTGCACTTTTCTTTTCGGGTGCTGGAACTCGCGACACCAACAATCCCTCAAATTCAAATGAAAATGCACAGGTGGCAAAAGCAGCCGCAGTGAGCGCCCAAGATCATATTATTGGAAATCCCGACGCTGATGTGGTTATTGTTGAATATTCAGACATTGAATGTCCATTCTGTAAGCAGTTCCATGTCACTATGCAGCAGATAATGGACCAATACGGTGCCGACGGAAAAGTTGCATGGGTGTTCCGCCACTTCCCACTCGCCCAATTGCACCCCAACGCACCCAAGCTTGCGGAAGCAAGTGAATGTGTTGCAGAACTTGGAGGAAACACAGCTTTTTGGAGTTTCCTTGATGAAATCTTTGCAATTGCTCCAATCAATGAACTCTTCCCTATGGATCAGCTCACTGCGACCGCAGCTAAAGTTGGTATAGACAGTGCAGCGTTTGATGCGTGTCTTGCAAGCGGACGTCATCAAGATACAGTTGAGTCACAGTTCAATGAAGCTATCGCTTCAGGCGGGCAAGGAACTCCTCACAACATCATCATGGTGAAAAGCGGTGAACGTGTGGCACTCCCAGGAGCACAATCGTACGCTACAGTGAAAAGCGTCATCGACACCATTCTTGCAGAGAAAAACTAACTTCTTTCTTGCATTAAAAAAACCCGCCAACTGGCGGGTTTTTTTATTATGAAGGGTCGATAACACCAAACGCATACAGTGACCAAATAATCCACGCTGGAGACGTGACAGCAGCTATAGCACCAACCCACTCACCTATGTGAGCCTTTGATTTGGGTTTTTCTTGGGCATATCTACTCATAGAGAAAAATTCTACTACACATAACTTATATATCAATTTTCTTCGACTAACCCCATCCTATAAATTTCGAAAGAGTTTTTCCCTTCAAACATGTCCGAGGGATTTGGCAAATAAATACGTCTTCGAACTATCTCTTCGGAAACATCTTTCAAAAGTCTATGAAAAAGTTCAAAGTCTTCTTGATAGTCCTCAAACCTAATAATGTGTCTCCGCATTTGGCTTTTGCCGTCTCTATTTTTTTTCTTTTTACATTCCTGCAAAATAAAATTCTTTACTGGTAGCCCATATGTTTCAGTAACCGTGTAGTAATTGAAAATTGCTTGAAGAATAAATAAAGGTTTGTCGTCTCCAAACGAACTGAATGAATCAACAAATTTATGATCAATAATATCGATTCCCCCGCCATCGCGAGATTCAACCACTAAATCAGATATGGCTTTAAGCGGGAGCGGAATGCCAGGGACGTGTGCCATACCCATTACTTCTACACCCACAACACTATAACGAGGGGCACGTTTCAAATAGAAACCAACAGCCTGGAGATACTCTTTCTCCATCAGAGCACGCTTTGCTTTTTGTGCTCGTGTACTTTTAGCAACGCCAAAATTGATTTCGAAATCTGGAACGCTACGTAAATATTCAAGCCCGATAGCTATTGATTCTTCTTTTCCTAGTCCTTTATAAAGTTTCCCCAAGAAAACTTTGCTCTCTGCACTCATTCGGTCATGAGCATGCATTGATTCAGTACGCTCGCGACGCTCTTTCACTTGAGAGTAGAAATGTTCGAGTGCCTTGTGTCCAGAACGACCAATAACTGCGGCTGGACCAGAGGGCATATCATAAATCCCTTCGACATAGCGTTTATGCCACGCAAGAGGATTACGAAGAAATGAAAGGAGTGACGAGTAACTCCAATGTTTTATGGGATATGTAGTGCGCGGTGAACGAGCCATTTATCTCATTGTACTGTATACACTTTTATCCTGCATAAAGGGCTTGCAAAGGGTATTTTGAAGAGTAGGATAAAGCCAGACAATAACGTCCACCAGAGTTTACACACTTCTATGCTAACCGCAGCCAGCGCCTTTGCTCTATTCCTCATGCTCGCTATAGCCAGTATGGTGTACTACGCTGCAAAACGATTTGAGCTCCCCTATACTGTCCTCCTCACCCTTGTTGGAGTAGTCTTGGTGCCCATTTCATCCATAGATTATTTTGGATTTTTAAGAGAATTCCAACTCACTCCTGAACTCTTGTTTTTTATCTTCTTACCTACACTCCTCTTTGAATCTGCATACAACATTAACATTCGTCGTGTTGTTGAAGAATTTAAACCAATCATGCTCCTTGCTATCGTGGGGTATCTCATTTCTTCCCTCCTTATTGGAGGAGGGCTATTTCTCGTGTTGGGTGCTCTTGGTTTTTCAATTCCATTCGTGGTCACGTTCTTGTTTGGAGCGCTTATTTCTGCAACTGACCCTGTCGCAGTACTTGCACTTTTCAAAGAATACGGGGCGCCACCACGACTATCCCTCTTATTTGAGGGTGAGAGTCTCATGAACGACGCAACGGCGCTTGCACTTTTTTTGATTGTATTGGGACTTATTGGAAGCGGCATTTCTGGGGTTACGGTCATTCTTGGCTTCCTTACCTTCATAACCATGCTCACTGGTGGAATTTTGCTTGGACTTTTGGTTGGTGTCATCTTTGTTCAATTGATAGGGCTCTTCCGAGACAACGAAATCGTGGGAATCACACTCATGATTGTTCTGGCGCACAGTACATTTCTGATTGCAGAGCTTTCAAACACTGCGTTGCAATACACTGAATTTTCTTTTATACAACTTTCCCCTATTATCGCGACAACGGTTGCTTCTCTTTTGATGGGGAATTATGGAAGATTTAAGATCACGCCAAACGCTGAAGAATTTATTGCAAAATTTTGGTCACAGTTTGCCTTCATGGCGAACTCTATTGTTTTTATTTTGGTTGGATTCTTATTTGCGTCTATTCCTCAAGGAGCCGAGACACTTTTGATTCCCACCGTGGCAACTATCGTAGTAGTTGCTCTAGCGCGAGCTATTTCGGTCTATGTAACTATCACTCCCTATAACCTCCTTTCAGGGCTGGCTCAAAAAATACCAATGTCATGGCAACATCTTCTTGCGTGGGGTTCGCTTCGTGGTGCTCTTGCGGTTATGTTGGTGTTGCTTATTCCGTCTGATGTAACCGTGTCTGGCTGGACACTTGCACTTTCAGTAAAAGAATTTCTTCTTATTCTTACTGTTGGATGTATCTTCGCTACCCTATTTTTAAAAGCACCCACTATTGGGCCAATTATTCGCAGATTAAAGATTGATAATTTGAGCACAGTTGAAGAAGTTGCTTCTCAAGAAGCTCGAGCAATTATTCACGGCACCACTATTCTTAAAATACAGGCGTTCGCTGAAAAAAAATATATTCCAAAAGATATCGCAACAAAATTAGTTGAGGAACACAAACAATTGTTTAAGAAAGCTCTCGCGCAGTGCTGTGATAGCACAGACCCGAAAAGCCAAGAACTTGCTGAACGCGTGCTCAGATTATATTTAATCGGTTTAGAAAAAGAGGTACTAAAAGAGCTTGCTGTTTTCAACGAAATCACTGAACGTATTTTTAAACGAATTAATGGAAAACTTGTTCTCCAAGCAGAAGAGATTGAAGAAGGAAATCTTACTCCAAACATTGCTCGTGTGCGTGATGAGAGAGATTTCTTTGAAAATATCGCTGAGGGCATCCGTGGGGTTATTACACGCCCTGATGCTATGAAGAAAATTCGCGAAGAATACTTGTTTTTCAGAGCGCAAAAAATACTGGCTCGCAAAGTGCTCAAAGAGTTAGGGCGACTCAGAAAAGAATTCCCCGAGCCTGTATTCAACGAATCTATGCTTCAACGCTCAGAAGAACTGTATGAACAGTATGAGCGTCGTGCAGCTGAACAAATGGAAGAAGAGCGACAGAAACAGCCTGATGAAATAGAAGATCTCGACGAGGCGCTTGCTCTCAGAAGTGTGTATCGTATTGAAGAGCGCTATCTAAAACGACTGTACCAGCGACAGACGCTCTCTCAAAAACTTTTCATTAATATGCACGATGAATACGAACGAGAAGTCACGACACGACAGTTCAAAATTTAAATTGAGTAGCATTCATGCTACTAGAAACCTGATATCCTAATAACTTCTCAAGCGTTTTGCGTTTTGGTGAGTTCGAATTTTGTCGAGTGCCTTTGCTTCAATTTGTCGAATACGTTCACGCGTAACTCCAAATTCTTGCCCTACCTCCTCAAGTGTGTGGTAAATCCCATCTTCAAGCCCATGGCGCATTGCAAGAATCTTTCGTTCCTTTGGCGTAAGATCATCAAGAATGCTGTGGAGTTGCTCAACTAAAATACGGTGTGCTGTTTGCTGGTCTGGAGAAGGAAGGTTTGTATCTGCCACAAAGTCCGCTCGCTGTGAGGCGTCATCATCACCTCCGCCTGATGCAGAAATCGGTGCCTCGAGTGATAATGTTTCTTGGTTGATTTGCTCAATTTGATAAATTTTATCGACATCCACATTCATTTCTGCTGCCACTTCCTCTGGCATAGGATCCCTACCGAGAGCTTGTTCAAGTCTTCGGACTACCTGTTTATATTTAGCAATAGTTTCTACCATGTGCACAGGGATTCGGATAGTACGACTCTGATCAGCGAGAGCTCGCGTAATAGCTTGGCGAATCCACCACGTCGCATACGTCGAAAACTTAAAACCTTTAGTAAAATCAAATTTATCGACAGCTTTAAAGAGACCGAGATTTCCCTCTTGAATAAGATCAAGAAGTGTTAGGTCGCTGGAACGTCCAACATATTTCTTGGCAATTGAAACCACCAAACGAAGGTTGGCGCGCGCTAAAAGATTTTTTGCTTCAAAATCGCCTTCTGCAATTCGTTTCGCTAAATCACGTTCCTCTTGTGCAGTAAGCAACGGATACTGTCCGATTTCGCGCAAATACATTTGGATTGAATCATGTGCACTTCCCTCACCTCGATACCCGCCACGCATCACCACCTCGTCAGATACTTCCTCGAGCATTCCGCCAGACTCTAATACATCAATCCCTGAAGTTGAGAAACGATCATAGAGCTCTTCAAGAAAAAAGACATCTTCCTCAATGTTGGGAAATGATTTGAGAATTTCGTTGTAGGTAATGTAACCACGTTCCTTTCCTCGCGTAATCAAATCTTCAGCTTTTACTTCGAGTGCAGCACGTTTTTTTGAGCGCGATACAGGCGCCTTTTTTGAAGCCTTTTTAGCTACTTTTTTGGTAGTCTTCTTAGTCGTTTTTTTTGTTGCCTTTTTGACTCCCTTTTTCTTTGGTGTAGTTTTTTTTGCCTTAGCTGAAGCTTTCTTTTTTACAACCTTTTTTCGCACTACTTTCTTACCAACGCTCTTCCGCGCCTTAGATACTTTCTTTTTTGCCCCGCTAGTCTTTGTTGCCATAAATATATTGCTAACTCTACCTATTTTCGAGCTTTCCCGCAAGAAGGGATACTTCTTGCAATAAGCTCTCTGTTAATGTTTCATCCCCCTCTTTTTCAGCGTTTTTTAGCTTAATAACGGTATCTCTATACTGCACACGCACTAATTCTTTTTCCAAATCATCCAATAACTCATCTATAACTAATTTTAAATTCCCTTCTTTCTCGTGATCTGCTAAAAACAAATCTCCTTCGATAATTGACACACGTTGTTCTTCGGGTGAATTCATAATGGTCTGGATACGGTCATCTCCTAAGAGCGATTGAAGTTTCTGGTGAATACTATGACGTAGTTCAGGATAGTTTTCTTCATCAAGCGACTGCATCACGCCAACCAACAACCGCTCAACGGTCTCTCCTCGAGAAAGGAAAGGTTCGTAGTGTGTTGTCGGGATAGTATCATTACTCTTGCTGCTCTTTTTTTCTGATATATAGCCTTTGTTTGAATGTGAGTATCGTTTTACTTCCTCAGTAACCGCAGACTCAGGAACGTGGAGTTCATCTGCGATTCTTGAAATAAAGTGCGCTTGATCAATAGCATTGGTAATACGCGTGACATAGGGAATGACCACTCGGGTCACCTCAAGTTTGAATCGTCGTTCGTCATAACCGAGGTTTTTTAAGTAACTAATGTAGAAGTCAACAACATGCACAGCACCTTTCACAGAATCTTTCCATATCTGTTGATTTTTCTGAATAATGTCTGCAGGATCTTCCCCAGGTGGAAGCGATGCGATTTTTACATTTAAACCTGCAGATAGGGCAATCGCAGCAGCTCTACCAGAGGCAGCAACTCCAGCTCTATCACCATCGAAGGCAAGAACAAGATTTTCAGTGTATCGCTTAATGAGGTTCGCGTGAGCTTCAGTAAATGCAGTCCCTGAGAGCGCAGTAGTGTTGGTATACGCAGTCTGTTGTGCCATGAGAAGATCAAATTGACCTTCAACCAAAATAGCGAAGTCATACTTTCGTATAGATTCCTTCGCTTTATCGAGACCGTACAACACCCGCGATTTATCGAATACATCAGTTTCAGGGCTGTTGAGGTACTTAGCTTGTTCTTGTTCTGTTTCTGGGAAAAGCCTTCCAGAAAATCCTATCGTGCGCCCTGTCACATCGCGAATTGGAAACATGATCCTACCGCGGAAACGGTCATACATTTTCTTCTCTGCTGTACCCTCTCCGCTCGTGTCTGGTCGTTTTACAATTCCAGCTGCTTCAATGAGCGACTCGTCGTGACCTTTTTCTACAAGATACTCAAGCGCATCACGCCACGCTGAAGGAGCATATCCGATGCTCCACGAAGTGATTGTTCCTTCCGTAATACCACGCCCTACTACATATGTATGTGCATCTTTGTGAGCAGAAAACTTTGAAACAAAAAATTCTTCTGCATCTCTAAGTATCGAGTAAATCTTTTCTTTTCTGTCACGATTACCCGATTGTTCGTGCGAGATTTCTACTCCAGCCTTTTCTGCCAAAACTTTCAGAGCGCCGCGAAAATCAACTCCTTCGACTTCCTCGATGAAGGTAAACATATCTCCGCCCTTGCTACACCCGAAACAGTGGAAAAATCCACGGTCAGGGTTCACCATGAACGATGGTGTTTTCTCTGAGTGAAATGGACAAAGTCCTTTGTAATACTTCCCCGCTTTATTGAGTTTGATGTACGGACTCAGTACATCCACAATTGAGAGACGATCTTTTATCTGCGTTACGGTGTCTGTAGTCACAATAATTATTCTACTACCTCAGCGAAACACGAGTGAGTAAAGAGAGAGCCGCTATACGTGCAGCAAAGCCGTATATTATTCAGACTCTTCTTCCTCGCGTGCCTTACGTGCTGCTCTTTCAGCTTGGAATTCGGCAATGCGTGCATGTTTCTGACTTCCCTCAAAACCGGTTCCAGCAGGAATGAGACGTCCAATAATCACGTTCTCTTTAAGTCCAACAAGTTCATCTACAGTTCCCTTGAGCGCTGCCTGAATAAGTGTGCGAGTAGTGTGTTGGAACGATGCGGCAGAAAGGAAGCTCTTACGATTCAACGACACTTCAGTAATACCCAAGACGAGCGGTGCAACAACTGCTTTTTCCTTTCCTTCTTCTTTCATTTTCTTGTTGCGGTCACGCACATCAGACATTTCTACCACTTCCCCTTTTACGTATCCGCTGTCACCTCCCTCTACAACTTTCCCACGTGAGAACATTTGGCGGATAATAATTTCCATGTGCTTGTGTGAAATTGGAGCACCTTGAAGATCGTAGATTTTTGAGATTTCATCAATGATGTATTCTTGTACGCGCTCAACGCCCGCTGTGGTAAAGAGCTCTTCAATGTTTGCCGAACCGTCAGTGAGCAAGTCTCCAGCACGCACCTTAGACCCAACTTTCACTAATGCAACACGGCGGAATGGTACTTCATACTCGGTTTTATCATTCTTTTCAGAAACACCATCTGGAAGTACTACAACAATCTTTTTACCTTCGTCTTCTTTGATTTCAATAACCTCTCCTGATACACGAGCAACCACACCAGCACCCTTTGGTGGACGTTTGTCGAAGAGTTCTTCGACACGAGGAAGACCGTGTGTGATGTCTCCACCAGCAGAAGCAGTACCACCAGAGTGGAAGGTACGCATAGTAAGCTGTGTTCCCGGCTCACCAATAGCTTGCGCAGCAATAGTTCCTACTGCTTCACCAAGATCAACAAGGTTTCGAGTGGTGAGGTCCATTCCGTAACAGAGCTGACACACACCTCGATTTGATTCACATGTCATTGGTGAACGCACCAATAACTCTTCAACTCCAGCATCACGAATTGCTTGTGCATCTTCATGCGTTACAAGAGCGTTTCGCTTGAGTGAAAGTCCGTTTTCAGAAAGATCAGAAGCGAGCACACGTCCAGCAATAAGTTTTGCGAGGTCAGCTTCAATACCAGAAGGGCGCAATTTCTTCACCAATACACCTGCTTTACTTCCACAATCATGTTCAGAAACCACTACGTCTTGTGCGACATCGAACAAACGACGGGTAAGATACCCAGCGGTTGCAGTTTTAAGAGCAGTGTCAGAAAGACCCTTACGAGAACCGTGTGTTGTCGTAAAGTATTCAATCGGAGTGAGCCCTTCTTTCATACCCGAAACGATTGGGAATTCAATAACCTCACCTTTCGTGTTGTTCATGAGACCTTTCATACCAGTCATCTGCACCAAGTTTCCTGAAGTACCGCGAGCACCTGACTTAATCATCGTTGAAACTGATGACATAGGGTCCATTGAAGGGATCACGTGCTTTTCAAGATCAGTCTTTGCACGAAGCCATACTTCAATTGAAAGACGTGTTTTTTCCTCACGAGTGAGCAACCCTTGGTCGTACTGGTCTTTTATTGACTGCACCTCTTTGAAGGCAGCGTCGATGATGCCGTCTTTTTCTTTTGGAATAACCAAGTCACTGATACTCCAGCTGATTCCAGAACGAGTCGCGAAGTCGAAACCAAACTTTTTAATTTTATCCAAGATAACCGGCATCTCGGTAAGACCGTACTGTTTGATGAGATCGTTAATCAATGCACCAAGCTTTGATTTTGTAATTTCTTCGTTAAGGAATGGATAGTCGCTTGGAAGAATTGAGTTGAACAAAAGGCGTCCCACGGTTGTTTCAAACCGTTCTCCGTTAAATTGTTCATAGCGAGGAGTTTCTGATGGTTGAATCCATACTTTTGCGTGAATACCAATAGTGCCGAAGTCATACGCAAGAATTGCGTTGTTTGGTGTTGGGAAATACTTCCCTTCTCCCTCTTCTTCTGACACGTCACGAGTCATCCAATACACACCGAGTGCAATGTCATGACTGGTTGATACTACAGGATCACCACTTCCAGGCTTCAAGACGTTCTTGTTCGCAGACATAATTGTTGCTGCTTCAAGTTGTGCCTCTTCTGACAATGGCACGTGCACTGCCATCTGGTCACCGTCGAAGTCGGCGTTGAACGCTGGACACACAAGCGGGTGAAGTTGGATAGCATTTCCTTCAATCAAGGTTGGGCGGAATGCTTGAATACCTTGACGGTGAAGTGTTGGAGCGCGGTTAAGAAGTACATACTTCCCTTTAATGACTTCTTCAAGAATGGCCCACACTTCTGGAATGCTTTCTTCAATTAAACGGCCCGCACCACGAATGTTGTGCGCGAGGTCTCGTTCAATCAATTTAGAAATAACGAATGGACGGAACAATTCAAGTGCCATGTGTTTTGGCAAACCACACTCATCGAGTGAAAGATCTGGGCCAACCACAATTACTGAACGACCCGAGTAGTCAACACGCTTACCAAGAAGGTTGAAGCGGAAATATCCTTGCTTTCCTTTCAAATAGTCAGCGAGTGATTTCAGTGGGCGTTTCTGAGCTGCACTTCCAGGAGAAAATGCACTTCCTCCGCGACGAATTGAGTTATCG
>Ga0066639_10001927_pt1 | contig 18250 bp, 15 predicted proteins | sample CryGeyCG2114_010_2_FD_59504 | JGI IMG/M metagenome (GOLD analysis project Ga0066639, IMG submission 59504) | Groundwater microbial communities from aquifer - Crystal Geyser CG10_big_fil_rev_8/21/14_0.10 | ecosystem: Environmental > Aquatic > Deep subsurface > Groundwater | place: USA: Utah...
TTCAGGGGCGATCCGTCATCTGCACTTTTGGAAGCTTTGGACCCTGAGCAAAACAACCAGTTTTCAGACCATTACCTTGAAGTTCCTTTTGACCTGTCGGATGTTATGTTTATAACAACTGCAAATGTTTTGGACACAATTCCGCCCGCTTTAAGAGATAGATTGGAGATTATAAATTTCTCAGGTTATACTCATGATGAAAAATTCCATATTGCAAAAGACTTTCTGCTTAAAAAACAAATGGAAAGCCATGGTCTTAAAAAAGAGCAGGTAGAATTAAGGGATGAAGCTTTACGTTTTATTATCCATCACTACACAAGAGAAGCAGGGGTAAGAACATTAGAAAGAGAAATAGCATCAATTTTTAGAAAAGTTGCAAAAAAGGTAGCTGAAGGGAAAAAGGGTAAAGAAGTTGTAACACCGCTTAATGTCCCTCGCTTCTTAGGGCCTATTAAATTCAGATCTACACTTTTGGAAAAGAAAAATGAAATTGGTATGTCAACAGGACTTGCCTGGACAGAGGCAGGAGGAGATATTCTTTTTATAGAAGTTGCTCTAATGTCCGGAAAAGGAAGTTTAATTCTAACAGGACAATTAGGAGATGTAATGAAAGAATCCTGTCAGGCAGCAATGTCTTACATTAGGGCAAGAGCAAAAAAACTTGGACTTCCTGAAAGGTTTTATCAAAAAATTGATGTCCATGTGCACGTTCCCGAAGGTGCAGTTCCAAAAGATGGACCTTCTGCAGGGGGCGCCATAGCAACAGCAATTGTGTCTGCTTTGACTAAAATTCCTGTTAACAGAAAAATTGGTATGACAGGGGAAATAACTCTAAGAGGAAGAGTTTTAGAAATAGGCGGAGTTAAAGAAAAAATAATTGCAGCTCACAGAGCAGGACTTAAAACAATAATTATTCCAAAAGAAAACAAAAAAGACCTGGAAGATGTTCCAAAAGAAGTATTAAAAGATCTCAAGTTTGTTTTTGTCTCCCACATGGATGAGGTATTAAAAGAAGCTCTTTCAAAACCTTTGCCTGAAAATGTAGAAATTGTAGAATCTCACCGACAGCTTCTTCACACAAAACCCTACCCCGCTGATTAATCCTCTCGGTTTGATAAATGAAAAATCAAATTAATTTTACAAAAGAAGGGTACGAAGAGTTAAAAAAGGAATACGATAAGGTTTTTGCTACAAAAAAGGATGCAATAAAAACACTAACAAGAGCAAGGGAAATGGGAGATCTTTCTGAAAATGGTTTTTATAAAGCAGCAAAGGCAAGGCTTTTTTCAATTTATGGAAATTTAGCAAGACTCGAAAAGCTTATAAGAATTGGTAAAATTGCGCAAAAGCAAAGAAATGGTATTGTTGCAGTTTCCAGCAAAGTAGTTGTAGGTGATGGAGAAAAAACTCAAACTTTTTATATTGTCGGAAAATTCGAAGCAGATCCTCTGGCTGGAAAAATTTCAGAAGAGTCTCCGATAGGTAGAAACTTAATAGGAAAAAAAAGCGGAGATAGTATTAAAGTCAAAACCCCATCAGGTGACAAAACCTTCAAAATTTTAAAAGTAGAATAAATGTAACTAAAGAGCTTTCTCTGAATTATCATTTTTTATATCTTATATGATTTCACCTCCTCAAGTGAAGTTCTTAAGACAAGTTTTAGTGATCTTTTACCTGCAGTTGTTTTAAAATACTTTTCTCTTCTTAACGCATCTTTTTTAGACAGGAAAAATTCACAGAAAATAAGCTTGAAAGGCCTTCTAAAAGAAGTGCTTTTTACTTTTCCATGGAAATGATCGGTTAATCTTTGTTTTAAATCTGAGGAAGACCCAATATAAAAATTGTGATCTTTTAAACTTTGAAGAATATAAACACAATGTCTTAACTTTGACATTTTTGTTTCTAAAGAAACATTTATAGCCAATGAAGTAGATCAAAGATCACTTCATGGCCATAAAGCGAACTTGTTCTGCTTTATGGTACCGCCAGCGGGAGGCGAACCCGCGATCTTCACGTTGAGAACGTGACGTCCTAGGCCTCTAGTGCCGATTTGCCTTGTGCCGCTTACCGGATTCGAACCGGTGATTTCCTGGTTGAGAACCAGGCGTCCTTGTCCCCTAGACGAAAGCGGCAAATCGTGCATGCTCGATCCCGATTTTATCGGGATCGGCAACGACGGAGCCATTTATTAATTTTTCAAGTGCTTTTCTGCTTTTGAGAGATTTTAAATAAAACTCTCTCTTTCTTGATTCTGATAAAGTATTATATTCTTCTTTATAAATTAACTCAAAAGGCCCTTTATTTTTTGTAAATATAAGTAAATTACATTTTGCTTTTTAGCCACTAGTCCCGATGGTCGTTGTCATCGAGAATCCCGCACGAATGAAATTCGTCGGGAACGATGACGGCAAGCTTCTATATTTTACCTCACACCAATCCCAAACTCAACTTTAAGCAAAATTAATATAATTTTATACTGTCTGATTATTAAAGATTTTATCTGATTTTATTCTATGCCTTTTGTCTCTCTTGACTATCCTATAAAAATAGAGCCCTAATAATATAGTACGTATTTCTTCTAGGCAGGAGATTTATTCCCCAACCTAAAAGATCAGATAACCTTATAAAAGAGAGGAGGTGAAATAAATGAATAAAAGAATAATTTTTAGCCTTATGTCAATCGTTTCTGCGTTTGCCATAATCGGCGGAGCAACTTATGCATACTTTACTAGCTCTCAATCTGTTTTGGGAAATACTATTTCTACCGGAACAATGAATTTTGAAGGTAGAATAACAGATGCATCAGGGGTTTCAACCGGAGATTCCGGAAAGTTCAGCGTAAGTGGTCTCATTCCTGGTGAATCAGTAGTCCGCTGTCTTTTTGTTAAAAATACGGGAACTACAGCAGGAAGATACAAAATTTATGCAACAGCTGAAAGCGGAGATGCATCTTTGGGAAACCTGTTAACAATTTCCGCAACACTCAACCCTACCAGCGGTGATTGTTCTGCAGTTGCAAATCCTTTTGGAAGCGGAACCCTATATGGTCCTAATGATCTAGCAAAAGCAGAATGGCAAGGTATAAATGCCAGGGGACCATTCTTAAGTTCTGATCCAACAACCGGAACACCATTTAAGATTCTAAGCGGCGAGCCGGCAATGGTCGGAGGACTATTACTCTAAATTTAGAATAACCATTGCATTAAGCACAGAAGCGACACAACAAGCATCAAGCTATGTTCAGGATGTCGCCATTTATGGAGTTCAGGATGCCGGATCAACGACCGGATGGTAAAGCCTTTCGTCTAGTTGCGTAAGTAGTCTTGCGCAACTTACGAAGGGTTTTATGAAAATTATTATCTATATTCTTTTATTTGTTGTTTTGATTTTCTTCATTTTTTTGATTTTGACATCAAAAACCGGTATTTTGGGTATTAAGAATTTCGCCGTGCTTTCAGGTTCAATGGAACCTGAAATTAAAACCGGCAGTTTAGTTTTTGTAAGTCCTCAGCAAACTTATAACGAAGGCGATATTATAACTTTTTATCAAAACGGACAAATTATTGTTACGCATAGAATAATATCTATTGCGCCCCAAGGAGCAGAAAATCAATATATTACAAAGGGTGATGCAAACAATATCAATGATAAAACCTTAGTCCCAAACAGCGGAGTTATTGGTAAAGAAATATTTAGTATTCCATATGTCGGCAGTTTCAGTCTATTTCTAAAAACCTTACCCGGTTTAATTATATTTATTATTTTCCCTGCTTTAATTTTTATTACTTCTGAAGTTATTGTAGTCATAAAGGAAATAAGTGAAGCAAAGGATAATATTGAAATTTTTTACAAGGTATGAACCTTAAACATAAGATCAATATTTTATTTTTAGTTATTCTTGTTTTAATTGGTGGTTTAATTATTTCACGTCAAATGACTTATGCTTATTTAACTTCACTTTTTGAAATTAAAAACAATACTATTGCAGTCGGTACATGGGCAACTCCCACACCAACAAGTGCGCCAAGCCTGACTCCTACTTTAATTCCTACTTTAACTCCAACAGTAAGTCCTACTCCAGCAATATCTTCAGGCGATGTAGTTATCAATGAAATTATGTGGATGGGGTCGCAAGGCGATAGTGCTGATGAATGGATTGAGCTACGCAACATGACAGGTTCTCCGATTGATCTATCCAATTGGGTTATAACCGATATTGGACCAGGATCCGCTGACATAACAATTCCTTCTGGAAAAACTATTTCCGGGAATGGGTTTTTTGTTATTGCTAACGATACCGAACCTAATTCGGTGATGAGTATTGTTCCTGATCACATAGTAAATTTAAGCATGAATGATACTGGTGAACAAATAATTCTTAAAAATTCATCGGATATAACAATTGATATAGCTGATAATGCAGGCGGTGGTTGGTTTGCTGGCGCAAATCCGGGTGGACAAAATCCTAAAAGCTCAATGGAAAGAAATTCAATTCCAGGTGATGGTACTGTCTCAACCAATTGGCATACGGCTACAACTCAGGTAAATATCGATGCAGAAGCGGAAGAATTAGCTACGCCAAGAGCGGTAAATGATTAATATGAAGAAAAGGATATTCAGAATAGCAATTTTGTCACTAATAATCCTTTTAATTGCATTTTTCAATAATGGATTTGGAGTTTTTGGTAAAAGCCAGACTGCTTTTGCCGTAGGAGATTTAACTGTAGACTGGGGGGTTTTGCCTCCGGGTTCTCCAATTTTTACCGTTAACAATATGGCACCCGGAGATATTGAATCAAAAATAGTTAAGGTTAAAAATAATGCTACAAGTCTAAGGCCGGTTGGAGTCAGAGGTGTTAAAACTTTAGAGACTGGAGGATTGTCCGGTGTCCTTATAATAACAATTTCTGAAAATGGCACAAATTTATATGACCCTTTAAGCATGGCTCAATTTTTTGCTGACAGCAGTGCAGTAGACGGCATTTTCCTTTCTGATATAGTACCCGGACAGGAAAAGTCATATCTTTTTAAAGTTGAATTTTCTTCATCTTCCGGCAACCAATATCAGGGCAAAAATTTAACAGCAGATTTTCATATCGGAATTTCCGTTCCTGTTCCCCAAGAATGTAAAAATATTGTATTAAAAGGAGATCCTATTTTTGGCACAGAAGGAAACGATGAGCTTAAAGGTACTAATGGTAATGATCTTATTTATGGTTTTGAAGGAAATGATGAAATTATGGGTGGAAATGGCAGAGACTGTATTATTGGAGGGACGGGTAAAGATAAAATTATAGGAGGAAACGGTGCTGATGTTATTTTTGGAAATGAAGGAAATGATGAAATAAAGGGAGGGAATAGTGAAGATAAGATATATGGAGGAAGCGGAAATGACACAATAGATGCTGGTAATGGCGGAGATTATGTGGACTCGGGAGATGGAGATGACGTTGTAAAGGCAAGCAATGGAGAGGATATTGTTGTCGGAGGCTTAGGAAAAGATTCTATTAATGGGGAAAATGGAAATGATAAGATTTCCGGAGGAAATGGAGACGATACTATAGATGGTGGATTAGGTAATGATGATATAAATGGCGGAGACGGCAATGATCGTATAAAAGGAAATTTGGGAAATGATAAACTTGTAGGAGGACCTGATTTTGATACAATAAGTGGAGAACAAGGAAGAGACTTCTGTGAGGGAGAAATAGAAAATACCTGCGAACTATAATTTTCTTCGAATTCTGATTTAGTAGATTCCTTCTAGAATTACATTCTTTCTAATTATGCTATAATTTTCTGTGTGAACAAAATTTTCCTTTCCGTTGTAATTCCTTCATATGATGAAATGACTAATCTCCAAAAAGGTGTCTTGGATAAGATAGAGCATTTTTTGACCAAGAAAAAATTTGGATATGAGGTAATTATTGTTGATGACGGTTCAAAAGACGGAAGCTGCGAGTTTGTTGAAGAATTTATAAAAGAAAATCCTAATTTCCGGCTCATAAAAAACTCTCATATGGGTAAGGCAGGATCTGTGACAACAGGGGTTTTGGAAGCAAAAGGAGATTATATCCTTTTCACAGACATGGATCAGGCAACTCCCATAGAGCAGACAGAAAAGCTTTTGCCCTGTTTTAGCGAGGGTTTTGATGTTGTAATCGGCTCAAGACTTCAAAGAAAAGGTTCCCCGTTAACAAGGAGATTAATGTCAAAAAGCGTCATTGTTATCCGTTCTTTTCTGATAGGGCTGCCGGATATAAGAGATACCCAGTGTGGATTTAAAATGTTTACAAAAAAAGCAGCTTATGATCTTTTTAACAAAATAAAAAACCTGCACAATGGTTTTAAAAAAATTCAGGGGTCTTCTGTAACAGCCGGTTTCGATGTAGAACTTTTATATCTTGCCGAAAAGCACAGGTATAAAATAAAAGAAGTTCCTATAGAATGGCTTTATGTAGAGACAAGACGTGTGAATCCGATTAAGGATTCGTTTGACGGGTTAATAGACCTTATAAAAATTAAAATGAATATTGCTAAAGGAGTATATAAGTAAAATTTCTAATTAGAATAATTAGGTCAATTTAATAATCATGGTTAAAAAGCTTCTTGTCATAGGTTGGATTATTACAATAGCTTCTCTCTTTCTCTATTCTTTTACTCAGGTAGATTTAGGGCTTACTTTAAGCAGGATTTCCATATGGCAGGGTGCTCAAAAATTCTTTCAGCATATCGGATATTTTGACAGGCCTTTGTCGGCTTTCCTTTACTCTTTGATTTTAGTACTTCTCTTTTCTTTTTATTACCTTTTTTTAAGACTTGCAAGAAAGGGACAGGTTAGTAAAAAAAGCGTTATAGTTCTTTCTTTGGTAACAGGCACTATTCTTTTGTTTGCATATAACGCATTTTCCTATGATCTTTTTAACTATATCTTTGATGCAAAAATTGTAACGTACTACCATAAGAATCCATATGAGTTTAAAGCACTGGATTTTCCCTCGGATCCTATGCTTTCCTTTATGCACTGGACTCATAGAACTCTTCCCTATGGTCCTTCCTGGCTTGGTTTTACACTGCCTTTATCTTATTTGGGGTTTCAGTTTTTTCTGCCTACTTTCTTTTTGTTCAAGGCTTTAGCTGCAGTATCGTATATTGGTTCTGTTTTTCTTGTTTCAAGAATTTCAAAAATTACAAAAAAAGAAGATCAAGTCTTTAATACTGTATTTTTTGCACTTAACCCTTTAATTATAATAGAAGGTTTAGTGTCAGGACATAATGATATACTTGTTGTTTTTCTGTCACTTCTCTCCATCTACCTTATTTTAAGCAAAAAATATGTTCGTTCATTTTTTTTCCTCATTCTGTCTGCAGGGGTGAAGTATTCAACTCTTTTTCTCTTGCCGGTTTATCTTCTATTCTTTTTTAAACGGTTTAAAAAAAATGAAAACTTAAATTATGATACTTTTTTTCTTTTGTCACTGATTTTTATGATTATTCCTGTAATTTTGGCATCTTTTAGAACCAATTTTCAGCCATGGTATCTTTTAAACATAATTCCTTTTGCCTGCTTTTTAGGGAAAAAATACTATATCTCAATTCCAATTTTTATCATTTCTTTCTTTTCTCTTTTACAATATTTGCCCTTTTTGTATTTAGGCAATTGGGACAAACCAGTTCCACAAATATTATTTTGGCTTACGCTGACTTCTGTTGCATTGTCGGTGCTTTTTGTGGTAAGTTTGACTTTGAAGGCAAGATTAAACATAAAGGATTAAGATGAATTTTTTAACCTCTTTTATAAAAAAACATAAAATAGAACTTATCTGTTTCTCAGTTCTTATTGTTCTCTTTTTCCTTACCCGTCTTTTCCGGATTGAAACTCTTCCCCTTTTTACCGATGAAGCAATTTATGTCAGATGGTCTCAAATTGCAAGATATGATGCAGCCTGGAGATTTATATCTTTAACAGATGGAAAACAGCCTTCTTTTGTATGGGTGGCAATGAATATAATGAGGTTTGTTGACGATCCCTTGCTTGCCTCAAGGTATGTTTCTGTTCTTTCGGGATTCTTAGGCCTTATAGGGATGTATTTTCTAGCAAAGGAAACTTTTAAAAATAGATGGGTTGGTATTATCGCAAGCTTTCTTTATCTTTTTTATCCAATGGCATTGGTTTATGACAGAATGGCATTGTATGACAGCTTTGTATTTATGTCCGCTGTCTGGGCTTTATACTTTGAAGTTTTATTGGTAAGAAGAATTAAGTTGGATATTGCTTTGATCTTAGGAATGGTGTTGGGAGTTGGAATGCTCACAAAAAGCAGTGCGGCTTTTTTTATTTATCTTTTCCCGTTTGTCTTTCTTCTTTTTGATCTAAAAAAGGGTTTGAAAAGCTTCATTAAGTTAGTTTTGCTAAGTATGCTTTCGGTATTTATGGCTTATGGGTATTATTCAATTCTTAGACTATCTCCCTTTTTCCATATTATTAAGGATAAAAACTCGATTTTCGTTTTTTCAATAAAAGAATGGATGGAAAAACCTTTTGAGTTTTTTAATGGGAACTTAAGCGGTCAATTTAACTGGCTCCAGAACTACATGACTTGGCCAATTCTCATGTTAATTATTTTTGGAACTTTATTTAGTTTTAAAAAGTTCTATAAAGAAAAAATCATTCTTTTAGCCTGGTGTTTGCTCCCTTTTGTTGCTCTGGCTCTGCTTGGAAAAGTTTTATATCCGAGATTTATTCTTTTTATGACGATGCCTTTGCTCTTACTTGCCTCTTTTTCTTTATATTTTGTTCTTCAGAAAATAAAAAAAGTTCACTTTCGCATTGCATTGATGGTAGTTCTTTTTGGTTTGATGCTTAGAGCTGATTATTTTGTTCTTACAGATTTTGCAAATGCCCCTATCCCTGAATCCGATTCCGGCCAGTATATTAACGGCTGGCCTGCTGGAGGAGGAGTAAAGGAAATAGTGAGTTTTCTAGATAAAGAATCAAAAAAAGGGAAAATCTATGTAGCAACAGAAGGAACTTTTGGAAGCCTTCCTACATATGCTATAGAGATTTATTTGGGTGACAATAGAAATGTAGAAAAAGCAGGAGTTTGGCCCCTGCCGGACGAAGTTCCTAAAGATTTAGTGGAAAAAGCAAAAAAGATGCCAGTTTATTTTGTCTTTAATTCTACGCAGGTTTACAAAAATAATACCCGTCACGGGCTTTGGCCAATGGACCTTATTGCTAAATATCAAAAGGGAACAGGAGACACTTACATGAGTCTTTATAAAATTAGAAAGCCTCAGTAATATTTACCATGAGGTTAAAGGAATTTATTTTAGTATTTGTTCTTCTATTTTTTATAGTTCTTCTTTTTTTTGCAAAACCTTTAACCCGCTCTTTAGTTTTTTTTCCGGGTGATCTATTAACTTCAGAATATTTTCCCTGGAGAAGTTATTCTTATCTAGGCTATAATCCCGGTTCTATTCCGAATAAAGCCCAATACTTTGACACTTTAAGGCAAATTTACCCGTGGAAAACTTATTCCATAAATTCTTTAAAAAACGGTGAACTTCCGCTTTGGAATCCTTACAATTTTTCAGGATCGCCTCTTTTGGCTAATTTTCAGTCTTCTGTTTTTTACCCTTTAAATATTGTATATTTTGTTTTTTCTCAAATAACTGCATGGAATATTTTAATTTTTCTGGAACTTTTTCTTTGCCTACTTTTTTCCTACCATTATGGGAAAAAGATAGGCCTTAATTTTTTTGGAAGTATTTTTGCCGCTATTTCTTTTTCTTTTTCCCTTTTTATAATAACCTGGTTTGAGTACAATACCATTGTCCATACCCTTTTATGGTTTCCGCTTATTCTTTTGTCGATAGAAAATCTTTTTGGGAAAATAACAAAGAAGTGGTCCTTTGCTTTGATCTTTTCATTATCCGCTTCTGCTTTTGCCGGACATTTTCAAATCTTCGGATATGTTTTTATATTTTCCCTTTTTTATTTTTTGTTTAAATTTCTTGAGAAAGAAAGGAAGATTTCCCCAAGTTTTCTCTTTATCCTTTTCTTGTTCATGCTTACGTTGGGGGTGTCTTCCGTTCAGCTTGTTCCCGGTCTGGAGTTAATTTCAAATTCCGCAAGGATCGGGCATTCATATGACTTTATTACAAAAAAACTTCTAATTCAGCCCCCGGAAACTGTCATGTTTTTTATTCCTGATTTTTTCGGGAATCCTGCTACAAGAAGTTTCTGGGGAGAAGGTTCTTATGTCGGGAAAGTAACATCTATAGGAAGTATTCCTTTATTTTTTTTGACTCTTACTTTTTTTTTAAAAAAAACAAAAATAATAAAGTTTTTCTTTTATGAATCATTAATAATATTTTTTTTAATAACCGTAAATCCTTTTTCATCTTTGCTTTATAAAATAAATATTCCTTTTGTTTCGTCCAGCAACCCGACGTTTCTTGTTTCTATCCTAAGTTTTAACCTTGCATTAATTGCGGGTTTTGGATTGGACTATTTTGTTAAAAACAGGATTGTTTTTAGAAGGTATTTAATTTCAGTCATCCCTCTTCTTTTGATTTTTATTGTCTCTTATGCAATCGTTTTTGTTCTGTTGAAAACTAAAGCTCTTTCATATGATAGTTTTCTTATTTCTTCCCGCGCCTTTTTGTTTTCGTTTGGAGTGTTTGTCATTTCATGTTTTTTAATCTTTATTGCAAATGCAAAAAGGCAATTTATTTATGCAATCTTAATAATTCTTTTTATTCTCCATGTAAGTTCGCAATGGAAACTACTTGATAAATTTAATCCAACTTCTCAAAAGGAGCTTGTTTTTCCCCAAACTCAAGTTTTCGATTATCTTAAAAATGTTTCAGCAAATGACAGGGTCTGGGGTTATGGAAGCGGATATTTGGAGGCCAATTTTGAGACTCAATATTTGCTTTTTTCTCCAAATGGTTATGATCCTTTATATATAAGAAGATATGGTGAATTTATCCAGGGATCAAAAGAGGGAAAAATAGATGAAGAATTTACTGTTTTTAACCGTTCCGATGCTGTAGTTGCGAAAGGATACGGGAAGGAAGATTTAAGCTCCAATACCAATAGGTTGAAAGTTTTGGATTTTCTTGGAGTTAAATACTTTCTTTCCACAAATTCGGATGGGTTTAGTTCTTTTACCGATCCAAGATTTAAGCTTGTTTATGAAAAAGACGGGATACAAGTTTATCAAAACTTAAAAGTATTACCACGTGCCTTTTTTGTTTCGGATTACAGGACTTTTAAGACAAAAAAAGAATTTACAGACATATTTTTTTCAAAAGACTTTGATCCAAGAAAAACAGTTTTATTGGAAAAAAACATTAATCTTAAAAAAGAAGAAAGCATTAAGTCTTCAGAGATAAAACTTATTCAATACAAACAAAATGATGTAATATATAGAATCAGCAGCCAGCAAAAAGGAATATTTTTTCTTTCCGACGTACACTATCCGGGCTGGAAAGTTTATGTTGACAATAAAGAAAATGAGTTATTGAGAGCAAATTATGCTTTTCGGGGAGTACTATTGGGAAAAGGAGACCATGTTATTGAATTCAAGTACAAGCCTTTTTCCTTTGAGCTGGGGAAAAATATTTTTTTAGTAAGCTTATTTTTTATTCTTTTAATTCTTTTATTTTTTAAAAAAATAGAAAGTTATTTAATGAAAAGAAATACATAGATAATGAATTTATTAAAAATACTTAGATCCAAAACATTTTTAACTATTTTAGTTCTTGTAGTCTTATCTATTCCCTCAATTTTTTCACTTCTAAAAACAGGTTTTTTTACAACAGATGACGGGGAATGGATGGTTATTAGATTTTCTGCTTTTCATGAAGCATTAAGAGCTGGTCAGTTTCCAGTTCGCTTTTTAGGAAGATTAAATTACGGATACGGATATCCTATCGCAAATTTTCTATACCCCGGATTTATGTACCTTGCCGAACCCCTGAAGATTGCCAGTCTGGGATTTGTGAGCTCTGTAAAACTTGTACTTATTTTTTCCATGATCGGTTCCCTTATTTTCACTTATCTTTGGCTATCTCGTTTTTTCAAAAGATTTGAAAGCATTATAGGTTCGCTATTTTATCTTTATACCCCTTATCATCTCTACGATACCTACAAGAGAGGTTCAGTCGGAGAGATTTTAGCTCTTGCAATTGTTCCATTTATTTTATGGCAGATTGAAAGAAAAAGTTTTGTTTTAACTTCACTCGGAATTGCTTTTCTTATTCTTTCTCACAATACTTTAGCTTTTCTTTTCCTACCGATAGTTTTACTTTATATAATCCTAAGGCACAGCAGATCTCTCATCTCTTATTTACTATCTCTAATCTTGGGGTTTAGTTTGTCATCATTTTTCTTGATCCCTGCCCTTCTTGAACTAAAATATACAAATTTTTCAGCAACAAAAGTTTCAGATTTTACACAATATTTTGCCGGCCTTAGTTTAATAGGAACGTCAACAATACTTGTTTTTTTATTAAGTTTCTTTTTTTTGCTTCTTAAAAAGGTAAAAGGCGCAAATAAGAAATTAATGATTCTATTTTTGTCAGTAGGAGTTATATCTTTACTATTTTCAATATCAATAAGCGTTCCTTTTTGGAAAATACTTCCTGCTTCTTTTATTCAGTTTCCTTTCAGACTCCTTTCAATAGTTTTGTTAGCTGTTTCTTTTCTGGTGCCGGTAACTCTTTCCGTATTATCAAATAAGATAAAAGTTGGACTTGCAGCGATTTTTTTATTGATTTTGATAATTTCATCTTTTTCTTTTATTTTCCCAAGTGAGTTTTTTAATAAAGGCGAAGGTTTTTATTCAACAAACGAGGGAACCACAACTGTTCAGGACGAGTATATGCCAAAATGGGTAAAGCAAAAACCTACAGAGCATTTTAAGGAAAAAGTGGAAGTTGTATCCGGAGAAAGTTCAATCAGCAGTTTAATATATAATTCTAAAAAAATTGACTTTAATATAAGTTCAAAAACAGATTCAATTGTCAGAATAAATACAATTTATTATCCCGGATGGAAAGCTTTTGTTAACAATCAAGGATCATCAATGAAATATGATAACCAGCGAGGATTAATGGAACTGAATATTCCAAAAGGTGAAAGCTTAATAAATCTTTCCTTCTCCGAAACTCCCCTTCGTTTATTCGCAGACATTCTTTCATTTTTATCTCTCCTTTTTCTTATTTTTATAAAGATTAAATTCCCCAGATTTGGTATATAATACGATTATAATGCGGATTGCAAAATTATTCGGTATTATTTCCGTTCTTATCCTATCTTATCTTTCTGCTTCTGCCCTTTTTTCTCCTGGCTTTTTCCCCATGCATGATGATACGCAGGTTGCAAGGGTTTTTGAGATGGGTAGAGCATTAAAAGACGGAATGTTTCCTGTCAGATGGGTTTCTGATTTAGGATATGGGTTTGGCTATCCTATTTTTAATTTCTACTCCCCTTTGTCCTATTATGTGGGCGGATTTCTCAATATTTTAGGATTTGATGCGCTTTTTGCAACAAAACTAATGATGGGAACAGGAATTATTCTTTCCGGAATTTTTATGTACTTACTTGCAAAAGAATTCTGGGGCAAATTGGGAGGATTAATTTCTGCATTATTCTATGTTTATGCTCCTTATCACGCCGTTCAAATTTATGTCAGGGGAGATGTGGGTGAGTTTTGGGCATATAGTTTCATACCTTTAGTTTTTTTAGGATTCTATAAAATCTTTAAATCCTCACAAAATAAAACATCAAATGCTTGGAAATGGGTAGCTATTAGTGCATTAGGACTCGCAGGGCTTATTCTTTCCCACAATCTAACTGCTATGATGATTGCCCCATTTTTATTAATCATGATAGCAGTTTTGTCTTTCATTTCTTATAGAAATAAAAATGTACTTAATGCATTCTTCATAATACTCGCTGCTATTTTTGGTTTACTGCTTGCTGCTTTCTACTGGCTGCCTGCACTTGTGGAAATGAAATACACAAATGTCTTATCACAAATCGGGGGCGGGGCAGATTTCAGGGACCATTTTGTATGTGTGCAGCAGTTATGGAATAGTCAATGGGGTTTTGGAGGATCTACAAAGGGATGCATTGACGGCATGTCTTTTAAAATAGGAAAGCTCTCAATAATATTGTCCTTTGCTGCTTTCATGTTGGCAATCTTTATTCTTACTAAGAATAAATTCAACCACTTTAATGATACATATCATTATAGCGACAGAGCAAAAATTATTTTTATATCGTTTGGAGGTCTTATTTTCTCAATACTTTTGATGTTGGGAATATCCGGACCTATTTGGGAAACCATAAAACCAATGGAGTTTTTTCAATATCCGTGGAGATTCTTAATTCTTGTTTCATTTTTTTCTTCGATTCTTGCGGGCTCCCTAGTTTTTTCTATTCAGGCAATAACCATTAAAACAAAAAACTTAAAAACCGCATGGTATTTAAGCGGAATAATAATGGTTTTTTTTCTAATGTACTTTAATCTAAAACTTTTTAAGCCTCAGACTATTTCTTCAAGAGACAGTTTTCATTACACAAATGAATTTTCGCTTAGATGGACAACCTCAAAAATATCAGACGAGTATATGCCAAAGAGCTTCTATAAGCCTCAAAATGAACAAGAAATTATTTCGAATAAGTTTTATGGACAAAAAAAAGGATTCAGAGTTTTAAATCAAGAAATTAAGAGCAATAAAATAAAAGCCGAGCTGGTTTTACCAATTGATGATAAAGTAACCATTAAGCTTTCCCATTTTCCCTCTTGGAACCTGTACGTAAACGGTAAGGAAAGTCCATTTACTCAAGTTTACGATGGATATTCTCTTAATTTACCAAAAGGAGAGTATGTACTAGAGGCAAAATTCGAAGAAACTTTAATTGAGAAACTGGGAAATGTCTTATCTCTTATTGGCTTATTCACCCTATTTATTGGTATAATTTATGGATTAAAAACAAAAGATGTTGCAAAAAAATCTTGAAATAACAGTTCCCGTTTACAATGAAGAAAAAGAGCTTGAGGATCATATTCTCAAACTTTATGAATTTTGCTTGAAAAGCTTAAAGAATTATAATTGGCATATTACGATTGCAGACAATGCATCAAATGACAATACGCCAATTATAGGAAAAAAGCTTTCCCAAAAAGAAAAAAAAATTGTTTATTTTAGGCTGGACCAAAAAGGAAGGGGAAGGGCTGTTAAACAAGCCTGGGCAGAGTCGGGGTCCGATTTTTGCTTATATATGGATCTTGATCTGTCAACTGATTTGGTTCATTTACCAAATATAATTAAAGCTTTGGAAAACGGACACGATATAGCAATCGGATCCAGGCTTGCAAAAGGAGCGCATGTTGAAGGAAGGACTTTTTTAAGAGAATTCATTTCAAGAGCCCTTAATTTCTTTTTTATTCAATTTTTCTTCCACACACATTTTACAGATGCACAATGCGGATTTAAAGGGGTAACAAGACAGGTGGTTGATAAGCTTATCCCAAAAGTTTTGGACAATGATTGGTTTTTCGATGGGGAGCTTTTAATTATCGCAGAAAAAAGCGGTTATAGAATCCATGAGGAGCCGGTTCATTGGGTTGACAATCCCGGCTCTACAGTAAGGCTTTATTCAACAATACTGGGAGACTTGAAAGTTATTTTCAGATTATTAAAAACAAAGCCCTGGAAGAGTATTGAAAAATAGTTAATATTCAACAAATTTTATGGAAGAGCTCGATATTGCAACAATAACAAAAAGATCGATACACGGCGTGTTTGCCTTGGTTTCCAGAACATTTTTCATCCAAATCATAAATGTTATAGCTTATTTTTTGTTTGGACTATACTTGTCATCCGCTGTTTTTGGAATTTTTTTTGTAGTTTCTGCAATTATTGCTTTTCTTTCTTATTTTTCAGACATAGGCCTTGCTGCTGCCCTTATTCAAAAAAAACAACCTCTGACACAAGAAGATCTTAAAACAACTTTTACTATTCAGCAAATAATTGTTGTAAGCATTGTTATTATTGCTCTAGCTTTATCAAATGTCGTAGGCGGTTTTTACAGATTGGAAGAGCCGGGTATACGCTTGTTCCAGGCACTAGTTGTTGCTTTTTTCTTTTCATCCCTTAAAACAATACCGTCAATTATTTTGGAAAGGGAACTTCATTTTCAAAAGTTAGTAGTGCCTCAAATCGTAGAAACAATAGTTTTCAACGCAGTCGCTTTAACCCTTGCTATAAAAGGTTTTGGTATAACAAGTTTTACTTTTGCCGTATTGGCAAGAGGCTTGTCTGGTCTGATAGTAATATATTTAATTGCTCCCTGGAAAATAGCATTTGGATATTCCAAGGAGTCGGCAAAACAACTTTTATCTTTTGGGATGCCTTTTCAGCTAAACAGTATTCTGGCTCTTTTAAAAGATGATATGCTTACTATTTATATCGGAAGAATTCTCCCCCTTGCACAAGTTGGCTATATTGGGTTTGCCCAGAAGTGGGCATTTACCCCGTTAAGAGCTGTTATGGATAATGTAATTCGAATAACATTTCCTTCCTTCTCAAGACTGGCAAATAACAAGGATCATTTAGCAAGAGGGATAGAAAAATCACTTTTTGCTACTTCATTTCTTATTTTTCCATCTTTGTTTGGACTTGCCATACTGTCCCCATATTTTGTTAACTTAATTCCAAAATATAAACAGTGGGAGCCGGCTCTTTTATCTTTGGCATTTTTTTGCATTAATGGAATTTTTTCATCTATTTCAACTCCTTTAACAAATGCATTGAATGCAATAGGAAAAGTAAGAGTGACGCTGTATCTAATGGTCTTTTGGACGCTTGCAACTTGGATTTTAACCCCAATTGCAATCGGATTTTATGGTTTTAACGGGGTAGCCATAGCATCAGCTGCTGTTGCCTTTTCCGCAATTGGAGTTGTATTTATAGTAAAAAGATATGTTGATTTCAATATCTTCGGGGTAATAAAATCACCTTTTTTAGCCTCGGTTGTCATGGGAATTTTTCTTTATACTTTAAGCCCTTTAATTATAAAAAGTATAATTTCATTTATCCTGATGCTTTTATGCGGTCTTTTAGTTTATATTTTAATCATGCTTCTTATTTCCAGAAGTCAACTAATATCTGATATAAAATTAATTAGGGATAATTTAAAAAAATAAAATGACAAAAATATCAGCTGTTGTTTCAGTATATAATGCAGAGGGTAAAATAGAAAAATGCTTAAAGTCTCTAGCTTTTGCAGACGAGATTATTGTTGTAAACAATTCCTCTACAGATAAAACCCTTGAAAAGGTAAAAAAATTAGCTTCTAAAGTTTTCACAAAAGAAAATAATCCAATGTTAAACGTTAATAAAAACTTTGGTTTTTCAAAAACACAATTTGAGTGGATAATAAACTTGGATGCAGACGAAGAGGTCTCGGATGAACTAAAGCTGGAAATTAAAAATATTGTTGAAAGCAATCCTTCTGAAAACGGGTTTTGGATTCCAAGAAAAAATATTATATTTGGGAAATGGATAAAACATGCAGGCTGGTATCCGGACTACCAATTAAGACTTTTTAGAAAGAGCAAGGGAGGCTTTGAAGAAAAGCACGTTCATGAAATGATCAAGGTTGATGGAGAAACAGGATATTTAAAAGGAGAAATTATACATTATCACTATCAAGCAATAAACGAGTTCATAGAAAAACATTATAGAATTTATGCACCCAATGAGGCAGCTCAATTAGCTGAAGCAGGATACAAATTTAATTGGCTGGATTCCATCAGGATGCCATTTAATGAATTTATCAGCCGTTTTTTCGCAAGAGAAGGATACAAAGACGGGTTTCACGGCCTGATGCTTTCTCTTCTTATGTCTTTTTATCATCTTCTGATATTTTCATTGCTTTGGGAAAAAAATAAATTTGAAAGTCAGGAGGATGGCAATATTCTTCCTGATATAAAGAAAGAGATAGATAAAAGCGCTAAGGATCTAAAATATTGGTTTTTAAATGAGAAAATAAAAAGTTCAAAAAGCAGCATTAAGAAAATCATGTTAAGAGCTAAAAGGAAATTTTCCTCATGAAGAAAGTTGCTATTGTTATTCTTCATTATAACGGCAAAAAAGATACGCTTGAGTGTCTGGAATCGATTTCAAAATTATCTTTTAAAAACATAGAGCCTTTAATTATTGTTGT
>Ga0066639_10001931_pt1 | contig 18242 bp, 22 predicted proteins | sample CryGeyCG2114_010_2_FD_59504 | JGI IMG/M metagenome (GOLD analysis project Ga0066639, IMG submission 59504) | Groundwater microbial communities from aquifer - Crystal Geyser CG10_big_fil_rev_8/21/14_0.10 | ecosystem: Environmental > Aquatic > Deep subsurface > Groundwater | place: USA: Utah...
TGTTCCGTTATTAGAAACTGACAGTATAGAGGCAAATGGCATTAAAAAATTTAGTTATTCGCGTCTTGCAAAAGTTTTAGTTATTTGCGATCAGGATGGAAATGGAGGAGGAGTTTTTATTAAAAATCCCAATAAAGATATTGGAGTAACTTTTTATGAAAGCGAAGAAGATGAAATGGGTAAAGATATTGATCCTCGTAAGCCGATAAGATTAAGGAAAGGACAGGAGGTAGTCATCTGGTCAGAGAAAACCCGAAAAGAATTAAATATTTATATTGACGATGATGATGGAGATGGATTGTCAATAGCACCTCCGCAAATTACTGTAAATTCCTAAAAAGAGAAAAAGACTCACTTGAAAATAATTCAAATGGGTCTTCCAATTGCAATCCTGCCGAGATTTTACTGATTAGATAGTTCCCAGAGCGTTTTTAATTGCGTTTAATATCCCTTCAAAAATAGCGGCAAGTTGGTCTAAGGTAAAGTTACCTTTTATTTTTGTATTCAGATTAAATTGACTCAATGGCGTTGGAATAGGTGTTCCGGATGGAGTAATTGTCGGTTCACCGGATGGAGTAGTTGTTGGGCTAACTTCCGGTGTAATGGTTGGTGTGATTGTAATTTCCGGGGTTGAGGTAGGTGAAACTGTTACATTATCGCCATCATCTTCCTCATCAACATCTTTGCCATTTTCATTCTTGTGATCATCATTATCCTCATCGCTCTTGCCATGATTGTCTTTATCATTATTCGATTTTATCTTTATTATTATCTTATTTTTATTCTCAACCGTTTTTGTATCTTCCTGAAAAGTTACCTGGGCACCATTTTCGTTCTTTTTTTCATTTCCTTTTCCATTTTCATCTGCGAAAGTAAGGCTTTTTGAGACAAGAAGAAATAATATGAGTGATGAGAGAATAATTATCGACGCTTTTTTCATGTTATAAAACATATAACGAAAGATAATTTTCTTCGTTACACTATATGCTACAATACGGCAAATGCGAGATCAGGATTTTGATGAATTATATTTACAATTTTCAGATAAAATTTACAAATATTTTTACTGGCAGACGCATGATCCTTATTTGGCTGAAGACTTTACGGGTGAGGTGTTTGTCAGGGTTTGGAAAAATTGGAAGAGATTTAAGCCCGATTTTTCTCAGGCCTGGCTTTATAGAATTGCCAGAAACTTCCTGATAGATTATTGGAGAAAAAATAAATATAGGAAAGAAACGTCTCTTGAAACAACAGTTGAAACAGGAATTGAACCATCGTACGATGAGGATTTAATCGGAAAGATACAGACTGATAATAAAATAAAACAATTATATGATGCAATCAGTTTACTGCCGGAGAATCTAAAAGAAGTCGTAGTCTTAAGATTTATAGAAGAATTATCTGCCAAAGAAGTCGGAGAAATTTTAAATTTAACAGAAGTTAATGTGAGAGTTCTTCAGCATAGGGCTCTTCAGAAATTAAGAGAGGTTATTAAATATGAATAATGATTTTGAAGAAGAATTAATAAAAGAATTAGAAAATGAAGGTGTCTTCGCAAAGGATAGAGAGGAATATACAAAAATTCTGAATAAGATTTCAATGTCTTTTGAGATGAAGCGTTCGGAAAGCTTTAAAATGTCATTTCTCAGTAAGTTATCAGATCAAGATAAAAAGAAGAGAATATTTTTTACGGCTCCCAGAATATATATCCCTGCATTATTATTTACCCTTTTGTTATTTATTCTTATTACAGAAGTAGTAAATGCGCAAAAAAGCTTGCCGGGACAGCCTCTTTATCCAATTAAACGATTGTCGGAAAATATCGTAAAGACTGTGAATCCGTCTTTTCAGAGCGAAATCTTAAAAAGAAGAAGCGAAGAAATAAGAAACTTAGCCCAGCAGAAAAATAATTCAGAACTTCTCAAAAAGACCCTGAATGATTATGAGAACGAATTAAAAAACAAAAATAATACAAATAGTATAAAAATAGAAGAATCTAAAAAAAATTTAGAAGATGCAAGAGAAAGAACAGGAGAGAATAGTAAAGAAGAAATCGAAAGCGTAATTAAAAAAACCGAAGATAGAATTATAGAAACTCATAATGAAGAGCAGGAGAAAGAGGACGAAGATAAAACAATAGAAGAGGTTAAATCAGCTCAGACTTCAATTCATGAAGAAGATAAAAAGGAAGGTAAAAAACAGAATGAAAATAAAAAATATGACGACTAAATAGTTTTATTTTCCAATCTTGAATTATTTTATACTATAATATATGCTTAAAATAATATGGATAATGGCGTTTCATTTTGCTATTTAATGAATTAATGAGTCATAAAATTTTAATCGCCGAAGACGAAAAGCCCCTCTTAAAAATTTTGGTAAAAAAATTTTCCGATGCAAATTTTCAGGTATTTTCAGCTAGAAATGGGCTCGAATGTTTAGATACTGCTTTTAAAGAACATCCTGATTTGATACTTTTAGACAATTTAATGCCAGAGATGAATGGAATTACAGTGCTCAAAAAGTTAAGAGAAGATAGTTGGGGGAAAAACGTGTCAGTAATTATATTAACAAATTTATCTGCGGATGATAAAATTACAGAAGAAGTCGCAGAAAATCATCCCTCATATTATTTTCTTAAAACTGATATAAAATTAAACGATCTTATGCAAAAAGTTAATGAAATTTTAGACAACAATCAACAGTGAGAACATATTATTCTCCCAAAGCGCGCGTAGGCTTTATTTTATATAGCTTTTAAGTTTTTTATCCAGATCTTCAAGAGATATACTGTTTTTGACAATAAAATCCCGTGCACCAAGAGCAAGACCTTTGTCAATTTCTTCTTTTTCTCCGAGATTTGAGGAGATAACAACAGGAATTGTTTCCAAAATTTTGTTTGCTTTAAGATCTTCCAGGACTCCAAAACCATCCTTTACAGGCATAATTAAATCAAGAAGAATGATATCAGGTGTAAAAGTTTTGAGAATTTCCAAGACTGCATTTCCGTCTCCGGCGATTTTTACTTCATTTCCAAGTTTAGTAAGTTTAATCTGAAAGGCAGTTGAGAGAAATCTATCATCCTCAGCTATTAATATTTTTGCCATATCTGTCCATCTTAGCATCAAGCATCACTTTGCGTCAAATTCATATACTATTATATATGTCTATATTCTCTTGACAATTTCAAACCTCTATAGCATGATAGAAGTAGATGAAATTTCCATTACTGTCTAAAACAAAAAATAAAATGAGTCTGACAGTCAGACTTTTGTCATTATTTTTTCTCTTCACATTAATTCCGCTTATTGTCATCAATTTTATCCTAAAAGAAGTTGCTTTACCGCAGGACGATCTTAGAAATTATATTACAACAGTAAGTATAATTATGATTTTTCTCGCGTTTTTATTGTCCTATTCAATGGCTCGATTCTTAAGTGAATATATCAGAAGACCAATTAGGTTAGTAGCAAAAAGTCTTCGGGATTCAGCGCTTCAGCTTTCCGCCAACGCACAGCAACTGGCTTCAACCGGAGAGCAAATCGGATCTTCAATTGAGCAAGTTTCAACAGGAGCGCAAAATCAGTCTTCGCAAATAGATCAGGTAGCAAGTTCTGTTGAGCAGATTTCAAATTCCGCAACTCAGGTCGCATCATCTACAACTCAGGTAGCAGATGCATCAACTAAGGCATCGATGTCGGCGCAAGCGGGAGGTGAGGTGGGGGAAAAAGCGATAAACGGATTATACAAACTTAAAGTTACAGTAGTTAATTCGTCTGAAAAAGTTAAAGCATTGGGGGAAAAATCAAAAGATATTGAAGAAATAGTTGAAACGATTACTAAAATTGCCGAAGAGACAAATCTTCTTGCTTTAAATGCCGCAATTGAAGCGGCAAGAGCAGGAGAGGCAGGGCAGGGATTTGCGGTTGTTGCAGAGGAGATCAGAAAATTAGCTGAATCATCATCAAAGTCTGCAGACCAGATAAAAGATATCATCGCCGCAATTACAAAACAGATTAATGATGCCGTAGAATCTATGAATCAGGGGAATAAAGCAGTTGAGGAAAATACCATGCAGGTGCAGGATGGTTTATCTGCACTTTCTAAGATTTCAAATATGGCACAAGAAGTTACTGCGAGAATTCAGGATATCTCAGCTGCAACGCAGCAGCAATCCGCAAGTACTCAGCAAATCGTAAGTTCTGTGAATTCACTATCAACTGTTGCGGAGCAAAATGTTGCAGCCTCACAGCAAATCTCAAGTGCAGTTCAGGAGCAGGTTTCCGCAACTCAGCAAATTTCCGCTATGACACAACAGCTCGCCGGCTTATCTGAAGAACTGCAGACTTTGGTTGGAGAGGAAGAGGTTGTTAGTAATGGTTTTTCCGAATCAAAAACAAAAGTAATGAATTCTGATATTAACTCAAAAACTCAAGTTCATGCCAGTAAGACAGAGGAACATTTAGAAAAAATTAAAAATATCGAAGATAAAAAATATAGTGATGTCGTAGAGAATCAGGAGTTTGAATCTGAAGATCCAGCCATAAAAAATCTGTCAAATAATAATTATCCTCCTCTTGATCCGGTTTTCGATCAAAAATTAAATAATATCTTACAGCGGGTACATAAAGAAGAAGCCTCTCTTTCATACGATTCCAATACAAGTAAATAAGAATAAGCGAAATATGGATAATTCAACCAATGATGATATAGTTACTTCAAAAGCTAAATTATTTACTGTTTTTTTAATAGATAGGGAAGAGTATGCGGCAAGTGTTGATAATGTTGTAGAAATAGTTGAGAATCTCCCGATTACTCCGGTGCCCAAGTCCCGGGATTTTGTTTTGGGGATTATTAATCTTCGGGGCAAAATAATTCCGATTGTTGATCTTGAAAAGAGATTTGGACTAGTTCATGAATTCGAAACTAGTTTTAAACATATTTTAATTGTAGAGGTAAGTAAAACCTTATTTGCCGTGAGAGTTGAAGAAGTTAAAGAAGTTATCAAGCTAAGTGATGAGGATATACAGCCCGTATCGTCTGCTGTTGCCGATAAAATTTCGGGTGATTATTTAACGGGTGTTTTTGTTCAAAAACAGGGGGAGAAAAACGAAGAAATAAAAGAAAAAGTTCATAATGAAAGAGTTATTTTGATATTGGATTTTCAAAAAATATTTTCAGCTGATGATTTGCAGAATTCAATAAATACAGTTGATATTGATACAGCAAAAACAGAAGGAGGTGCAATGAATGAAAATGCTAATAGCTGATGACAGCGCATTTATGAGGGGGGTACTCAAAAATATTATAACAGGAATGGGTATTCCACAGGAAGACATAATAGAAGCAGAAGATGGTATTGAAGCAATAAGAAAGTTTCATCAGGAAAGCCCTGAGTTGGTTCTCCTTGATATAATTATGCCTGAAAAAGATGGCATAGCTGTTTTAAGAGAAATTGGTAATTTAGTTAAGGTAATAATTATTTCTGCGGCAGGACAGGAAAAATTGATTGAAGAAGCAAAAGCCTTAGGGGCAAAAGAATTTATAGTCAAGCCCTTTGACTCCCATAAAGTTGCTGAAACTATAAAAACAGTCACTGCTTAAATGAAACAAGACATAAAAATCCTGCTTATAAGCGATAGTATCGTAATAAGAAAATTAATTTTAAATATTATCAGTTCTGAAAAGACAATTTATACAGAGGAAGCAAGTTTTGATATTAATTTTGTTCTTGAAAAAATTTCTTCCGGCAATCCGGATGTTGTTGTTATTGATGTTGGAAATTCGATTGAAACATCCCGTCTTTTTATTAAACAAATCATGGATAAAAATCCCCGGCCAATTGTGATTTTAATTTCTTTCATTAATGAAAAAGTTGCCGATAGAGAAATGCAGCTTTTGGAGGAAGGTGCACTTGATTACATTCCTAAACCTAATAATTTATCTTCAAACCCTGAAATACAAAAAAAAGAACTAATCGATAAAATAAAATTAGCTGCAAATACTGATGTATCCACATTGAAAAAAATATTGGAAAAGCTTAGTCTTCCCATAAATGAACAGCCATTGCGTCATATTCAAGGAAAAATAGTAGTGATAGGTTCATCAACCGGTGGGCCAATTGCGCTTGAAACGATTCTGCCTAAGATACAGAAGGGTTTTAATTACCCGATATTAATAGCTCAGCATTTACTTCCTAAATTTACACAGACTCTTTCCCGAAGATTAGCAAAAATCAGTAATATCGAAGTCTATCAAGCCGCAGACGGAGATAAAATCAGGCCCGGAGTTGTATATATTGCTCCGGGCAACATGAATATGAAAGTTTTACTTGACGAAAATAAACAGCCATTTTTATCTATTACCCAAAGCCAAGGTTTGAATCTTGCCCCTTCTATCGATAAGCTGATGGAATCTGCAGCATTGGTTTTTGGAGCAAATACGATTGGTGTAGTTTTGACCGGAATGGGGAAGGACAGTCTCGAAGGCGCTAGGAAAATTAAAGAAATGGGAGGTAAGATTTTAGTACAAGATCAGGAATCAAGTGCAGTCTTTGGAATGGGTAAAGAAGTAGTGACGAATGGATTAGCAAGTGAAATTGCACCTCTTGAAAAAATAGCTGATCGGATCATGGAGGTTGCCAATGGCTGATGATTGGTCAGGATTTCAGGATTTATACGTTCAAACTGCCAGAGAATATATTAAATCTCTGAATGATTCTCTTTTAAAACTCGAAAAAGATCCCCAGAATAACGAAGCAATAGAGGAAATATTCAGAAGCTCACATTCGCTTAAAAGTCAAAGTGCTGTCATGAAATATAATAATACAGCATATCTTTGTCATACGATTGAAGACATATTTTATGAAATCAGAAAAAAGCGAATGCAGCTAAAACCTGAGATAGCCGATTTATTATTCACCGCTTTTGATTCCCTTAAGAAAGCTATAAATTTAATTGAAAAAGAAAAAAAGGATGCCAATCATGCAGATATTATTGAAAATTTAAAAAAGCTGACCGGAGTTAAGACTGAAGGTGCAGGTAAGTCTATAAAGGTGGATGAAGAAAAATCCATACAGTCACAAGCAGTAGAGCCAACGTTACCCGTCATTAAAAGCAATGCTGTTTCTGAAAAAACAAATATTGATGATAAAACTCAAATTATCCAGCTTAAGATTATCCCGGTTAACGTAGAAAAAATCGATGAGGTCTTAAATATTATCGGAGAAATATTAATTCAAAGAATCAGATTATCAAATATGCTTAAGAAAATTGAAAGTAATGAAATTAAAGACTTTTTTTCCCAGATGGAAAAGAATTTAGATCATCTACAGCGCCTGATTATGAAAATGAGAACATTGCCGATTAGATTTGCTTTTGATTTTTTGCCAAGAGCCGCAAGAGATCTTGGCCGAAAGCAGGGAAAAGAAATTGATGTAGTGATTGAGGGAGACAATCTGGAGCTTGACAGAACAATTGTGGAAAGACTGGAAGAACCGCTTGTGCATTTATTAAGAAATTCGGTTGACCATGGAATAGAAAAAAAAGGAATTATAAAAGTAAAAGCTTTGAGAGAAGGAGAATTTGCAACAATTTTAATAGAAGATACCGGAAGAGGAATAGACTGGCAGAAAATATCTCAGATTACAAATATTCCGCTGTCTGAGAAAAATAAATTAAAAGATGCACTTTTTTCCGGAATTTCAACCAGTGAAAAAGTTACCGAAGTTTCCGGACGCGGCGTGGGACTTAATGCAGTCAAAAAAAATGTGGAGGGTTTTAACGGTTCTATAGATGTAATATCAGAAAGTGGAAAAGGAACGACTTTTATTTTAAAATTTCCTCTGACCCTTGCAATTATAAAAACACTTCTTGTTGAAAGCGGAGGAGAGCACTTTGTCATTCCAACAGGAGTGATCGAAAGAACACTGGAAATTGACAATTCGCTTATCAAGAAAAACGCAGATCAGGAAGTATTTGTCTTGGAAGAGGAAGATATACCGCTTATTAAACTTTCAGAAAAATTAAATTTAAAAAATAAAAAAGAGGTGTCGAAAACTCAAAATAATCAAACGTTGACTGTAGTAGTAAAGATAAGAGAGGAAAAAATTGGTCTTGCAGTTGATAAAATAATTGAGGTGGCAGACACACTCTTAAAACCAGTACCCGATATATTAAAAGGAAACAACATGTTTTTTGGAACTACAATTCTTAGTGACGGGAAATCAGCGCTGATTATAAATCCTGAAGGGATACTTAAGAAAGGAGGTGGAGGTAATGAATGAACTTGCTGAAATAGAAAAAGATATTCTGACCGAAATTGCGACAATTGGATCAGGGAATGCATCAATGGCATTATCCAAAATGCTGGATAAAAAATTTGAAGTAAAAGTACCTGTTCTTCAGTTAATTCCGGTTGAAAAAATATCGGAAATGATGGGGGATTCGGAACAGCTAACCACAGTTGTCTTAATTAAAATTATCGGAGATGTTCCGGGGACAATGATGCTTTTGTTTAATCCGGAAAATGCAATTAAACTGGCTGAACAGCTTACAAAAAGAGAAAAAAACGATGGAATTTTAGATGAGGTTGATAGGTCTGCTTTAAAAGAAGTAGGGAATATTTTATCAGGGTCGGCTCTAAATGCTTTGGCAGATTTTTTGGATTTTACTTTGGTTCAGTCAATTCCCGATACTGCTACAGATATGCTCAGTGCGATAATAAATACAACAATTGCTCAGCTTGGAGAATCAGCAGATAAAGTATTGGTTCTTGAAACAGTCTTTAAAGATGAGACAAGTACAGTTGAGGGTAAATATTATTTGCTTTTTGATCCCAAGTCAACCTTTGCAATTTTGGAGGCTGTTAAAAAAAAGATTAGCTAAATAATATTAGTCAGTAATTTTGTATGGAAAATAATAAAATTATTGTAAAAATATCAGATTTTGCTGTTGGTCGGGCTCCTCAGGTTTTACTGACCCAGGGGATAGGATCATGTGTTGCAGTATGTCTTTATCAAAAAGAACAAAAAATAGGAGCATTGGTACACATTATGCTTCCAAAAGCTATAAAAATAGCAATTGATGGAGATCAAATTAATCCTCTAAGATTCGTCAGCACTGCCCTGCCTTTAGTTGTGCGAGAGCTGGAAAAAGTCGGAATAACTAGGGAGAGTTTGTCGGCAAAATTAGTCGGAGGAGCTCATATGTTTAAAGTACTGGGAGGGGCAGGAAATGATTTAGGTGCAAAAAATATCAGTGCGGCCGAGGAATATTTAGTTTCATCCGGAATTAAAATAGATAATGAAGATGTCGGGGGCAATGTCGGAAGAAGTCTTGAGTTTGATCTTACAACGGGAGTGGTTAAGGTTACAACAAAAATGTAGGCTAAATCATTTAATTCATATTGGTTTTTTGTTACAATAAAAATAATTACAATTTATGATGACTTTTTCATTTTCAGATGAATATAAGAAATTACTTCAAGTTACAATAGATAACTTACCGTTTGCCGCCAGAATACTCAAGGCAGAAACAGGAGAAATTGTAATGATCAATAAATTAGGTACAGAACTATTGGGAAATCCTTTTGTTAAAACTGATGTTTTTCCTCAAACCATAATACTTTTAAGAAATGATGGTACTATTTATCCCCAAAATGAACTGCCTGCTTTTCTTGCTTTAAAGACTAATGCAAAGGTTATTAAAGATGATATTTATATTAATAAAGCTGATAATTCCAAAAATTTATATCAGGTTACAGCAGTCCCCATAAAAAATTCACAAAACCAAGCAGAATTTATTTTTGAGATTTTCGAAGACATAAAGCATATTAAGGAGGTAGACAGAACAAAGACTGATTTTATTTCACTTGCTTCTCATCAGCTTCGAACGCCTCTTTCTGCATTAAGATGGTTTTCAGAGATGCTCCTTGCGGGTGATGCCGGAGAACTGAATAAAGAGCAAAAAGATTTTGTACAAAATATCAGCGATTCTACTAATCGCATGATTGAGCTTGTAAATTCCTTGTTGAACGTTTCACGTGTTGAATCCGGCAGACTTATTATTGATCCTAAACCTACTAATTTACGGGATCTGATTGGAAATATAATTGCAGAACAGAAGATAAAAGCAGGAGAGAAAAAAATCGAGTTGGTATTTAGCATCGATCAAACATTGCCCGAGATAAACATAGATCCTAAATTAATCGGTGAGGTTTATACAAATCTTTTATCAAATGCAGTTAAATATACACAGGAGGGAGGTAGTGTAAAAATTATTGTCAGTGAAGATCAGAAAAATATAATCTCCCAAATAAGCGATACCGGGATAGGTATTCCGCAGGAAAATCAGGCGAAGATATTCCAGAAATTTTTTCGGGGAGATAACGCCATAAAATTAGCACCGGACGGAAATGGTCTAGGTCTTCATCTTACGAAAGCGATAGTTGAAAGTTCAGGCGGAGAGATATGGTTTAATTCTGTTAGTGGAAAAGGAACGTCTTTTTATTTTAGTCTGCCCAAAGAGGGAAGCCAGTCCAGAGCAGGAGATGTAACACTTAATTAAAAAGTAGTATAATCTAAAATAAAGTCTTAACATAAAATATGGAAACGAATAATAATTATAAAATTCTTGTTATTGAAGATGATAAGTTTCAGCATAGTGCAATTGTGACCAAGCTTGAAAAAGCAGGTTTTACTGTGTTATCGGCATATGATGGTAAACAAGGGCTGGATCAAGCCCTATCCAATCATCCGGATTTAATTTTACTTGATATTATTCTGCCTGTTATGGATGGGATGACTGTTTTGGAAAACTTAAGAAAAGATCCATGGGGACTAAATGCAGATGTAATTATTCTCACAAATTTAAGCGGAGTTGAAAAAGATATAAAGATAGAAGAAAATAGAGTTCGGGAGTTTTTGATTAAATCTGATTGGGGACTTGAAGATCTTGTTATCTTAATCAAGCAGCGCATGAAAGGACAATCATGAATTCAGGAATTAAAATATTAATAGCAGAAGATGATAAATACCTGCGTAATGCGATGAGAGTAAAGCTTGAAAAATCAGGTTTTACAGTGATTACCGTAGGGGATGGTCAGGAGGCAATTGATCAAATCAAAGCAAGTATTCCCGCTCTGGTAGTTCTTGATTTACTTATGCCTGTCAAAGACGGATTTACAGTTCTTCAGGAAATAAAAAACGATCCGGCAGCTCAAAAAATTCCTGTAATTGTTGCATCAAATCTCGGACAGAAAGAAGATATAGATAAGGCTATGCATCTTGGAGCTATAGATTACATTATTAAGACAAATATGACTCTGGGAGAATTGGTAGAAAAGATTACTAAATTTATTCCTAAATAACGATATTGTATCCAAAAACTTCTTGTGCTACGCTTGATATATGACTGCCTATGACAATCAGGATCTGTATGACTCCTTAAAAGAACTGAAAATAATTCCTCAGAAAAAACTTGATGAGGTATTTGAAGAATCAAAAATTACCGGGATTTCACTTGATGAAATATTAATACAAAAAGATCTGATATCAGATGAAGATGTAGGAAAAACTATCGCAGATCTCATGGAGGTTCCGTTTGTTTCACTTTCCTCAATTTCTTTTCCTGAAACCGCCAAACTTATGCTTCCTGAAGAATTTGCGCGGGTTCATAAGGTAATTGTCTTTGAAGAGAAAGAGGATTCAGTTAAAATTGCATCCAATAATCCCAAAGATAAAGATGTACTTGTGCGCATCAGTAAAAAAATAGGCAAAAGTGTAATTCCTTATTTTGCTACTATTCGGGATATTGAAAAATCTTTTAATATTTATAAAAAAGACTTGCAAAAAACCTTTAATGCGCTTTTACAGGAACAGATGTCAAGACTGGGAACTGGTCAGCCCCATGAGGCACCAATTATAAAAATTGTTGATCTTCTTATAGAATATGCATATGCCAATACGGCTTCAGATATTCATATCGAGCCTGAAAAAGAAAAATCCGCGGTAAGATTTAGAATTGACGGGGTAATGCATGAAGTTTTATCTTTCTCTTTAGAAATTCATAAACAGGTTATATCCCGTATCAAAGTTCTCTCCAAGCTTCAGACAGATGAGCATTTAAGTGCACAGGATGGAAAGATGCAGGCTTCATTAAGCGCTGAGGATTTAGATATTCGTGTATCCATAGTACCGATTACACATGGAGAGAATTGCGTGATGAGACTTTTATCATCTCATTATCGCCAGTTTGGTCTTTCTGATCTTGGTATGAACCAGCATGATTTTGATAAAGTGTCCCAAGCCATTCAAAAACCATTCGGAATGATATTATCCACCGGGCCAACAGGATCCGGAAAAACCACTTCAATGTATGCCATTCTTAAAATATTAAATACCCGCGACCGGAATATTGCGACCATTGAAGATCCTGTCGAATATGATATTGATGGATTAAATCAAATTCAGGTAAATCCCAAGACTAATTTAACTTTTGCCGAAGGGTTAAGATCAATTCTCCGTCAGGATCCAAATATAATTTATGTAGGTGAAATACGTGATGATGAAACAGCGGACATTGCAGTAAATAGTGCAATGACAGGACATATTGTTTTATCAACTCTTCATACCAATGATGCCGCTACGGCAATTCCCAGACTTATTGATATGAAGATTGAGCCATTTTTGGTAGCATCAACCATAAACGTAGTAATTGCTCAAAGACTGGTACGCAAAATCTGTCTTTCCTGTAAAGTTTCATACTCTCAAAAATTATCAGAAGTCCAAAGGCATTTCGATAAAGCCCTGATAAAAAAAATATTCGGAGCAAGACAAAACGTCACTCTTTATAAGGGCAAAGGATGCAGTGTTTGTCATAATACCGGTTATACAGGAAGAGTGGGTGTTTTTGAAATACTTGAAATGACAGAATCTATTCAGGATTTAGTTACCAAAAAAGCAGATGCACAGGTAATAAACAAACAGGCTATTATGGAAGGTATGACAACCATGATGGAGGATGGACTTTTTAAAGTGAAGGGAGGAGAGACAAGTATCGAAGAGGTACTTCGTGTCACAAAAGAATGAAAACGAAACAGCCCAATAAAGGTCCTAATTTTAACCTTTTTGAAAAAGTTGGAACTGTTGATGTTCTTCTTTTTTCCCGTCATCTCTCTATAATGCTTAAAAGCGGAATTTCAATCGCTGAGGCAATCGAAATTATTGAAGCCCAAACCCAAAACCAATTATTTAAAAGAATAGTCCATAGTATCAAAAAAACAATTGTTTCAGGCCGGACGCTTTCAAAAGCTCTTAGTGAATTTCCCCGTGTTTTTGACAGTTTTTATTTAAGTCTTATCTCAATCGGAGAAGAGTCGGGAAATCTTGAAAAAAACCTGGATTATTTAGCCCTTCAAATTAAGAAAAATCTGGAATTTAAAAAGAAAGTACAAGGTGCTCTTTTATATCCAATGATTATTCTAGCAACTGCAGTTCTTGCCGGATCTGGTATAAGTATTTTTATTCTTCCAAAATTAGTTGACCTTCTCACATCCTTAAACGCTGATCTTCCTTTTACAACCAAGGTTCTTATTTTTATAGGAACTGCGATGAAGAGATTTGGATTTATTATATTTGCCGGACTTATAGCTATCGGAATTCTAATCAGAGCTTTAATAAATTTCCCATCAATTAAACCGAGGTGGCAGAACTTAATTCTGTCAACACCGGTTTATGGCCGTTTTGTTCAAAACGTAGAGCTTTCATCTTTTTGCCGCAATTTAGGTATCATGCTTTCAAGCGGATTACCGATTATAACAGCACTTTCCACTCAGGCTGAAGCCACCTCAAATATTATTTACAAAAAATATTTTAAGACGCTGACTCATGAAGTTGAGAGAGGAAAGTCGATAGAAGAAATCTTCAGTTCCGGTCAGTTTAAATATATTCCGCTTATCGCCTCCAGAATGATAGGAGTAGGGGAGAAAACCGGTAAGCTGGATGAGTCGCTGCTTTATCTGGGTGATTATTTTGAAGATGAAGTCGATTCGGCCGCCAAAAACTTCGCAACTATTATAGAGCCGGTTATCTTGATTTTCGTAGGTCTGATTGTAGCGTTTATTGCAATTTCAATAATATCTCCGATTTATCAATTTACAGGCGGAATCGGAACCAATAAATAAAATAGGACTTTAGGATTTAAAGATTTTAGGATTTAAGAATGGAATGGAAAATTATAATTATAAATCACTTTTGGGATTCACATTAATCGAATTAATTTTATCGGTTTCCATATTTCTTCTGATCGGAACCTTTTCGGCAAATTTTTACTCCAACTTTCTTCTTCAGAATTCTGTTTCAGATGTACAGGATCAATATATCGGTTCTCTTAGAAAAGCCCAGATGTATTCCATGATGGGTAAGAGCAATAATACATGGGGAGTTCATTATGGCTTTAATACAATTACACTTTTCAACGGAACTTCATATGCGTCAAGAACTCAGGCATTGGATGAAAAATTTACTGTAAATCCAAATATTATTATAAGCGGAGTTACGGATATAATTTATTCAAGAATGACAGGTATTCCGACTCCTTCGGGAGGAGCGATTACGATTGTTGGTAATTCTCAAAGCAAAACCATTACTATTAATACTCAGGGGGTAGCAAGCAGAACGAATTAACAATTTTTAATTTTTAATTTAAAATGAAACATTAATTTTTTAAATTCAAATGCTTAAATATTTATAATTCAATGAAAATTTCAAATTTCAAATTTCAAATTTTAAATAGAGCTGGATTTTCAGTCATCGAGGTAATTCTTGCCGCCAGTATGTTTATTATCTTTGCCTCAGGTGCAATTGCGGTAGTTCTTCAGGGATTAAATTCTAATCGGCTTGGAGGAGAACTGGTCGTTGCCAATCAATTTGCCGCTGAGGGACTTGAAGCCGTACGGTCTATCAGAAATCAAGCCTACACTCCCAATATTAGCACATTAAGCGCGAATATGAGAGGTGTTTTCCGCAACGGACTGGGAATATGGGGAACAAAATCAGATGGTACGACCGATACAATGGGTAAATATACGCGGAGTATAAAAGTAGAAAGTGTTAATAGGTCAGGCGGAAATATTGTCGCAAGCGGAGGAACTCTTGATAATAATACCAAAAAGATTACATCAACAGTTACATGGGATTTCAGTCCGAGCAGGCAAAAATCAGTCGTTTTGTCAGAATATCTGACGAATTTCAGAAAACCGATACTTGCAAACGGAGGACTTCTGATATATGGAGATGGAACTACAATTCCCGAACATAGAATTTATGAAATAGCTCTTGATAAGTTCTCCAAAAAAGTTCCCATGCCTACCCCTGTGCCTACCGGAACTGTCGGTAAATCTTTTTTAATAAGAACTTCTCCTATCAAACCGGAAGCAATTGCAGGATATGTTAATTCTTCAGGAACACTTTTTATCATGTGTTTTGACGGATACGAGTGGACACAGGATTGGTCTGCAGTTGTAGGCGGAGCGGGGGAGACGAAAAGATTTGATATTGCCTATGAAACAAATTCCGGTAAGGCTGTAGTACTTTACAGTACAAACAACAAGCCAACAAATGAACTGGCATATAGAACTAAATCAGGATCAGTAGGCTGCGGAGGCGCGAACTGGTCAGCGCAGGTGAATTATAATCCTACTCAGCCAAAAGGAATAATTCAATGGGTGAAAATGGCATGGGACAGAAGGATAGGCTCCAATTTAATAACGGCAATTTATGCCGATGACGGATCCGGCCTGTCAAATGCCGTCTGGGATCCTACAAGCAATTCTTGGGTTCAGGGAAGTACTCTGGAAAATTCACTGGAGAATATAAGTACTGTACAGGATGTGGATAATTTTGATGTTGAGTATATGAGTCAGTCAGGAAATGTCATGGTAATGTGGGGATACGCAACAGGGCATGGAAAAAATGCTTCAAACGGAACAAGATATACTATCTGTACCAATAACGGTGGGGCAGCAGTTTATACTGGGTGTTCATGGGGTTCGATAATAACGCTTACCACTAACGACGCGGTAAATTTAGATATCTCGGCAAATCCCTCTGCTGCCTCAAATGAGATTATACTTGGTTCGGTTGGCTCAAATACTCCGGGATTGCAGCTTGCTTATTGGAACGGAACCGTCTGGAACCTACCGGCGATTGCAGATACTACAACCGTCGCACCTTCGGCCGGGACAAAATTGGTATCCACAGGATGGTTGGTTTATACAACTTACAATAAACATGTGATTGCCTATCATGACAGCGGAGCAAGTAACATCGGCTGGTATACAGGCAGCGGAGGCGCATTTGCGCTTCAAACGGACTGGGCGCCATCTCCGCTTTTCACGACCAGTCAGAGATGGTACGACATTCAAATGAATCCAATTGCTCAAAATCAATTTTTATTTTTCGTTACGGACAACAGTAATTCATTATATGCAAAAAGATTATGGTTCCTGCGTATTGGAACAATTGATTATTTACTTTGGACTAATTCCGATACGGGCGGAATTACATCATCGTTATCACAAACAATAAACAGTCCGTTTTCATTCGCATTTTGGAGGAATCTGACGGAATAATGAAAAATAACAGCAATAAATTATTAAATAATCAAAAAGGCTTCACTTTTATAGAGCTTATTTTATATGTGTCAATATTTGTAATGATGCTGGCTACAATAATACCTTTTTCCTGGGATGTGATAGGAAGTAGCAGAAAAAGCGCGACACAGCAGGAGGTAAATTCCCAGGCGCGTTATATAAGCGAGCGGATTAAGTATGAAATAAGAAATGCAAAAGATCTAAACTTTGTTCTTGGAGGAGCTCTTATTTCTCTTAAAACATCAACACCAGCGACAGACCCGACAATAATTGGATTTAGCGACAATAATATCATAATTATGCAGGGACCAGGTTCGCCACAAATTAAACTTAATTCAGATAATACTATCGTGACTAATCGCAGTTTTACCAACTATACTTCAATTGATAATAAGACAAAAAATATTCAATTCAAATTTACTTTGAATTCAGCATTTGGTTCGCAAAATCAGATTTATAAGGCATCAACGACAATTGAATCAGATGCGGAAATAAGAAGCAATTAGGTATGAAAATTTCAAATTTCAAGCACCAAATATCAAATAATATCCAAATCGGAAGCAGTAAAATTCCAAATAAAATATACGATTTGGAAGAAAGAACATTCCAATTTGCTAAGAATTTTTCATCTTATTATAAAAAAATACCAAGAACAGTTAGTAATATAGAATATGGGAAACAAGCAATTAGATCTTCAGGCTCAAGCGGATCTAATTACATTGAAGCAAATGAGGCATTAAGCAAAAAAGATTTTCTCATGAGAATAAAAATTTGCCGTAAAGAAGCAAAGGAATCAGCTTATTGGTTAAGACTAATTATAGAATCTAATGACGAAAAACATAGAGAAGAGGGATTGCGGCTTTTCAACGAAGCCATAGAGTTAAAAAAAATCTTTTCTACAATTATACAAAAATCGGCTAAATGAAAATTGTTTATTGAGATTTATTTGTAATTTGCCGTGCGGCGCGGAATTTGTTATTTGTAATTTGTCTAAGTGTATGCAGAAAGGTTATATAGCATTATCAAGTATCATAATTATTACAGCAGTCATATTGGTGATTTCAGTTACGGTTTCATATCTTTCAATCGGAGAAGGGCAGATAGCGCTTTCATTGACTAATGCAGAACAAAGACTTGCTTTTCAGGAAAGCTGCATAGAAGATATTTTACTGAAATTCCGTTCAGGTACAAATCCTGTTGCGGGAAGCATGCCTGAGGGAAACTGCATTATTTATTGGTCGGATAATGGTAATGGAAATTATACATTTGCTATTCAAGCACCTGATAATACATATGGGAAATATTTTACTGTTAGTGCCAATAGGGATTATTCAGTTTCTGTGACATCATGGCAGCAAACATACTGACAAATAAATGAGCAAAATTTTATCTTTTAGTAAATTTAGCTTCAATTTTGGTACTTGACAAAGGAATTTTTTTTATTCTAATATAGATATATACATGAAAACTGTCCGAAACAAACTCTCAACTCTCAACTCTCAACTCTCAACTAAAAAAGGCTTTACCCCGATTAAATCGGGGTTCACCCTTATCGAACTTCTTATCGTCATGGCAATTCTTGCCATCCTTGC
>Ga0066639_10001932_pt1 | contig 18241 bp, 24 predicted proteins | sample CryGeyCG2114_010_2_FD_59504 | JGI IMG/M metagenome (GOLD analysis project Ga0066639, IMG submission 59504) | Groundwater microbial communities from aquifer - Crystal Geyser CG10_big_fil_rev_8/21/14_0.10 | ecosystem: Environmental > Aquatic > Deep subsurface > Groundwater | place: USA: Utah...
AAAAGTCGTTATTAAAAGAATAAGGGTTACGAGAAAAAGTAAAATCGAGATAACTTTTTTTTTATTCATTTTTGTTTAATCACCCAACCAACCATCAGCAAATGAATGTAATTGGGCATCAATTGACAATTTTGATTCACCAGTCGCAATAATATAATTAGTATAAAATACTTTTTTTGTTTTATCAAAAAGTGTAGTAATATGTTTAATCGCCCATTCCTTTTCATTAATTTTAATTCTCGCTCTATCAATATCGGAACCCGGTATTGTTTCTATACCAATAGCTATTTCTGTGTTCGCGGGTAATCGAGCAATATCTTGTTCATTTAGTTCTTTCAAAAAATCACGAGAATAAAGTTTAATGCCTTTTGATTGTATTTCAGAATATACAACTTCAGTTTTAACATTATCTTTGTTTTTATTGGTTTTTATGCTAATTATCGAAAGGATAAAGAAGAAAACCGTCATAAAAAATAATATTATTGCAAGAACTAAGTGAATATTAAGTCGAGAAATAATATTATTTTTTTTTAAAATTACTGTACTTTTTTTTAGTTCAACATTTTTTTTATCAAAATCTTTTACATTAAACTGTGGTATTTGTGGTTTAGATCTTTTTTCTTTTTCTTTTAAAAGTTGATACAACTCAAAACTAAAAAAAACTAAACCAATAAAAAAAACAAAAAGACTTAATTTATTTATTGAAGATAATAATAATATAAAAGATTCCATATATACTAAAATAAAATTATCAATATACTTCCTGAAACTAATAACATAATACTAATAACAAAAAAAAATGGGTTATTTTGACCAGTAGTTGGCGGGGTTGGTAAAGCTGTAGCATATACACCTGCTATTTGTGTAGGTAGCTGTGCCGGAGAACTGTAACTAACTATTGTTGGTTCTTGTGTAACCACCATTGTTGGCGCTATACTTATCGGAGCCATTGGGCTTACGATTTGTGACGGAACTACCGTTGGCGATACAGTTATTGAAGCAATTACGGTTGGACTAACTAAAGGTTGAACAATTGTTGGTTCAGCAGTAGCCGTACCCAATACTTGTTCACCACTTTTAGAAATAATAAAATGCCGCATAAGATTTACTCTATTGCCTTTCTCATCTTTTGTATTTAAAGAAAGAACATAATTACCTGGCTGTAATGATTCTTTTGGTGATATAATCCAAAACCCTTCACTATTTACCTTTGTTCGAAAACTATATTGAGGTTTTGAATTTATATATGCATAAATGTCGTTATTCACAATACCTTTCCCTTTAATCAAGGGTTTCTGGGCTGGAATAAGTGCATTTTCTCGTGGATACAAAATAGATATCTCTTGAACTGTTTTATCAGTTGGAGATAAAGTATCAGTAGCTGATAAAACACTTCCGTTTTTTGAAAAATCAATTACTTTTCCAAGCGATATTGATTGTGACAGTAAATAAAATTGTTCTAAGGGTAAGTTTATGGTTGTTTTTTTTTCGTTATCAAAAAAAACTGCACTTACTTTCATCTTATTATTAATATCAAAGAATTCTCCGGTTTTCTTTGAAACTAATGAACTTAAAGGAATTAACCATTCTCCTGAACTTTTAGTTACTGTAAATAAGGGAAATGCATCTTCAATATAAACTAAAACAAATGATCCAATGGAAGGATCTCCGTTTAATTTGATAATTTTTCCATAAAGAGGGTTCATAAAAACAGGTCGAGTTAAAATAGATGGCGTGATAAATGAGTATTCTGTATTATTAAGGGCTACATATTTACCTTTTTTATTTTCAACGCTTACTATATATGTTGAGTTTGGTTTTAATTGAGACAGGTAAACATAATGTTGGTTTCTTAGGTTATTTTTTTCGTCTTCATTTGTGTCTTCATAAACTCTCTCTACAAACCTATTATCTTTTGTGTAAAGAGTTACCCACGTTACTTCTTTGTCTTTTGTTTCCCAATATACCCCAGCTTGTTGAGAGCTTAGATTAACGATTTCAAAATTAACAAGCTTATTTTGTAAAATAATAGTTGTTTTAGGTTTTTTTACGAAAAATACAAATAATGAGATTATAAAAAATATAAATGTGAAGACATATAACAAAAAATGAATTTTAAGTTTTTTTTTAAAATATAATTGACTATAAAACATATTATTCCTCTCTTTCACGTAATAAATCAATTAATTTTTTATCCATTCGATAGTTCGGAATCTCCATAGGTTTAATATTTACCGTCATATTGATTCTTTGCTGAATATGATAGAGGTCAATAACAACCCATGCAACAATAGTCAAAAAAATACTTATTGAAATAATGAGTAATTCTTTTTTATTCATAAATAGTAAGTGTCAACAATAATTTTTATTTCTAAATTCGCGCTCTGTGAAGACTCATCGTCATTTTTAAATAGCTGAAGGAATTTAACGACCTTCAGTCTTCTACCATTTTCTAATGCTTTCTTAAATTTATTTACTTGATAAAAGTCACCCATTGCGCCAATATTAATTGTAAGAGTTTTTTTTGTAGTCTTTTTTATATATTCTTTTAAGTTTATACTACTTATATTCATTTGATTAATAATCAAACCTGATTCAGAAGCATTCAGTGTAATGTCGTCTAATATTTTATTTATTTGAGGACTAGAAGTTAAAGATTGATCTAGAACATAAAGATCGTTTCTATTAATTTCGATAAAACTTTGTATCTCTAATATCTTCCTAATGATATTTTCATAGTTTCTATTTAGAAGATTCAGATGTGATAACTCCTCATGTAAAGAAAATACATTTATTAAATTTGGCCTAATTACAAATAAAAGGAAAAAAGAAAACGTGATAAAAAAGAAAATTGAGTAACTATAATCTTGAAACTTTTTTCCTTTTATTTTTTTCTTAATCTGTTCAATATTCATTTTTTTGATATACTAAAATTCCGTAAATTAAACTGACAATAAAACTCAAAGTCAACTTTTCTTATAGCTCTTAACGTAACTGATTTAAAAACATTTTCTTGTTTTAAACGATCATAATATTGTTTTATTATTCGCGGATCTGTTGTTGAGGCTTCAAACGAAATTGAGTTTTCATTAAACGTTACTTTTTTGGTATTGATTTTTTTTGGGAAAGTATTTAGAAAATATTGAAGCATCTGCTCAGAATTAGATTGCTTATTGACAATGTCTTGAATTTGATTCATTGAAAAGTCAATTATCTCAGCTTGTTTTAATAAGGGCTGAGAAACAAGTACAATTTCTTCTTTTTGCTTAAGTGCATCTTTTAAGTCTATAATTTCTTGATCAATTTTGAAACGATAGAAAAAAACACCAATAACCACTATTTGAGTCAATACAAGAATATAGCGTAAATAATGTAACGCAAAATATATCACCTTCTGGGTGAAATCTTTTTCTTTTTTCTCTAACAAATTTATTCTATATCTCATGCTTTTTTAGAGACTAATTTCATAACTCTTGATTTAAGTCGTGATGCTTTGTTTTTGTGAATTACTTTTTTCTTTGCACCTTTATCAATGTGTGAAACTGTTTTGTTTATTTGATCAGTTTTTTTTACTCCTGATTTCATCTTAAACAACGATTTTATAGATTGTTGAATTGACTTTAAATAACTTTCGTTATTTTTTTTTCTTTTTATATCTTTTTTTAGCTTTTTTTTAGCTGATTGAATATTTGGCATTGAACTCACCTCCCCTCATAAATGTTAATTTTTTTAATATTCTATTAAACTTCCCACGAGCTTACGCTCGGGGAATTATGTAACTTCAAACTTCGTTTGTCCAGTATCTTCATTTTGTTGTAATTGTAATTGAATATATTTTCTAATCATGGATTCATTTAACCCAACTGTGGATACAAAATATCCATCTGACCATATTCCTGAGGAAGCGTAATATACTTCCTTTAAGAACGGGAACTTTTCTCGTATTTTCTTACCCGTATTGCTTTTGATAATATTCACCACTCTTCCAACACTCATCGTGGGAGGATTAGAAAGGAGAAAGTGAACATGATCCTTATCATGGTTTACTTCCAATATTTCAACCACAGGATAATACTTGCGTATTTCTTGTAGTTTAATACGAAAATACTCAAATGTTCCCTTGTTAAAGATCTCCTTCCGGTACTTTAATACCAATACGATGTGGTAATTACAGTGAAATGCACAATGGCTAAGCTTTCTTACTTGTACAGGTGGCATCCTTTTATCTTACCACGATACTGGAACTTGTTCCTGCCCTCGCCCTTACGGACGGCGAAAGGCTAATGTTTTATTATAATTATAATGTAAATTCTTTTTCAAGAATCTTAACTCCATAATCACCGCTAAATTTGAGAGTGGTTTTTATGACGCCGACAACTTCATGATATACACATTTTCCTGAAGAACAAGTACCAAGAGTAATTTTTTTTTCAAACACTTTTTCTGTATTATCAGGAGATATTGTTCCTATAACTCCTTGAAATCCTTGTTGCTTTGTGCTATATGATAATTCATAGTCAACTGAAACTGTGTTGTTCGGAATACCTTCAATTTTAAGTATAACTTCTTTTCCACCATTTGAACTATTTAATGTCGCAACTGTAGATGCATCTGTTGTTGGAACAACCGACTCTGTCTCCACTTGATTATTAACTGGTTTTTTTTCAGTTTTTTTGTTACTAATATTTACTAATATAAATCCTATCACCAGAATTATAACTAGTAGCAATATAATAACAATCTTTTTTTGAGAATTTTTCATAAAAAATTATATAATTTGTAAACTATATTCTATCGTCTAAAAAAGTAACTACATTGCTCATCGGTATTCGTTTTTGACTCATAGTATCTCTTTCTCGAATAGTTACCGTGTTATCTTCAACTGATTGATAATCAACCGTTATACAAAAAGGGGTTCCTATTTCATCTTGTCTTCTATACATTTTCCCAATATTTCCCGTATTGTCATACTCTGCAACAAACTTTTTTTTAATATTTTCGTAAAGATGCCCTGATATTTTTCTTAGTTTCTCATCTTTTTGAAGAGGAAAAACAGCAACTTTAACTGGAGCTATGGAAGGATCCAGCTTAAGATATACTCGTTGCGTTTCTTTTACGTTTTCTACTGTAAACGCATCCTCAAGCACAATACCAACCAAACGTGATAGTCCAAATGTGGGTTCAATTACATGAGGTATATATTTATTATTTGTTTTTTGATCATGATATCGAAGGTCCTTTCCTGACTTTTCCATATGATTTTTTAGATCAAAATCTGTGCGATAAGCTAAACCAAACATTTCTTTCCAACCAAAAGAAAAATTATATTCAATATCCATTGTTTTTTGAGAATAAAACGATCTTTCAAAAATTTCATGCTCTCTCCAACGAAGCTTCGACGGTGTTATTCCCAATGATAAAGCCCAATTCCACATTTCCGTTTGCCAATACCGATACACATTTTCCCATCCATCTTTTGGGTTAATAAAATATTCGAATTCCATAAGATCAAACTCCATCGTTCGAAATACTGATCTTCCGAGAGTTATTTCGTTTCTAAATGCTTTTCCTTGTTGAGCTATTCCAAACGGTATCTTTACCCTAAGTGAATTTAATACATTCTTAAAATTGAGAAATATTCCCTGAGCAATTTCTCCTCGCAAATACAAGGTTGCTTTCGTATCTTCTACAATGCCCATTTTTGTTTCAAAAAGGAGGTTAAAACATCGAACGTCTGTGAGATCATCTTTCCCACATTTTGGACATTTTAGCTTATGTTCTTTGATTATTTTTGTCAACCTTTCAACTGAAAGTCCTTCAACTTTAATATCTTTAACTTTTTCTTCGATTAGATGATCGGCTCGAGTTCTAAATTTACAGTTTCGACAATCAACAAGCGAGTCGGTAAAACCTGAAACATGACCAGATGCTTGCCAAGCCTTAGGGCTCAAAAAAATACTTGCATCAAGACCGGTCATGTCATCTCTGTTTAATACAAATGTTTGCCACCAACTATCACGGATATTGTTTTTTAAAAGAGTGCCATAATGACCAAAGTCCCATGAGTTTGCCAAACCACCATAAATCTCCGACGAAGGAAATATAAAACCTCGTCTTTTACATAGTGCAATAATTTCATCCATATTAATTTATTATATAATAAAGTAAGGAATTTTCTTATTGATAATACCTTCAATATAATCAATAGTATTAGACATTGTATATAAGGTAGAATCATATCCCAGTATCTCTAATAAATGGCTACAGAATTGAATAAGTTGACCTTCATTAAATGATTGTTTTGATAATTTGATAAGTAAGGAAATTGTAAAATCGTATATCTGTTTTTCTCTTTGATTCTCAGGCAAAATCCATTCTAAAATAAACAAAAAAAAATACATTTGCTTAAGTTTCTTTTCTGATTTTTTTATTCCTGAAAAGTAAGAATGTAATTGAACTTCCTGAATATAATATAAATCATTTTTACTCTTCATTACAGCAGTGATATAGTTCCCTGTCTGCATATTTGGCAAACGGCGGCTAGTAATATTCTTTACGCCTTTACCAAACGCATACAATTTTCCATTGCTTTCGGTTAAAAGAGTAACAACAAGGGAATCTCCTACAAGATCCTTTTTCTTGAGGACTATTGCATTTGATTTAACAATCCCCCTCATATATGTCAGTTTTTTACTTCAATGTCTTTTACAAGAAGACCATCGAGAAGTTTTTTCCCATTTAAAATAACCTTCAACTGTTGGCTTATTACACCGGGTTGTTTCTGGATGTATATCTTATAGTTACTCGATTTTATTGTATCGGGTAATGTATAACTTACTACGATCTTTGCGATGCCTTCTGTCGGTACTTCAAGATAACCCTCAAATACCGTTTTTCCAAATTCGTCATATGTCCTAACGTCTTTTGTAGATCCTTTGAATTCAATCAGTTTTGAACCCAATGGAACATATACACGTACCCAATTTCTCAATATTGCGTTTAAGCAGAGAATCCGCTCTTGGTTTCGATTACAATTCGAGGCTGGTTCTGTATTTTTGTATTCCACGGTCACTTCTTTTGTGAGTTTACCATTTTTATCAATAGCCTGAGAAGTAATTGACTCTGTTACAAATAAATTAGATTTAGCTCCAGCAAAGTTTACATTATTAATATGAAGATAATCACCATTATATTCTCTTATCCGTCCTCCGAAATTCAATTTTTCAATTGATTGTTGTATGGTCGGGTCGGTAAAATAAAGCAAAATGTGTTTTTCTTCAAGATTTTTGAACATCATCTGAACTAATGTCCCCCAATATTTTGACGGAGAAAAACCGATAGCTTTATAAAACAATTCATACATTAAACTTCCGAGAATGCCTTTTCTGTTTTCTTTTTGATATCCAACTTCCTCTCCAACAATATTAAATAGTTTCCACAAAACCTGAGGACAATTACAATTTTTATCGATTGTTGCTGAAAAGTTGATTCCATCTGCCTGAGTATCTCCAAATATTGTCAGCATATCAACCAAGATCTTTGAGTCAAGAAAAATAATCCCGTCATAATTTACTTTAGCTCCGCTTTTCTTGTACAAACTATTAAATATTTCGACCGATTTAACAAGATCAGAAGATAAGTTGCTGTCTCTTATCCAAAAAGTAGATACCCCTTTATGATACATCAATATCTCTTTAGGTACGGGAGGACGATCGTTAATTGTTGCATCTAAGGCATAAATGTCATCAGATCTTTCTATTGAAATCTTTCCATCTTTAATCTTAAAAACTGCATAGGCGGTTAAAAAGCCACCGGTTGCTCTTCGCTCCTTATCATTTTGAAATAATAATAAATATGTTTTTTCTTTTTTTGAACCAAAAATATTGGGGATATTTTTTAGTAAGGGTTTTGCATCAACAAATAACGATGAGTATCCAACAAATTGCTCTTTCATTTGTTCTATTGTTGAACGTACCATTACATTCCCAAGTTTTTCAGGGTATCGTTTCGCATCAATCGTACTTATTAATTTTCCAGCTTGATTAATTTCGTCAGAAATAGTATCAATTTTAACTAATACTTTATCTAAAGTTAGAATTGCTGTTTGAAGCCTTCCTTCAGTTGATTTTTCAACAAAAGAAGTTTCTCCTTTTTTAAATCCGATAAGATCAGCATACGGAGTAATGGCTTGAATTGACTGTCTTCCAGCGGAAATAACATGTGACCCTGCTTCAACGCCATTTTTATAATCACGAATATACGGAATAAAACTTGCCCAATATATTGATGAGGACTCTTTTTGAAAATCAGCGTACTTTTTAGAAAAATCATCCATTTTTTGATTTAAGAGATCAATATTATTTTTACTAAATACCGACTTCATTTCTTTTGCTGAAGCAATTACAATTTGTGCTTTTGACTTAATTTTTAAATAAGGTACATACCCGATAAAATAACCTATCACTATAAATGCGATTAACAGAAATAAAAAAAACCTTCCAATTACTTTTTTCATAAAGTATTAGTTAAATTGCTCCCTTACCCGTTATCATGATAAGAGGAGTCTTTAATATTATTAACATATCTTTCCCTAATGATACATTATGCACATAATCCGCATCTATTGCAATACGTTTATCAAAATGAATTTCAGATCGTCCTGTAACTTGCCACAATCCAGTAATACCAGGTTTTACTACAAGCACTTCCTTCACAAAAATACGCGTATGTGGATGATTTTTTTGTTGATTTTCTAGCTCATCAGGATAATATGCCCTTGGACCGACTAAACTCATTTCACCCAGTAAAACATTTAGCAACTGTGGAATCTCATCTAAAGAGTGCTTTCTAATAAATTTCCCAACTCTTGTTACCCGAGGATCGTTTTTTAATTTGTAACTTTCTTTCTTATACCTTTGATAAAGTGATTTGAATCTCCTATCTGTTCGTAATAATACATGAGCATTTTCAATCATTGATCTAAACTTAAACATTTTAAATTTTTTTCCAAATTGACCAATCCGTTCAGGAACATCTGCAAAAATGGGACCCCTTGAATCAATTTTTATCGCAATTGCAATAAAAAAACACGGAACTGCAAAAAAAAGTAATAGTAATGAGGAACTGACAATATCAATAATTCTTTTAATTACTTTATTATATATCATGTACTTTATGTTAACTTTTCATGTTCGGTACCTTCGAACTGTTCTACTAAATTTTTTATTTTTCCGACCGATGACTTTTTTGCAATTAGTATAACGTCTGAGGTATTAACAATAATATGTTCATCAAGATCTATCCCAACAATTAATTTTTTATCTTCATAATTGTAGATTAAAGAGTCGCGAACATGCTCAAGATATGTTTTACCTCGCGTAATATTCTCATAGGGATATTGTTCTAAAGCCTCTTTTAAAGCTTCCCATGCTCCTACATCACTCCAACCAATATCTTCAACTATAACAACTCCGTCTTTCTTATCCAGGTTCTCTAAAATCGCATTATCGAAATTAATACTTTCTACTTTACCGTATTGTCTTTTTAAAACTGAAATATAGGTTTTTTTACCATATGAAGATAAGATTTTTTCTGTATTTTTATATACATTAGGAGCAAATCTTTTGAAAGAGTCATGAATAAAACGCGGTGTTGTAACAAAATATCCCAGATTCCACGCATAATTTCCTGACTTAAAAAAAGCTTGAGCAGTCTTTTCATTGGGCCTATATTTTATCCCTTCAAAAGAATAAAGCGATAATTGACTTAATTTCGTCATTTCTTTTCCAATATGGATATATCCTAAATTTGAACTAGCATACCGAGGCTTATGAGCAATAAATACAACTTTTTTATTATGTCTCTTGATATATTCTCCGGATACCTTCAATATCTTTTTAAATAATGCTATTTGTTTTACCAAATGATCGCTCCATAAAATGGCAACAGGTTCATTTGGAAATTGTTGATTGAGAATTCCCATGATAAGTGAAATTGCGGGACCAACGTCTTTTTTTTCAGGTTCAAAAAAATAATTAGATTTAGGAATTTTTGGAAGTTGGCTCTGTATCATTTCACAATATTGAAAGTTTGTAGATATGTATATATCCTCAAAGGAAAAATCAGGGATAAGTCGTTCTACAGCTAACTGTAAAGTAGACTTATCACCAACAATTTTTTCAAATTGTTTTGGTGATTTCTTACGAGATAATGGCCATAAACGAGTGCCTGTCCCTCCAGCAAAAATAACTGCTTTCATAAATTTTGAATCAAAACGTGTAATTTATTTTGAAAATTGGAGAAGTCAAATTTCTTTGATATTTCTTCTCCATACTGAACTGATGCCCGCTTTAGATTGTATGATATTTGATCAAATCTTTCAAGCACTTTTCTAATTGATTGTACTGATTGTTTATGAAAAAATATACCTGTTTTGTTTTGTGCAATAATTTCGCTTACGCCACTTTTACTATAAGATATAACTGGACAACCCATAAATTGAGCCTCTACTGCTACATAACCGAAATCTTCTTCTTGTGGCATTATTGTTGCTTCAGCATGTTGATACAGAAACGCAAGTTCTTTATCTGATAAATCTTGCAAGAACTGTATAGTATTACCAGAATAAGATTTTATTCGTTGCAACTGACTTCCTTTTCCGACAATAATCAAATTTTTTTTGACTTTAGTAAATGTTTTAACCAATAAATCAATTTTTTTATAAGGTTCAAGACGGGAAACAACTAAAAAAAAATTTTTTGGCAATTTGAATGTATTAGTTGTAAATGACTTATGAAGATCAATTTTAATATTTTTCCAGTAAGTAGTATCAAATGGAGGATAAATTACATCTGTTTTTTTTTGATATGTTTTAAACGATCTCTTTGATACTAATTTTGATATCGATATAAATTTATCAGGTCTGTTTGATGCAATTTTATCCCACTCTTTTATCTGGTTTAAAATTGGAGAGAATATTAATCGTAAGCTCGAGGAAATATAATTTTCAGGATATATCCATAAATATCTCGTTGGAGTAAGCAAATAACAAATATGTAAAGTCCCTGGCTTTGTGATAATAGACTTTGCAAATGATGAGGATACCGATATAACTATATCATAATGAGAAAAATCAAAACTCTCAAAAGCTAAGGGGTATAAAAAAAAAGACAATAACCTGTTTGATCTAATAAATGGTAAACGATTAATAAATGAAGGCACTATATCAATGTTTCTTGCCCACTTTGCCTTGTCAGCATCATAACAAGACGTAAATAACGATGCTTTTGGAAACATTGAATGAAGAGCTAAAAGTACTCGTTCAACACCACCCCATTTATCTATCCAATCATAAACTATAGCTACTTTTTTTTTGATTATCATGTACCTATTGTGTATTTTTTATAAATCGATAGAGTATGATTGGTCATTGTTTTAAAAGACATTTCAGATTTTATGTTATTTGAAAAGTAATTATTTTTCCTTTGAGTATTTTGAGTAAATAATTGTATTTTAGTCACAATATCTTTTTCGTTTTCAGGATTAAAAAAAATGGCATTATTATCTATTAATTCATGAAATACTGGAATATCAGATACAATTAATGGACAATTAAGCGATTTTGCCTCAAGTATAGGAAGCCCAAATCCTTCTGAAAGAGAAGGATGGATAAGCCCAACAGCGTTTTTATAAAAAAATTTTAAATCAGAAACAGACGCATTATGAAAAAAAAGAATCTTGTTTTCTAAATGCATTTCACTTATTTGAGTTTTTATCTTATCCGCAAAAAAGTCATGTGGACCGATAAGAATAAGTTTTATTTCTGATTTCAACTTTGCAAACGCATAGATTAACCTTGTAATATTTTTATGGGGATAAAAATTCCCCACATATATTAAATAGAGGTAAGAAAAATTCTTTAATAAGTTGCTATTTTCTTTTGTTTTACTTAATAAATTATCTACTCCCTCAAATATGGGTTTAATTTTATTTTCATATTTTTTTCCATACAATTGAATTAAAGACTGTTTTATTGTTAATGAAGGAGTTATAATAACTTTTGAATTTCGAACTTGAAAGTAAATAACGATTTTAAAAAAAAATAGCTTTGCTCCATAAATAAATCTACTTTTTGTTGATGCTTTTCCTGTTTTAAATAGCAAAGGTGTAACATCATGAATTGTTGAAACAAATGGCTTCCAATAACATATTGGGTATCCAAAATAAGTAAAATGCATTAGATCAAGATTGTCCTTTAATAAAGTAAATAAAAAAAAGAGTTGTTCTTGAAATGTATGCCAGATATATGGAGATGAGCGAATAATAAAATTATTGGGTAGTTTTGGTAACTTATTAATATCTTGAGGTAAAACGTAAAGATAAAACAACAGTTTTTCTGTCTTTTCTTTTATAAGAAAATAAATTAAGTTACGAATATAAGTCCCAACTCCTGTTTGAGAATATAATCTAGCATCAATTCCTATTTTTTTCATATCGTTTTGCTATCTGAGTAATAAGAATAAGAATAAAATCGCTTAATATTCGTGGATAAAGGTAGTAGTAATGTTTTTTATAAAAAATACCCATTGTGGCAAAAAACGAGACTTTACTTTTTGTTTTGATACTTCGATTATTCCCGTTTAGTGCCATACCGCTTTGCCCTTTTAAATGTACGACTGTGAATAGAGGATAATATATTATCTTTAATCCCAGTTTTTTAATTCGATATGATAAATCTAGATCTTCCCCATACATAAAATAGTCTTCATCAAATCCACCGATTTTATCTACAACCTGCTTCTTAACTAAAAAAAACGCTCCACTGGGAGAATCAATTTCGTGAATAGAATCATTTAATTTATTCCAAAGATGATATCCACAAAAAACACTATTTAGGATAGGAATATATTTAAAAATACTTTCTAATTTTATAAAATAACAAAAAGATCTCCATAATGTTGGAAACCCTCTATGACAAGCCATGTCCAGTTTTCCTGTGGGAAGTATAACTTTCACCGTTAATCCAGCTACATGAGAATGATTGTCAAGAAATGTAAGGATTTTTATGAACGAAATAGTTTCGTCTATTATTACATCAGAGTTAAGATACAATATTGTACGGCCTTGCGCATACCTTAAACCTATATTATTTGCTTTAGCGTATCCTTCATTTTTTACATTTGTGATTAGAACAAAATTGTTGTTCTTGAATTTTTTGAGCATTGCGGTTGAACCATCTGATGAATGGTTATCTACAACAATTATTTGATACTTAAAAGTAGTTTTGCTTAGATTATTTATTAATAAATCAATACATTTGTATGTTGTATCTTTTGTGTTATATGAAGGAATAATTATAGAGAGATCATACATATCTTAATTATAAACTCAATTGATATTTGTATTAACGTTTTGGAGATTGTTTTGCCCTTCTTGCTTTACCACCTGTACCCACCTTTCTTCTTTCTCTTGCTCGAGGATCTCTTCGTAAAAGGCCTGCTTTTTTTAATGGCAGACGATATTCTTTTTTATCAACTTTCTCAATTGCTCGAGAAATTGCAAGCATAACTGCTTCAAGTTGACCCTGTAACCCCCCACCCTTAACCAAAATAGAAATTACAAACCGTTCTTCATTATTGGTTAATTTAAGCGGTGTAAGATAACGGACTTTATCAGAAACTGATGGAAAAATATCTTTAATATCTTTTTTATTTACTAAAATAGTCCCTGCTTTATATTTATTAGTTTGTACTTGCGCATGACCATCTTTCCCAACAATATAGAGACGCGCCCTAGCTACTGCAACCTTCCTTCTACCAATTGCCTCGTAGTAATGTATCTGTGTTATTTTTTTTACCATTTAGTAATGTAAATTATGTAATGATTTTATCGAATGTACCTTTAAATGTGTGTCTTTCATCTGTGTACACATGCAATCGAGCCAATCTCATATCTCTCAGTTTATTTTTAGGTAACATTCCAGAAACTGCAAGTCGAATCATTTCTGATGGATTTGTTTTAAGCAAAGTTTCAGCATTGACTTCTCTTAAACCACCTGGAAATCCTGAATAAAAAGAGTAAACTTTTTGTTTCATTTTATCTCCTGATAATTTAACTTGTGAGGCGTTTATTACAACAATTGTATCGCCCATATCTAAATTTCTTACATAATTTAGTTTATGTTTTCCTTGCAGATATGTAGAAATTAAAGTAGCAATCCTTCCAAGCGTTTTACCTTTTACATCAATAAGATACCATGCTCTTTTAATTGAAGTTCCCGAAATTGGTTTTGTGCTTTTTGTTAAAGATGACATATTGTTTTACTTTTGTAATTTTTCTTTAATTACAACTTTTTCTGTTTTTTCTAATGTAATTTTTTTAGTTGGCAACACAACTGGGGAAGTCCACTCAAGTCGAACAATTTGTGCCCCGTCTGTTTTTCTTTGTTGCAGTTTAATTATTCTCGTATAACCTCCGTTAACCAATTTAAAAACAGGAGCTATGATATCGAAAAGTAAAGTAACAATTGAATCTTTTGTAATTCTTCTTAATAATACATTTTTATTAGCTTCAGATTTAACTTTAGCTTTAGTAACTAAATGCTCAACTTCAGATCGTGTAACTTTAGCTTTCTTATACGTTGTTACTAGTACTCCTCTCGTCAAAAAATTAGAGGCTAACTGACGAACCAACATATCTTTAGCATCTTTCCCGTAATTAAATTTGATTTTTTTAGAACGATGTCTCATTTTTTTATTTCCATTCCACACCTAATTTTTTTAACTCCTCTTTTATTAATTCTATCGATTTTCTACCTAATCCTTTAAAAACAACTAGTTTTTCTTCACCTGTTTTTATTAAATCTGCAACTGTTTCAATATTTTCGCGTAACAATGCATTTACTACTCTTGAAGGTAAATTTAATTCATCGATGATTAAGTCATAAAACTTTTTATCAATCTCGTTGCTCATTACTGCAACAGATTCTCCCTCTTTTTGAAGGGATAAAGCCTCATCTTTTACAAAAATATGGCTAAATTGAGCAGAAAGAATCGCTGAAGACTGTTTAAGTGCCTCTTCAGGACCAATGCTTCCATCGGTTTCAATATTTATTATCAATCTGTCGTAATTGGTTTTTCTTCCAACTCGAGCTGCTTCAACGTTATAACTTACTTTTTTTACCGGAGAAAAAGATGAATCAAGAGATATAAATCCAAACTCTTTTGTTACCTGTTCTTCTGATGAAACATATCCAATACCAGATTCAATTAAACCCTCTATCTCAATCTTACCTTTTGCATCGGTTATTTCTCCAATATAAGCATCTTTATTAACTACTTCTGCTTCACCTTCAATATCTTTTGCATAAACTTTACCTACCCCTTTTTTAGAAATTTTTATTTTTAGAGATCCTTCAGTTAATGCTGAAAAACGAACATGTTTTAAATTAAGAGTTAATTCTAAAGCTGTCTCCTTAACGCCCTTAAGAGCTGAAAATAAGTGCGATGCTCCTTCAATTTTAACGGCAACAATTGTTGATCCTTGCAGTGAAGAAAGAAGAGTTCGACGTAAGGCATTCCCAATACTTTCGCCAAAACTTGGAGATAATGGTTCGAGAGTAAATGTTCCCGTATTAGCTGTGACATTTATACTTTTAGTTGTAAAAGATGGTTGAATCATAAAAAAATAAATAATTAATAATTATCTAGAAAAATATTCAATAACTAAACGTAATAAAATTTGTTTTTCAATTAAATCCGATGTGGGTTCTGAAGTAACTTTTCCAACAATTCCTTTTTTTTCTAACCATGAGGGCAATATCATTTCTTTATTTGAAAGGGATTTTTCAATTGCAGGAATTTTGATTGACTTTTCATCAAGAAAACTAATAATATCTGATGATTTAACTTGATATGATGCAATGCTCACTTTTTTATCATTGACTTTAATGTGTCCATGATTAACCAATTGTCTCGCTGAAGCTCTTGTTGGAGCAAAACCAAGCCGAAAAACAATATTATCCAATCTTTTTTCAAGAAATTGGCTTAAAAAAAGTCCTGTATTACCTGTTTTCTTAACAGCTTTCTTAAAATATCCCTTCATTTGACCCATGTTAGTACCAAATATATATTTTAATTTCTGCGTTTCATGAAGCTGCTTTCCTCGTTCCGACACCTTTCGTCGTCTGCTTGTACCGTGCTGTCCAGGAGGAATATTAATTTTTTTTAATAAATTTGCATGAGTTTTTGTTCCAGGTGTCTTTAATCCAAGATCTATTCCCTCTTTTCGTGCAATTCTATTCTTGGGACCAATATGTCTCATAATTAAAAAATCAAATTAGTAATTAAACTCTTCTCACCTTAGGAGGTCGAACTCCATTATGCGGAATAGGTGTAACGTCAATAATACCTTCAATTTCTAGTATTGATGCTTTAACTGCTCTTAAAGAAGCTTCTCTTCCTGGTCCAATTCCTTTAACATATATAAAAGCTCGTTTTAACCCATAATTACTTATGGCTTTTTTCAAAGTAGCCTCTGTTGTTACTGTTGCAGCATAAGGAGTTGACTTTCTTGTTCCAGCAAATCCAAACATACCACTTGAACCAGTCGCGATAGCATCTCCTTTTTCATCAGAAACTGTCACTAAAGTATTATTAAAAGTCGCAACAATATAAATATTACCTGTTTCTACAACTCTATTGTTTGATTTTCTTTGATTTTTCATATGGTATTAATTATTTTTTTGGAGTAGGTGCAGACGTTTGAGTTTTCTGTTGATCTAACTTTGCCCATACTTCTTTTTTTAATGCCCCAACTGTCTTCCTTTTCCCTTTTTTAGTACGGGAATTAGATTTTGTCCTTTGTCCTCTTACTGGCAAACCCCTTGAATGACGTATTCCCCTATATGAACCAATTTCTTTTAATCTTTTAATGTTGCTACTTATTTCTTCTCGTAAGTCTCCCTCAACTTTCGTACCTTTTTCTAAAAGCGCTATTATTTTTTTTATCTCTTCCTCTTTTAACTTTCCTACTTTAATACTAGAATCAATTCCTGCCTGCTTAAGTATCTTACCTGAGTTAACCCAACCTAAACCGTAAATAAGTGTTAAAACATAACCGATTCGTTTATCATCTGGTAAAATAACACCTAATATACGAGCCATAATAAATACTCTATAAATTAAATTAACTTATCCTTGCCTTTGTTTATGGCGCGGATTTGAGCAAATAACATATAATTTCCCTTTTCTTTTTACCATTTTGCATTTTGGACAGATTTTTTTTACTGATGACTGAATATTCATACTTACATTCGATAAATTATCCTTCCACGATTGATATCGTAAGATGTCACTTCCATTCTTACTTTATCTCCCGGCAAAATTTTAATATAATTCTTTCTCATTTTTCCCGAAAGATAACATAAGATAATCTTATCTGAACTTTCTATTTTAACACGAAAAAGGGTATTTGGTAAGTTTTCAACAACTTCTCCTTCAATTACCACTACATTATCTTTTTCTTTCATAAAATGCTATTGTACCACAAATTAAGTTAAAATTACAGTAGTTTCTTCTATAATTGCAACCGTATGTTCAAAACAAGCCGATATGCTTCCATCTGCAGTGACAATTGACCATTTATTTCCTGGCTCTGTTTTTATTTCTTCCGTACTTAAGGAATAAATTACTTCAATTGCGATAACGAGTCCATCTTTTAACATTGGTGTTTTGTTGATAGGTCTTTCCAAATATCCTGGTATAAATGGATCTTCGTGCAAATCTCTTCCAACACCATGCCCAGTTAATTGTTTCATAACAAAATAGCCATTTTTATTTATTTCATTTTGAATTGTTGATGAAATATTACCAATTCTATTTCCAATTTTAGCTTTTTCTATTGCCTTGTATAATGTTTTTTTTCCTACACTTAAAAAATTTTTGGTACGATTATCTGCGATTTCACCAATAACAAATGTCGTTGAGTAATCAGTGTGAAATCCTTTATAATATGCCCCAATATCAACTGTTATTACATCTCCCGATTTTATAATTCTCTTACTTGGAGGTGTGTGCACCACCTGATCGTTGAGTGTAATACAAGTAGTCCAAAAATATCCTTCCACCCTTTTAAAAGATGATTCAACTCCCTCACGCTTTAATAAATGTTCCGCTTCTTTATCAATTTCCTCAGTTGTAAGACCTACTCTAATAAATGGTATAAGTTTTGAAACTGCATTTTT
>Ga0066639_10001933_pt1 | contig 18228 bp, 20 predicted proteins | sample CryGeyCG2114_010_2_FD_59504 | JGI IMG/M metagenome (GOLD analysis project Ga0066639, IMG submission 59504) | Groundwater microbial communities from aquifer - Crystal Geyser CG10_big_fil_rev_8/21/14_0.10 | ecosystem: Environmental > Aquatic > Deep subsurface > Groundwater | place: USA: Utah...
TAAAAGAGACGCGTTCATTTTTCCAGGAGTTATCTCCCCATATACTGCTTTGAATTCATTAAAGGTGGAATATCTTGAAAAATTTGAAGCTAGAGTGTAATAAGCATTAGATTTTTTAGCATCTCTAGATCTTGCACTTTGAAAGTAGATATCACACTTTTTCAAATCTAGACCAAGAGCAGCATAATTCATGAGGTATTGTTCTATGGCATTTTTTCTCAATTCTTTAAGATTTATTTGCCGAGCATTATACGCTTCCAAATCTGCAACAGCAATATAAATTTTGGCTCCAAGCTTTTGATAAAAAATCATCTGTTTTGCGACAATAACGTGGCCGAGGTGGAATTTTCCGGTGGGCATCAATCCAGTCATCATCACAATTTTTTTCTTTTTCTTAATCGCTTCAACAATTTTCCCGAAATCTCGTTGCGCAAAAATGATGCCTCTTCTGAAAAAGTGATCTTTCATAAAAACTTCAGGAAGTTTTTCCATGGGTTTTATGCCAAATTCTTCAATTAACTTCTCATAATCCACATTTCCCTTGACCTCCCAAGGCGTTACCTGATTTTTTGTCATGTATGAAAGAAGAATGAGGATTTTATAAAGTTAGCTAAAATAATCAATCAAAGAATCCCCAACCCTTACCATATGTTTTTTTGATATTATTACTCGTTCAATATCAAATCTAAGACACCTAACCAATTCAATCTCAGTTCTGAGTATAACTTCAGAAAGTTCGTCAATTACTTCTTCAAGTCCTGTCGGGGGGCCTTTTCTGAATCCATTCTGCTGCAATTCTTTATATTTTAATCCTAGGTGCAAAAGCTCATGAATATATGTCTTAAGCTTTTCTCTATGAGGCAAATATTTCTTTATCTCAATAAAATATTCATCCTCAAATTTACTAAGAGAGCCTTTACAACCTTTGAAAAGAGGGCAAAGATAAAGTTTGCCTCTGTGTTTCCTAAAAAGAGAATAACCGCATTCTATACACTCCATAATTTACAAAGAATCGCTGGTTAAATAGTTTTCTGTCAAAACCCACAAATATTTATAAACAAGAAATGAGTATTTTTACCAAGGTAAAATGAAAAAAGTAATTCCATTAATTCTATTTTTAGTTTTAGTAACATCACTAGTATCAGCAGATATTATATTTACAAGCCAGCCTCTCCCAACTTATAATTTTGGGGAGACAATTACTATCCCCGTGACAGTTAAGACCTTAAAAGACACTTCTGGAAGTCTTGAACTGAATTTAATATGCAATGGACAGGAAATAAACTTCTACAAAAACGGAATTTCCCTCTCAACAGGACAGGAAAAAAAACTTGATGCATCGGTAATTTTGACACAGGAGATGATTGGTCAACTAAAAGGCAACTGCCTTATAAAAGCATCTCTTGGAAATGAATATGCAACAACAGAAGACTTTGCTCTCTCAAATAAAATAACAATTAATCAAGAAATTAAAAACTCAAACATTCTTCCTGGAGAAAACCTTGTTATTGAAGGAAATGCAATAAAAGAAAGCGGAAAAACTGTAAATGGCCTAATAGAAACAAAAATCTTCACTGGGACAATTGCAGCAAACACAACACCTTTCCTTGAAAAATTAGATACAATCAATAAAGGGTTTTTTCAGATTAATTTAAGCACACTCTCCAACATGGCTGCAGGAGAATATAAAGTATTAATAAGAGCTTATGAAATGGACTTGTCAGGACAGACGACAAACGAAGGCACAATCAAAACCGCATTTACTATTCTCCAGGTTCCACAGAATATTGAGATTATCATTGACAACAAAGAAGTTGAACCAGGAACATCCCTTAAAGCAAAAGCAATTCTGCACGACCAAACAGGCGAAAACGTCCCAACAAACACAACAATTTTAATCAAAGATAGTAATGATAAACTCCTGGAAAAAATAGATGTTGCAACAGGAGAACTCTTTGAATATCCAATACCTGTCGGGCATGCCCCAGAAGAACTCAAAATAATGGCATCTACAGGAGAAATTGAAAACACACAGACATTCAACATAGCCCAAAAACAAGATATTGATGCAAAAGTAATCAACAAAACATTAATCTTAACTAATACAGGGAATGTTCCTTATTGTAACAAATCAATCCTTGTAAAAATCAACGGAAATCCACTTAATATAAATCCATGTCTTGAAGTAGGAAAAGAGCAAAAATATGTTCTTACTGCTCCAGATGGAGAATATGAAATAGAAATATTGAGCGAAGGAAAAGACACTCTAAAGCAAAAAGCACTTCTTACTGGAGGTACAATAGGAATTGAAGAAGCATCTCAAAGTATTACCGCACTAAGCAGATATCCATTTGTCTGGATATTTGTAATAATTATTATGGGATTTGTTGCATATACTATCTATAAGAAAGGCGTTAAGAGAAGTTTTATAGGATATATCCACAAAAGGAAAAGCCCGGCAATATCCACTGATAAACCAAACCAGATAATCCCTACAAGAAAAGGTTCCCTTATAAAATCAGGAAATAAAGCAGAACTTTCCCTCTCCATAAAAGGTCAAAAACAAAATTCAGTTGTTTTAACTCTAAAAATAAAAAACCTCAAAGAACTTGAATCAGCAAGAGGAAATTCATCCGAGACTCTTCAAAAAATAGTGCAAACTGCAGAACAAAATAAAGCACTGACTTATGAAAGCTATGATGATTTATTTTTTATTCTTGCACCTGCAAAAACAAGAACATTCAAAAATGAAAGCACTGCAATAGATATAGCCCAGAAAATACAAGAAATTCTCAAGCACCACAATAAGCTTTTCAAACAGCGAATAGAATATGGAATTTCCCTAAACTTTGGAACAATTGTAGGAAAACAAGAACCAGATAGTTTCAAATTTATGAGCATGGGAACATTAGTAACTATTTCAAAAAAACTAGCAAATCATTCTCATGAAGAAATTTTATTAAGTGAAAAATTCAAAGAGCACCTTCCTTCAAATATAAAAGTTGAAAAACATGAATCAAATGGAACACATTACTATTCAATTTCTGAGGTCAGAGGTAAGAACGAAGAGCATCAAAAATTCATAAGAAAATTCGTGGAAGGCCTTGAGAAAAAGACATAATTTATAAATCCAGACTTCTTAAATTACCGATGGAAAAATGGGATAAAAAAGGACTTTCAGGAGTTATAGAAACACTTATAATAATTTCTCTTTCTTTACTTGCAATTGTAATTATCTGGGCCGTGGTCCATAATATTATCTCATCTAGTTCAAAAGAAGTAGAAATCGGAACATACACCACCAATATTGAGATTTCTAAAGTTAGTGTAAATGGAGAAAATTTAGACATTACTGTAAAAAGAGGAGCTGGAAAAGGAGATTTGAATGATCTAAAAATAATTATTTCTGATGGAACAAGCTCTCAAATCTTTGAAGAAAAGGATATTCAACTGCAAGAGTTAGAATCAAAAACATTCACAATTTCATATTCAGGGGCAGTTAAAAAAATTTCAATATCTCCAGATATTGGAACCGCTACAGGAAACACAGCAATAGATGAAATAGAGTATAATTCAGTAGAAGCTATAGAAAACATGCCAGGTTTAGTTTCATGGTGGAGAATGGAGGGAAATGCAGAGGATGAAATGGGAAGAAATAATGGAATAGTCAATGGAGGAAGTTTTGTTGATGGAAAGTTTGGAAAAGGATTTGAATCCAATTCTAATGGAGAAAATATAACTGTTCCCCACAGCCCATCACTACAGCTTGAGGACTCAAATATAACCGTTTTATTCTGGATTTATTTATATCCTAGAACATACGTTGGATACCCAGACCAATTATTTTCAAGTGCTCTTTCAAAAGGAAATGTAACAGAGGCAGTAAAAGCAGGTTATCAATTAATATTTATAGTTCCAGGCCAACAAATTATTTTTGGGACTAACAAAACCGCATCAGCATACTCCACAACAAGAACTTATCAATATAATAAGTGGAGTCAGATGGGAGGTTCACAGAAATATAATTACCCAGGAACAAATACAGCCACATCTTATCTTGACGGAACATTGTTTAATAAAAGTACAGTATCCTCATCTGCTCCAGTCCCATCAACTGAAAATTTATTAATTGGAGAATATGGATATATGGAATTTTATAGCACAGAAACATTCATCAACGGAACAATTGATGAAGTCATGATTTTCAACAGAACTCTTTCAGATTCAGAGATACAGTCATTGTACAATTTAGATTTGAATAATTAATCACTTTTTCTTTTCTTTCTGTCCTTTCTTATTGGGAGTAGATTTATCCTTTGACTTTCCAACTTCTTCCTTAACAATATTTTTAACTTCTTCTTTGGAAACACCATTATCTTCTTTCTTAAACATTCCAAAAAATCCAGATATTTTAAGCCCGATATTTATGAATCTCAGTATTATTCCGATTCCAAGAACAATAATCCCTATAATTATAATTCTAACAAATACCATGTAAGACTCAGAGAAAATCAATTTCAAGAAGCTGGAAAGCAATCCCCCTATAGATGACACAAAGGATTGAGCTTTCAAAAAAGGCAGTGCAGAAACAATTATTAAAATACCTGCTATAACAAAAGCATTAGCCCTGTTTTCTGTCAAAAGAAATATCAATAAGAACAAAACAATTACAACTATAAGAGTAATATAAAACTTAGAGAAGATATAGTCTTTAAAATCTTTAGAGATAACATAAAAAACATTTTGCTCCTGCTCAAAGCAACTAACAAACTCACAATTATAATCTATGTAATAGACTTCGTCAATAGTCTCATTTACAAATTCACTTAAGACAGCATCTGTTCCACTATTAACACTTTCACAGGAAAGGTTCACGTCAAAATTTGTAAGATTTGTTTCAAAATCAAACTCAGTATTATTCTCACAGTACTTCTGCATAACAGGCAACCCCTCACCAATAATCTCAGATATATTAAACTCTTCTGTTGCTCCTTGATTAAGCAAATCACCAAAATTCTCCTTGACATTTTGAGGTTCCAGAGAACTTCCAACAGTAAAAAGAGTATTCAAAGCGATCATACCTACCAAAAATAAAACACATACAACAACAAGTAAACCACCTCTGATTATTCCCATCAAAGTTAAAAACAACTTAGATTTATAAATTTAGGGATTTTATAATAGTATGGGTTTTAGAAAAATGGTGATTAAATATTGTACAAAGTTAATCAACAGAACCAACAAAAAAATGTACGAGGTAAGGAAAAATATTTACCTCAGAATTCCTTTAGGAATATTGTTTATTATTCTCGCAATAATCGGCGGGTTTCTTCCGGTTGTCCAGGGATGGGTTTTCATGGTAATAGGATTAACAATTCTCTTTGGAGAAAAATTCACAAAACTGCTGATAAAAATTTATAAAAAAATAAAGAAGAAGTTTAGGAAGAGGAAAAGATAATTACATCCTCCTCAAAACTTCAATTCTCTTCTCCAACGGAGGATGAGAAGAACTTAAATTTCTGAAAGGACTTGAAATAAACAAAGGTGCAACAGCTTTTGAAATCCTTTTTTCCTCGTGGGTGTTTTCTTTTTTTATTTTTTCCAAAGCACCAATTAGTCCCTTAGGATATCTTGTAAACTTCACTGCAGATGCGTCAGCTGAAAACTCTCTTTTTCTTGAAATAGACATTTGGACGAGCCAGACAGCAATAGGCGCAAGAATTGCAAGAACAATCCCAATTATCAAAAAAACAGCTCCAGCTTTGTTATCATCTCTTCCTCCAGCCCCAAACCATAAACTCCTTAAAAAAATCTGTGAAATTATTGATACCATTCCGACCATCACAGCAACCAAAGTCATAAATCTAATATCATAAGTTGCAATGTGCCCAAGTTCGTGTGCCAAAACCCCTTCAAGTTCTCTTCTATCTAATTTTTTCAGTGCGCCTTCTGTAACACAAATCACTGCATGTTGCGGGTCTCTTCCTGAAGCAAATGCATTTATGTTTTCAGAATTCATTATGTAAAGTTTCGGTTTTGGCAAACCAGAAGCAATTGTCAAACCCTCGACCAAATTGTGAAAATCTCTGTATTCACTCTCTTTTGCTTCTTTCGCCCCTACACTTGCAATAGCAATTTTGTGAGAATTAAAATAACTTATCCATAAATACAAGATAGAAATGATTGTGGCAAAAATCATTATAACAAAAAAAAGCCCGGGGTCTGTTGCCATAGAAATAACATATCCAAGAAGGATTATCACTAAGAAAACCACAATCATAAGAAAAAAGCTCTTCCATTTATTGCTTGAGATCTGGTCGCGAAAATCAATTCTTTCCATAATTAAGGGAATAATAAAGAGTTTTTAAGATTATTGTGAAATTATCAAAATGATTATAAAGAACTGCACATAAAGAATTATATGGAAAATCTAAAGGAAATTGTCAACTTTCTTTTCGAAATGGGGATTTTATCTAAAACTCCAAGATCAGGATTTCATTTTTTGGGAAGCGGAAATCAAAGCGTTGCTGAACATATAAATCGAGTAGCATTGATAGGGTATGCTCTTGCATCAATTGAAAAAGATGTGGACATGTCAAAAGTCCTTAAAATGTGTCTCTTACACGATTTGCATGAAGCAAGAATTTCTGACCTAAATTATATTCATCAAAAATACATAAAACCAGAAGCTCAAAAGGCAGTTGAAGACCTTGCAAATCCCTTGCCCTTTGGAGAGGACATGAAAGAAATCATAAGAGAATATGAAGAAAGAAAAACAAAAGAAGCAATACTAACCAAAGATGCAGACAATCTGGAATGGATAATCTCCTTAAAAGAACAATATGATAACGGGAACTCAAAAGCAATGGAATGGATTTTCCCGGCGATAAAAAGACTAAAGACCCAAACAGCCCAGAAAATTGCCCAAGGGATAATGGATGCTAAGTCAGATGATTGGTGGTTTAAAGACAAAGAAGGTTCATGGTGGGTAAATCGGGATAAAAAAGAATAATCACTCAAAATTAACTTTAACGGGCTTTTTTTCTGCCTCAGCAATCTGAATATATGGCTTCTCTTTAAATCCATACATTCCTGCAAAGAATCTTCCAGGCATTAGTTTCACTGAATTGTTGTAAGCCAAGATGCTGTCGTTGTAAAACTGTCTTGAGTAAGCAACCTTGTCTTCTGTCGTTGTTAATTCATTTTGCAACTGCAAGAAGTTTGTGTTTGCCTTCAAATCAGGATAGCCTTCAGCTATTGCAAAAATTGTTTTCAACGCAGATTCTAACTGATTATTTGCTTTCACCTTTCCAGGAATATCTTTTGCTCCAAGAAGTGCTTTTCTCGCATTTGTCACAGCTGCAATCGCGGCCTTCTCATGCTTCATGAAACCTTTAACACTTTCGACCAGATTAGGAATCAAATCAGCCCTTCTCTTCAGCTGAACGTCAATCTGGCTCAAAGAATTATCAATCCTATTACTCAATCTCACAAATCGGTTGTAATAAATAAAGAAAGTAAAAACTATTATAATTGCAATGATAATTAATATCCAAACTATTAACATATAAGAAACAAGAAGTTTAGTTTTATAAAGTTATCTCTAAACCAACAAAAACCTTTATTAACTTTCTTTCATTTTGTCATTCATGTCTAAAGAGAGTGAGAAAATTGACTTTGTCAAATGGTTTAAGGAACTGAACAAAGATTCTGTTCCCACAGCAGGAGGAAAAGGTGCAAATCTTTCTGAAATTTACAATCTGAAAGTTCCTGTCCCCCCTGGATTTGTCATAACTGCACAGGCTTACAAATATTTTATTGATAAAGCGGGAATTGGCAAAAAGATAAGAGATATTTTTGATAAAATTGATTATGAAAATACAAAAGAGTTAGATGAGGCAACAACCAGAATAAGAGAAATAATCACTACTTCAAAAATGCCAGAAGATATGGAAGAAGAGATAGTTGACGCATACGAAACCCTCGGGACACCGCAGGAGACAATGCAAAGAGGGATGGCACACGACATTTTAAAAAACGCTGCAGAGCCAATTTTTGTTGCTGTTCGTTCATCTGCAACAACAGAAGATTTAGCAGAAGCTAGTTTTGCAGGTCAGCAAGATTCTTACCTAAATGTCAAAGGAAAACAATCCCTAATAACACATGTAAAAAAATGCATTGCATCTTTATTCACATCTCGTGCAACATACTACAGAAACAAACAAGGTTTCAAATATGAATCTGCAAGTCTTGCAGTTGTCGTGCAAAAAATGGTTGACTCAGACAAATCAGGAGTCATGTTCTCAAAAGACCCTTCTTACAAAAATGATAGTATAATCATTGAAGCAGTTTGGGGATTAGGTGAAGGAATTGTCTCAGGAACAATAACTCCCGATTCATATAAAGTTTCTCATGACATAAAAATCATCGATAAAAAAATCGCAAATAAAAAAATCGCAATTACAAGAGATTCATCTGGAGGAAAAACAACAGTAAAATTAAGAGAAGAAAAATCAAAGCACCAGGTTCTAAAAGACCATGAGATAAAAATTCTTGCAGAGATGGCATTAAAACTTGAAGACCATTACGGAAAACCACAAGACATTGAATTTGCAATTGAAAATGATGAGATATTTATTGTCCAAACAAGACCAATAACAACAATTGCTTCAAGAGGAGATATTACTCAAGAACTTAAAGGAGAAGTTATTCTTGAAGGTTTAGCTGCATCCCCTGGGATTGGCGTTGGTAAAATTAAGATTGTGCGTTCAATGAATGATTTGGACAAAGTAAACAAAGGAGATGTTTTGGTTACAGAAATGACAAACCCAGACATGGTGGTCACCATGCAAAAAGCATCAGCAATTGTTACAGATGAAGGAGGCCTAACAGCTCACGCAGCAATAGTCTCTCGTGAGATGGGAATTCCTGCAGTTGTAGGAACTCAAACCGCGACAGAAAAATTAAAAGAAGGAGAGATAATCACTGTCGACGGTTTTACAGGAAAGATTTACAAAGGTAAAGTGGCAGAAACCAAACAAAAAGAAGTCATGCCAATTGAGGCAAAAACAAAAACACATATCAAAGTAATTGTCGATTTGCCAAGTTTTGCAAAACGTGCATCACATTCAGGGGCAACAAAAGTAGGATTAACAAGAATCGAAGGAATTATTGCTGAATCCGGAAAACACCCGGAATATTTCTTGAAGAAAAATGATATAAAAAGTTATGAGGAAATTGTCTACAAAGGAATAAAAGAGATATCTAATTACTTTGAAGAAGTCTGGGTAAGAACTTCTGATATAAGAAGCGATGAATATAATAATCTAGAAGGAGCACCACAGGAAAAAGAAGCAAATCCCATGCTTGGATTTCACGGAATAAGATATAGTCTAAAAAACCCTCCAATTCTAAAAGCAGAATTAAATGCCCTTAAAAGAATAACAGACCATGGAAAAGCAATTGGAATTCTCATGCCGCAGGTAATCTCTGTTGAAGAACTAAAAGAAGTAAAAAAATATATTAAAGAACTTGGAGCACACAAAATAAAAATTGGAATCATGATTGAAACTCCTGCAGCAGTCCAGATAATAAAAGAACTTTGCACAGAAGGAATAAGTTTTATATCTTTTGGAACCAATGACTTGACCCAATATATGTTGGCAATTGACAGGGGAAATGAAAAAGTTCAATATTTATATAATGAAATGCACCCTGCAATACTCTACCAACTTGAATATGTTATAAGAGTCTGTAAAAGACACAATGTTGAATCATCAATCTGCGGGCAGGCAGGAAGCAATAAAGAGATGGTAAAGTTCTTAGTGGAAAAAGGTATTGACTCAATAAGTGTAAATGCAGATAAAGCAAAAGAAATTTCTGAGTATGTGAGGGAAATTGAGGATTCACTTGTAAAAGACACTGACAAAGAACCAAGAGAATATGAAAAGAATAAGGAAAAGGAAGTTTATCATAAAGATATAAAAAATTCTTCTGAGACAGAACTCAATAATTATCAAAATAAAGAAGATGCCAAATATAGATATATTGGAAGTGATAAGGGACCAACAGATAAAAAATCAAAAGTCACTGCAGTAGAATCCCCTGAACAAGAAAAACAGATTGAAGAAGATATAAAAGAAATTGAAGAAGAAAAAAAAGAATATGAACATTCTCAGGAATTCCAAGAGGAAGACCAAGAAAACTTTGAAGAAGTTTTTGATGAAGAACCAGAATTCACACAGGAAAACCGCCCTGAGAGGGATAAAGAAGAGTTAGATATTTTTTAGAAAAGAAAACTTAATAAACATCACAAACCTGAATAAAACATGGCAAAAAAAGAGGTTGTAACAAAGACAATTACCACTACCACAAAACATTCTGCTCCTAATAAAAAAAGAAATAAGAAAAAAACAATAAAAAAGAAACCAACTGTGAAAACACAAAAAGTAGTAATTCAGCAGATTCCAGATACAAAGGTTGACAGAGTTTTAATAGAGAATTTTGTGTCTCTTCAGAGAGTTCTTACAAATTTATCTGTAAAGTTAGACAATGTGGCAAACCAAATGTCAAAATTACTGGATTTGTTTGAAATATCTGCCAAAGCACTGGCAGAAAAGGATTTTGATGTTGAAAAGAATAATAAAGAAATTTTAGAGAGATTAGACACTGTTCTTGACCAGAATAAAACACTTGCAAGAGGAATAACCCTCATGCATGAGAGAATACCCAGAGAACAACCTCCTATGCGAGCACCAATGCCTCCTCCTCAGCCTCAAAGACCCCCTAAACCTTCACCAGTACAAAGAGAAACACCAATGCCAATGATACCTACACCTTCAGCCCCTGAAAAGAGAGAAGTAGGGCCAGCTAAAACATTCTCGAAAGAAATAGATGAAGAACCAGAATATGGTCCAATAGAACCTCCAAGATTTGAATCTCCGCTCTAATATGACACAAATTTCACAGACCTCTGAAACTTTTAGGATTTATTTTCTTCTTAGATTTACAAAAGAACTCATAAAACACTCAAAGCTCGAAGAGTTTTTTGAACTTAATACAGCAATAAGTAAAAAAGAACCAAAAAAAGAAATTGAAGATGAAGAAGATAAAAATGTATTCAAAGATTTTGAGTTAAGTATAATGAATAAAAGACCTCCCCCTAGAGAATTCATTGCCCCTATAATGCAACCTCTTCCTCCGCCACCACAACTCCCAAAATCTAGATGGGTTCTACCTATACAAAATCAACAGGTTGCATCAACTCAATCAATTCCTCAATCAAAAAAAGGTCCTATATTAATTCCTAATTTCCCACTCCCTTCAACAGTTCAGTATATAAGACCAATACCTATGCAGATACAAATTGACTTAGGAAAATTAAATCCAATTATCAGAGACCCTGGAGTCACAAGCATAGAATGCAATGGTTCAGATACTTCCATTACTACAAAAGGTTCTGCAGGAACAAGAATAACAAACATAACACTCACAAAAGAAGAGATAAACCAGGTAATAGAGACCTTTGCAAATGAATCAAGGATTCCCCTTCACGAAGGAATATTCAAGGCGGCAGTAGGTCAGCTTCTTATCTCGGCAATATTTTCTACAATAGTTGATTCACAATTTATATTAAGGAAAATTCCTCCTCAAAATGCAATGACCCAAATGTATAGATATTAATTAATCCAATTCCGATAAAACTTCAATTCCAGAAATCTTAGCAACATTCCTCACATCATCTTCAACTTGGGTATAAGAAGAAGTATTTTCCATTTTTATGGAATATTGAAAACTTCTTGAATCATAAGAATAATATATCAATCTTTTTTGGTCGCCAACATCTACTTCAGTAACTCCTTTTGACAATTTATCTGCTTCTTCTGGAGATACGCCAATCATCACAAATTCACAAACTCCTCTTTTCCAATCCATTTCATGAATCTTCACCACATTATCATTTGAAAAGAATTGGTTATAGACTCTATAACAAAAATCTCTCCCTTCAGAAGTCATACCTAACCCATATAAAAGAATCCCAAGTGCAACGGGTACACGAATCATCTTTCTTGCTTGGATATAAGTATCAATAAAATCCATAAACCTAAATTTTTTTATGGTTTAAAAATATTTGTAACTAAAAACCATCTCCATTCAAGCTTCTTTGCTCAAGTCCTGCCAGTTTAACAATGCTATCTGCAACTGCATAAACATGCTCTTGGTCAACAGAATCAGGAGCAGATAAGATATATTTTCTGGGTACAGTGTAATAATCCCTCTTTAAATCACCTCTAGATACTTCATTTCCAAAACCTAAATTCAAAGCACTATCTAAAGAAGCACATTCTGAACTGGAAACTCCAAAAATCTGGCTGTAGGATACTTCAACAACCCTATCCTCAGGAAGAAAATTAGAAGCCTTTCCAACAAAAGAAGCAACATCTTTTCCAATGAAGGACATGGAAGCAACTCCTCCAGCAAAAATTAATGCCCCAACATACTTAAAAAAACTTAGTCCAATCATGCTTTCCCCGAATTGAACATTTATAAAATATGATTTGTTTATAAATCTATCCATGGAAAAAACAATCACAAAACAGAAACTTGAAAAATATTTCAAACTAACTTCGACAGCTTTAACTATTGCAAAAAAGTCAATTATCAAAGGAAAAAACAAAGAAGCCAAAGAGATAATTGAAATGGTCTCTAATTATCTTTCAGATGCAAAACACTTTGAAAGCAAAGGAGATTTTGTTAATGCTTTTGCAGCATTAAATTATGCACATGGATGGTTAGACAGCGGAGTAAGGTTGGATGTTTTTGATGTCAAAGATGATAAATTGTTTACAGTTAAATAAATTTATATAATCTGATTATTTTCTCAAAATATGAAAAAGAGATTAGTTGTCATAAGTCTTGGTGGAAGCATTATTATCCCTGACGAGATAAATATAGAATTTCTAAAAAAATTCAAAAAAATAGTTCTCAAATATACAAAAAACTACAAATTTATAATTGTAACTGGTGGAGGAAACCTTGCAAGAAAATACATAAGAGGACTTAAAGGTTTTTCACAAACAGCCCAAAGCTCAGCAGGTATTGCTGCAACACGCTCCAATGCAAAATTTGTTTCAACTTTCTTTGACCAGAATCCACTCACACCAATCCCAATAAAAATGAACGACGTTGAGGATCTCTATAGAAAACAAGACATAGTGATATGTGGAGCACTTGCATTTAAACCAGAACAAACAACAGATTCCACAGCAACAGAAATAGCGGCAGAATTTAAAGGGATATTCATAAACCTCACAAATGTAAAAGGTCTTTACAACAAAGATCCAAAAAAGTTTAAGGATGCAAAATTTATATCACAAATTTCTTGGAGAGATTTTCATAAAATAGCAACTAAAAAGTCATTCAAACCAGGTCAGCATTTTGTGCTAGATCAGGCAAGTTCGAAAATAATCCTAAGAAATAAAGTAAAATCAGTAATTCTCGGAAAAGATTTGACAAACATAGACAACTTTCTTTCAAACAAAAAATTTATAGGCACAGTTATTTTTGGATAAACCCTCTCAAATCCCAAGATTCTAATTTAGGAGAAAATCTATTCAACTCGTAAATTAAATTTCCTTCTTTCCACAAAGCTCTAAAATCCCTTCTTGGAACTTCTCTGTACACCTCATTTCCAACATCAATCCAACACCTTGCTAAATCTTCAATAGTATTAATTCCGTCAATAGATTCAAGATATTCTTCCATCATTTTTCTATTTCCCGTTAATCCGGAAGACCTCAATCTATACCCTAAAAAAATAGCATTTGGAAATTTATCAATTAGTTCATGTGTAAAAGGATTTAAAGCGTTAACTCCGAAGCACGTCATAAGAAAAACTATCTTAGTTTTATCATGCACCCCAAGATTCTTAAAGCTAACAGCAGAATTTACAGAATAAATACTATCTTCTAAAACTCCTGCAAAAATATACTCTCGGCCAACCTCATGATGTCCAGAGAGATGAACAATTTCAGCATCTCCCAAAACTTCTTCAAGATAAGAAGAATTATTTAAAGAAAAATTAAATATATCTTCATTATCTCTTGATTTTGTAATATTAAAATTAAAAGAATTATAAGAAGAAAAAGATATTCCATTCCTAACACAATAATCATGCAAAACATTCTGATCAGCGGGATTTCCCAAATCAACAGAAACAGCCCTAGAAAAATGCGCAACAGAACTTTCAGCAATAAAGTTATTTACTTTGGGAATACTTCCATCCTTAATAACCAAAGGAGATAGCAAAAAATATAAAAAACTTCCTACAGATATAGCAGTTTTAGTTAAAGATCTCATGAGATTAGTGTTCAAGTCAAATTTATAAAACTTGCTTTCTTTAGATAAAAATGAAAACCCATCCACTGACAAAAGAAGATAGAGAACTTATAGAGATAGCAAAAAGAGTTGTTGATAAAAATTATCAGAGAAAAAGAGCAATAAACTCTTCTGTAGGCTGTTCACTTATTTCAAGCTCTGGAAAAATTTATATTGGCTCAAATATCCAAAACAGAGTATCTTATCCAGTATCAATTGATGCTGAAGAAGGAGCAATAGAACAAATGTTTACAAGAGGGGAGCGAAAAATAAAAACAATTGTTTCAGTACACAAGATAGAAAAAGGATATGAAATATTCACCCCTTGTGGACACTGTAGCCAGTTAATTCTGCAGTTTGGAAATCCTTTTGTGATTATTTCAAAGACAAAAAAAGTAAAAATAAAAAACTTTATGCCCCTTGCATTCACAAAATGGACAAAATCATAACCGCCCAAACATTTGAAAAAGCAAGAAATCTCATAAAAACATCAAAGCATCCAATAATCTTCACAAGCAATGATGATGAGCTAAACAGAAAAATTCTCGAGAAAGAAAAAATAGATATTCTATTAATTAATCAAAAAGGAAGAAAAGATTACCAAAAACAGAGAAACTCTGGGCTTGATTCTGTAATGGCTCGTGAGGCAAAAAAGAAAGATATAATAATTGGAATAAATCTCAATGAGATCCTTGATTCTTCAGGAAAAGAAAAAGCCCAGATTCTCGCAAGAATAGCGCAAAATATAAAAATGTGCAACAAGTATAAAGTTAAAATGACATTTCTGCCAAAATCCAAAGACAATCATGATTTGAAAAATCTAGGTCTTGTTTTGGGAATGCCAACTTGGATGTTTCCCTTTAACTAAAACCTTTTTAACCCCAAACTTATTCTTAATAAGATGGATAAAACAAAAATAATAGAATCGCTCTCCCCGCATGAAAGGCAAATTTTGCCGCACCTTGAAGAGAAAGAAGTAAGTGAGATTTGCAAAAAATCTAATCTAGAAAAAACTTCAGTTCTCAGAGCCCTTGGATATCTTGAGAACAAAGGTCTTGTAAAGATGTCAGAAGAAAAAAGGAGAATGGTAGAAATAGGGGTTAATGGGGCACTTTACAGAAAAAAAGGATTACCCGAGAGAAGATTTTTAAGTCTACTAAATGAAAAGAAAATAATTCCATTAAAAGATGCACCAAAACTAATCGGACTTTCAGATGATGAATTCAAAGCATCACTAGGCGTCTTAAAAAAGAAGGCAGTAATAGAAGTTAAAAACTCAAAGATACATCTTCTAGATATAGGGGAAGTATCAAAAAAATCACCGGAAGAATTACTTATTGAAGCACTTCCTCTTGAACTAGATTCCCTTGAACCAGAGCAAAGATATGCTCTTGAAAATTTGAAAAACAGAAAGGATATAGTAAGAATAGAAGAAGAAAAAATAACTAAATTTGAGATAACAAAACTTGGTAAAGAAATTTCAGGCAGCCAGATAAAAGATGAGGAACTTATAGAACAAATTACCCCTGAGCTTCTTAAAGAAGAGAAATCATGGAGACGAAAAAAATTCAGAAGATACGATGTCACTCTCCCTGTACCAAATATTTACGGAGGAAAAAGACATTTTGTAAACTCAGCAATTGATTATGCGAAAAAGATATGGCTAGAAATGGGTTTCTCTGAAATGACAGGAAATTTAATTCAATCAAGCTTCTGGAACTTCGACGCACTTTTTACTGCACAAGACCACCCAGTAAGAGAAATGCAAGACACATTCTTTATAGACAAAAAATTAGATCTTCCAGAAAAAAAACTAGTGGAGCAGATAAAAAAATCCCACGAAAAAGGAGTTGGGGGAAGTAAAGGCTGGAATTATGAATGGAATGAAGAAGAATCAAAAAACGCAGTTATGAGAACACACACAACTTGTATCTCAGCGCAAACTCTTGCAAATTTGAAAAAAGAACAAATCCCTGCAAAATTCTTCGCTATAGGGAAGTGTTTTAGAAATGAGACTGTTGACTGGTCCCATGGTTTTGATTTCAATCAAACAGAGGGAATTGTCATTGATAAAAACGCAAATTTCAGGCACCTATTAGGCTACTTAAAAACTTTCTACAAAAAAATGGGATTCGATAAAATAAGGATAAGACCAGGATATTTTCCTTACACAGAGCCTTCTCTTGAAATAGACGCATGGAATGAAAACAAAAAAGTTTGGCTGGAATTAGGCGGCGCAGGAATATTTCGTCCAGAAGTAACAATTCCTCTTCTCGGAGAAGACATACCTGTTCTTGCATGGGGTCCTGGATTTGACAGAATAATTATGGATTATTATCAAATAAAAGATTTACGTTCAATGTACAAAAATGATTTAAACGAGCTAAGAAAAATGAAATTTTGGATGAAATAAAATGGACATAAAAGAAGCACAAAAAAAACTAAAAGAATTTGATTTGGCAAGAGGATGGGACAAAGATTGGAACATGAAAGACCTTCTATTAAATTTAACTGAAGAAACAGGAGAATTATGGAATCTTGTAAAATGGATTAATGATGAAAAACAAAAAGAAGTAATAGAAAAAAACAAAGCAGAAGTCTCGGATTTCATAGGAGATTCATTATTCATATTATTAAAAATAGCAAACCAAACAGGAGTAGATGCACAAAAAGGGCTTGAAGATACACTAGCAGAATACGAAAAAAGAATGCCGCCAGAAGTAATGAAAAAAGTGAGTCATACAAACAAACTAGCAGGAGGAGTTGATAATAAATGAAAAATGAAAAAATAAATATGCGGTATCCATCGGAGGCAATTGAAAGATGCTGCCCTTCCGCGCTTATGGGAGATAGCGCGAAAGAAACAAGGGGTTCTTTCGCATGGCAATAGTTAGCTTAAACAAAAAGATATTTGAAAAAGAAATAGGAAAACTGGATGGGAAAATGGAGGAAAAGATAGCAATATTTGGAACTCCAATTGACGGGCAAAACGACGAAGAAATCCAGATAGAAGTTTTTCCGAATCGCCCAGACATGCTTTCATATCACGGATTCAAAAGAGCTTTTCTGGCATATCTTGGAAAAGACAAGGGAATAAAAATATACAAAATAAACAAACCAGAGAAAGATTACATTGTAAAAATTGACTCTTCAGTTAAACCAATAAGACCTTATACTGCATGTGCAATTGTCAAGGGATTAAATCTAGATGACACAAAAATAAAAGAAATTATTGAATTGCAGGAAAAACTGCACATGACTATTGGAAGAAAAAGAAAAAAAATGGCCATTGGGATTTATCCACTTGAGACAATAAAACTCCCAATAGAATTCAAGGCTGTTGAGCCAGATAAGATAAAATTTATTCCACTTGAATCAGACAGGGTTATGTCTGGATTTGAAATTCTTCAGAAACACCCAACAGGAAAAGAATATGCACATCTTTTGGCAGGAAAATCAAAATTCCCGATATTTGTAGATGCAAAAGGAGAAGTATTAAGCATGCCCCCAATAATAAATTCGCAGCTCACAGGCAGAGTTACAAATGAAACAAAAAACGTGTTTGTTGAATGCTCGGGGTTTGATTTTGAAATTCAGAAAAAATGCCTTAATATTATCGTAACTTCTCTTGCAGAAATGGGCGGCTCAATTTATCAAATGGAAATAAAGTATTCTAAAAAAGAGATAACCCCAGATTTAAGTTCTGAAAAAATGAAAATCTCTATAGATAATACTAATAAAATTTTGGGAACATCAATGAAAGAAAAAGACATTCAAAAATATCTTGAATCAATGGGTTACAATTATTCAAACGCAAAAGTAGAAATCCCCCCATGGAGAACAGATATCCTT
>Ga0066639_10001936_pt1 | contig 18220 bp, 21 predicted proteins | sample CryGeyCG2114_010_2_FD_59504 | JGI IMG/M metagenome (GOLD analysis project Ga0066639, IMG submission 59504) | Groundwater microbial communities from aquifer - Crystal Geyser CG10_big_fil_rev_8/21/14_0.10 | ecosystem: Environmental > Aquatic > Deep subsurface > Groundwater | place: USA: Utah...
CACCAAGGAACCATTTAGAGATTTAGCTGCCTATGTACAACAAACTGAAAAACCTGGAGATGTTTTAATCAACTGGGATGCCGGAAGACACAAGCTTTGGGAAGCAAAATATTATGACATTCCTGCACCCATCTATACCCCAGAAGGAAATGATTTACCTTATTTTGTTGGGACCGCTTTAATGACTGACGAAGATTTCGCCAAAAATATCCCTGAAGATACTAATCGTGTGGGAGTTGTTCAACCATCTGCCAAAGAAGATGTAAAATTAGATGGATTCGAAGAAGAATCAGCTGAAAAATTTGGTTCAATTTGGTTTATATGGTTAATACGTTCAACAAAAAGTTTATAAGTTTGCCACTTTGGCTGTGGGTACTACTTACAATAGTAGTGGTCCTCAGAATTCCTTCTCTGTTTGAACCATTTTCTTATGGAGATGAGTTGATTTATTTAACCTTAGGGGAAGGAATTAGAAAAGGCTTGGTCTTGTATAGAGATATTTTTGATCACAAAACTCCATTTTTATACTACATGGCTGCAATTGCAGGAAACGTATTTTGGTTCAGATTGATTTTGGCAGGTTGGATGCTCACTACAACGGTTTTGTACTACAAACTTATTTTTAAATTATTTAACAATAAGCAAGTTGTTTTTTGGACCATTTTGGTTTTTGTCGTTATGACAACAATACCTATCTGGGAAGGGCAAATCTCAAATGCAGAACTATTTATGATGGGGCCTGTTATCGGAGGACTGTTACTGATCTACAATCTTCTAAAAAAACAAACCGAGGACGTCCCACTCAAAAATACATTTTTTGCAGGGGTTCTTTTTTCTGTTGCCACTCTCTTTAAAGTTCCTGCAATGTTTGAAGCGGGGATTGTAGTTTTTATAGCATTCGTTGCCTTCACTACCCCCAAAATAGAATTTAGAAAGCTACTTAAGTTTTTATTTGTATGGGGAGTGGGATTCATTATTCCTATTTTTTTATCGTGCGTTTGGTTTTGGTTAAGAGGTGCCTGGCAAGATTATCTTTATGGCGGATTGCTTATTAACGTTGGTTATATTTCAGCATTTAGACCAGGGGATGTTCAGGAACCATTTTTAGTCAAAAATGCGCCGTTACTTATTCGCGGGTTAATTTTACTTGCCTCTGTATCTACTTTATATTTTCTTAGGAAAAAGCTCAACAAAACTTTAATTTTTTTCAGCGCTTGGCTATTCTTTAGTTTATTTGCTACCACTTTATCCGAAAGGCCATATCCCCATTATTTAATTCAGTTAGTCCCAGCCATGGCAGGTTTATTTGGAATGCTTTTTGCTTCAAAAAACAAATCACAAGTATATGCAATCATTCCCCTGAGCTTAGCTTTTTTCGCAATGTCCTATTTCCATTTCTGGTACTACCACACTTCTCCTTATTATCAACGATTCGCTGAGTATGCGACCGGCAGCATAAATCAAGAAGAGTACTACGATAAATTTGATAGCGGCGTAAACCGTAATTACTTAATTTCGGATTATATTCAATCAGAAACTCAACCAAATGATCCCATTTTTGTTTGGGGGGATTCTTCAAATATTTATGCCATTTCCAGGAGATTGCCACCTTTAAGATACCTAACTTCTTTTCATATCAACGATTTTTATTCCCAAGAAAACGCAATCAATGACCTAAAAAAAACAAATCCTAAAATAGTTGTCATCCTTCCGGACTCACCTGACTTTCCTGGTTTATATGAATTTGTTAACAATTATTCTTATAATCTGGTGAGAATAATTGACGGCACTCAAATCTGGCAAGTACAATAGCTCTCACAGTGAAAAAGTTATTAATTCGAATAATAAGACTTCCATATTTTAGTTACTTTGTTATCGTTCTAGCTGTAAACATTGCAGTTGCTATTATTGTCCTTATTTTACGAAACAATGTCCCACCAACCGTACCTCTTTTCTATGGAAGGGCACATGGGGAAGACCAACTAGCACCTCAGATGTTTTTACTGCTCCCTCCTTCCATCTCTGCTCTGGTGGCAATTGCCAACACTGCCATCCTCCTATTAATAGAAGATAAATTTCTTCAAAAAATACTTATTGGGATTTCCTTTGCCGCAACCCTTCTTTCCTCGATAACTGTTTTCAAAATAATTTTCTTAGTGGGATCAATATAAATATGAATTATCTATTTTTTACCCCCCTAGCAATTGCTGCCGTTTTTGTTTTTGTAATAACTCCAATAGTTATTCGGCTAATGTGGAGGTGGAAAGTTGTAGATGATCCCAAAACCCACAAACACCCCAAGGTTATTCATACTGTTCCCACTCCCAGAGGAGGGGGGCTCGCTATCTTTGTTGGACTATTGATTGCCACATTATTGCTACTACCTGTTGATAAACACTTAATAGGAATATTACTTGGTGCTTTGGTTTTAGTAATAACTGGAATTTTAGATGACAAGTACGATTTGCATCCATATCCCAGGCTGGCTTTACAATTTATCGCAGCGGGCATACCGATAGCTACCGGTATAGGAATAGCTTTTTGGAACGCCCCTTTTTTGGGACAAATTGACCTATCTCAACCACAAATAATTTTCATTTTGTTTGGAGATGAAAAAACTATTTGGATTCTTTCAGATTTGCTTGCATTGGTATGGATAGTAATGATTATGAATTTTCTAAACTGGGGAGCAAACGGTATCGATGGTCAGCTAACAGGAACTGTTGCAATAGCTGCAACTGTAATTGCGATTCTCTCATTTAGCTTTTCTGCTGACATTGCCGAATGGCCAGTGACAATTTTAGCGGCTATCACTGCGGGGGCTTTTTTTGGCTTCTTGCCCTGGCATGCTTTTCCTCAAAAAATAATGCCCGGTTTCACTGGAGCGACACTCGGCGGATATCTTCTTGCCGTGTTATCAATTTTGACCACGACGAAAGTTGGTTTGTTGGCGGTAGTTTTAGGACTACCTTTAATCGACAGCTTTTATACTATTGTACGACGTGTTGTTTCTGGAAAGTCGCCTTTCTGGGGGGACAGGGGGCACCTTCATCATAGATTATTAGATTCGGGTTGGAAAAAATCACATATAATGTTTTTTTACTGGGGTATTACTCTACTTTTAGGTATAATTGCATTAAATCTAACTACCGACCAGAAATTGTATACTGTGGTTGGGTTATTCTTTTTAATCGGGGGATTAATATTATGGCTAACGAAACAAAAACAATCATCGGGATAATAAAAGCTTGCAGACCAGTGCATGCGATCAAAAATGCCTCAATTTTCGCAGCCCTCATTTTTTCTGGACTTCTTTTTGAAAAAGGACTTTTCATGCGGGCGGTAGAAGGTTTTTTTATTTTCAGCTTAGCAGCCAGTGCCACATATTTATTGAATGACGTTTTTGATGCTGATCGCGACAAACAACATCCAATTAAAAAGTACAGACCGATAGCAAGTGGTGTCGTTTCCAAACAGTTGGCTTTGTGGACTGCTCTTGTCTTGGGCATAGCATCGCTTTACTGGGCATCTCTGTTATCAGATCTCTTTTTTATCTTATTGGCATTTTATTTGGCAATGCAGGTTTTGTATTCCTTGTTCCTAAAAAATTTGCATGTTATCGACATCCTGATCATTGCCACAGGTTTTGTTATCAGGGTCTATTCTGGCGCAGTTATTATTGATGCTCACCTTTCGGTGTGGTTTCTATTATGTGTCATTTCAATAGCACTTTTTCTAGCCTCGGGCAAAAGAAGAGCCGAATTGGGAATTCTTGGCAGTACTGGCGAGACTAGAAAAAGCCTGGTTAAATATCAACCTGAACTTCTAAATGCATACGTTACAATGTTCGGAAATGCAGCTTGGATGAGTTGGGCCTTGTTTACCTTTTTCGAATCTCCTCAGGCTAAGGTCCCCCTATGGATTTTTTTGGCCGAACTATCACAATCAATTGCAGTCAATAAACTGCTCATGATAACCATCCCAGTCACAATTTTTGGGATAATGCGTTACCAAAGTTTAATATTTAGAGGGAAAAGCGAAGCCCCTGAAAGACTGTTGCTTACGGATACCGCCTTGGTTGCCTCGGTAATATTGTGGATATTTCTAGTGATCTGGATTTTATACGGTGGAATTGCTACTGCTCCAGTAATTTAAACTTGCATTACTTGATTTCAGCATATTCGCTAGAAATCCATCCCATATCAATTTTGTACCATTTTTCATCTTGGCTTGTTTCTAATAAGGGAAATTCTTCTCCCGGTTCTACGCGGCCAACTTCACCATCATCTTGGGAAGGGCCCGACCTGACCCTTAAAAAGCCTGTTGGTGTACTTAAAATAAGTATCTTTTTCTCACTACCCACCTCGTTGGCTGGTTGATTTATTAATTCTTCTTGAGGACTTTTCGCAAGATCTACTAATGCTGTAAGGGTATACCCCAACTGTGGCGAAATAGAAAATTCTTGATCCTGGTATCCTTCTGCCCTAATTTTTAGTTTATACTCCCTAGTTTCAAGATCAGAAAATCTTACAGGTGAGTGTTCTATATTTTTTCCTTCTAGACTTACTTCTGCATTATCAGGAGTTGTTACGACTGTAACGGCGGCATCACTTTGTCCCGTTTTTTCAAATGAAATAATTTCACCCGACGAATCCAATTGAGTTTCCCCCAGATTTCTTCTTAGGATTGTTTCTACTCCAGCCGTCAGTTTTAACTTTCCCTCAAAAGGAATACGCGGAGAGTCAAAAGATAAAGGCAGTAATTTAATGGAAATCTCGCCAGCATTATGCTCACCAACATACGGAGTTCTTCCAACAAGTTCGCCATTTATATAGACATTAGATTCTGGGGAAGAGTCAATGTTAACGGCTGCGCTTCCAAGCTGCCGACTAAATACAAACCAAAGCCCTGCAGCAGCTATCAATACTATACCGATGATAACCAGTACAAAAGGTATCCTATTCCGAACCATAAGAACTTGAGTGTACCAAAGCATAAAAGTCTTGACAAACTCCTTAGCACTCGGTAAATTAGAGTGACAAAGGGGGTGAGCAATAGTATGCCAGATTCATCATTAGTACGAAAGGATCCACTGAGAAGTTTGTTTGGTTTTCCACGCTGGATAGAGGATTTTGACGATTTTACCTCTCAACGAGGGCTCAAGATTCATGAAACAGATTCAGACATCATTGCCGAAGCCGTGGTTGCCGGAGTAAGTAAAGATGATATTAATGTGGATATTGAAGATGGAGTATTGACTATCAAAGCAGAATCCAAATCTGAATCTTCTAGTTATCAATACTACTACACAGCAGCTTTATCTGGAGGTAAATGGGATAAAGCAACTGCAAAAATAAAGGACGGGGTAGTGCGTGTTACTATTCCAAAAGCTGAAGAAGTGAAGCCGCGCAAAGTTAAGGTGGAAACGGAATAACACAAGAATGGGTATGTTGATATAATATACCCATTGGCCGGATGGCGAAGTGGTAACGCCGGGGACTGCAAATCCTCTATGCGCGGGTTCGATTCCCGCTCCGGCCTCATAACAGCGTCATTTGCCATTCACTTCCGCATATCTTCCCTCTAGCATTAACATATAATTACTTAATGAGTAAATTGGTAGCCGTCGTCTTATTATTCTTCATAACACTTATACCCAGAGTTTATAATCTGCAAGCCACAGAAATTTATCCCGATGAGATAACCTGGGCAGTCCGCAGCAAAGAAACTTTTTACGGAATCAAAGCAGGAAATCTTTTTACTTACTCTGAACCTTGGTGGAAAACAAAAAACGACACAGAAGCGGTAAACCTTCCGACAACAATAGCCGGGGGAGCATCGATGTTTCTTTTGGCTACTAACCAACCAACTAATTATTCTTTAGAACTTGTTCCTGACTATATCGCGCCCAGAATCGCGTCTGCGTTTCTCTCTTCTATTTTTATAGTTATTTACTACCTAGCTATTACAAAATTGTCCTCAAGAAAGATTGCACTTTTGGCCTCATTATTATTCTCACTAGACCCAATTCATATTGCATTATCAAGGTGGTTTTTGCCTGACCTGTATCTAGCTTTTTGGATGTTTTTAGCCCTATCTTCGTTCATGGTCATAAAAAATAAGACAATAAAGACATTCATAACTGCACTCTTTGTCTCTCTAGCTTTTTTGACCAAACCTACTGGATTACTGGTCCTTGCCCCAATTTTTCTCATGTCACCGATTTGGGCTATTTCCCTCGGGATAATGTCGCTGTTTATTATTCACTTTTTATGGTTGGGAAATGAAGATTCCATTGGGATAGAAGTATTGAAGTACTTCCAAAATCAGGCACAACTTGCAGAAAAACCCTTTAACGCTTTTTTTAATGGGAAAATTACTTATGATCCACCCTGGTACTATTATCTATACGTTCTAGTAGTACGATTACCTGAATCCGTACTGCTAGCAATAGTAGCAATTCCATTTATTAAAAACCTTCGCAGATACCTAAACAAAGAACAATTATCTCTAATATTGTTTACTTTTCTATACATATTAGTTATGTCCTTATCGGCTAAAAAACTTGGAATTAGATATTTGTTTCCTATATCTCCATGGCTATATTTTTTTGCAGCAACAGCCGTAATTAGAACCATTAAATCGCGATTAATAATTATTATTCTAATACTATATTCTGTCATTAATGTTTTTCTATATTTCCCTAACTATTATCTTTATTTCAACAACATCTCTGGTGGACCCAACAAAGTACAACAAAATTATTTAGTGGCTTTATGCCAAGGTGCCAAAGGCTCAATAGATCACATACTGAGCAGCTACAAAGACGTAACCACCTTAGCTTACATTGGCTGTAACTACACTGCAGTTCCGTACTATTCTGCAATAAAAGTTGTCGATGACTGGCAGGCTCAGAAAGTCGTCGTAATAGAGGAATCTTACAAACAACTCCATCCCAATCATCCAGCGGCTATTTTCTTTAGCAATAAACAACCAGATTATGTAAACCAATTTAACGGGGTAGTGCTATCCAGAATATATCTCAATCATTAACCGCGTATTTGCCATCAACTTCGCTAAGCAATCCTTTTAAATGCATCATTGAAATTTGCATGGAAACTTCAGATATAGTCATTCCCGACAAAGCAACAATTTCGTCTGCGGAAAGGGGAGCTCCTTCAATTTTTAAGATCTCTAAAATTTTACTTTCAACAGGGGAGAGCGGGGAATTATTTTTTAATTTTTCTTTTTTTAATTTTTTAATTCCCTTAATATCATTTATGTTTGTAATTAATTTTGCTTTTCCAGTTTTTATTAGCCAATTTGTTCCTTCTGAAGTCGATGAATTTATCGGTCCTGGTAATGCATATACTGGTCTTTGTAATTTATTTGCATAGTCTGCGGTTATCAAACTGCCACTTTTCACGCTCGCCTCTATCACTATCACACCCATATTTGCTAATGCTGCCACTATCCTATTTCTTTTTGCATACATCCAAGGCTTCGGCTTTTGTTCAGGTTTGAATTCTGACAATACTACCCCACCATTTTCTAATATCGATGTGTACAAAATATCATGATCGGGCGGATAAATCTGATTAATCCCACTTCCTAGTACAGCTATTGTTCTACCCTTTCCCTCTACTGCAACCGAGTGCGCAACTGCATCTACCCCATACATAAAACCACTTACGATAGTTACACCAGCAGCGACCAAATCGCCTGTTAATCTTTCAGCGGCAGCCTTACCGTACCTGCTCATTCGCCTACTCCCAACTATTGCTAGACAACGTCGGAGAATGGACTTACTCAATGTTCCTCTATAATATAGTGTGGTTGGTGGATCAGTTAGTTTGTTTAAATCCCTGGGGTAGTTTATGTTATCAATATCAATACTTTGCTCCGGATATTCGACCCATTTCATTGACTAATTATCTATGTTCTCGTAATGATTTATTCGAAGTACTTCCCCATTTTGTTCAACAACTATCGCAACAGCGTCCATCCTTTGCTGCTCATAGTTTGTATTATTTGTTAGTAGATAATACTCTGCTGTTCTTCTCACTTGAAAAATTTTATGTTTATTAATCATTTCTTCGGGAGTGCCAAAATCTTCCCCTACTTTCAATTTGACTTCTACAAATACTAGTACTTTGCCGTCAGCAGCAATTAAATCAATTTCTCCATACTTTGTTCTCCAATTTGTTTCTATTATTTGGAAACCTTTTTGAGAAAGATACTTTGCTGCTATCCCCTCTCCGATACCACCCTTAAGTCGATTTAATTCTTTTGCCATTAATCTTCACTTCTCATCCGGTACTGAAGTGCTTCAGCAACGTGTTCCGATTTTATAGTTTTACTCCCCCCCAAGTCTGCTATTGTTTGAGAAACTTTTAAGAGCCTGAAATACGTTCTCGCAGACAAGTTGAAGTTGTTAACTGCTTGCTTTAGCAAGGTCATTGATTCCTCCTCAACCTTAATAAACTCTTTAATATGTTTATTTTTCATATTGGCGTTTGTATAAATCCCACTCGCTTTAAATCTTTTTCGTTGTACTCCTCTGGCACTTATTACCCTATCTTTTATTTCCTTAGATGTTTCATTAACCACTTTATCCTTAGATTTTGCAGGCATTAATTTTTCAACATCCACAGCTGGGACGTTTAAATGTAAATCAATCCTATCCATCAATGGTCCTGAAAGTTTTGCCCTATATCTCATGATCTGTCGAGGAGAGCATTTACATGCTCTTTTTTCATCTCCCAAGTATCCACATGGACAAGGGTTTGCGGCTGCAATCAACATAAATTGCGCTGGGAATTCCAGACTCCCAGCAGCTCTAGTAATCGCGACCTTGCCATCCTCCAATGGCTGACGCAAAGCCTCCAGCGTTCCTCTGGAAAACTCTGGAAACTCGTCCAAAAATAAAACCCCTCTATGAGCCATGGAAATTTCTCCTGGATGTGGCTGACTTCCGCCACCTATCAAACCAATTCTTGATGTAGTGTGATGTGCAACTCTAAACGGACGCTTGCTGATCAAAGATCCTCCTGGTGGAATGTTGCCCGTAACAGAATATATTTTAGTCACCTCTAGGCTTTCATTTTCATTTAAATCTGGTAGAATCCCTGCCATGGCTCTTGCTAGCATTGTTTTCCCTGCTCCTGGTGGCCCTTGCATATAGACATTGTGCCCACCTGCCGCTGCAATTTCCAATGCTCTTTTAGCGTTTTGTTGACCGACAATCTCGTTAAAATCAAATTCAACTGAGACTCTATCTTCAAACACTTCGTCGACTTCGTATTTTTTACTCTCAATACCTTCACCAGTATTCAAATAAGTAATCAACTGCTCTAAAGATTCAACTGGAAACACGTTTATTCCTCGCACGACGGCCGCCTCATTAGCAGAGATCGCAGGAACGAAAACATTTTTTATTCTTTGTTTTTTTGCAGCTAACCCCAACAACAAAACGCCTTTGGTGTGTCGCAATTTTCCATCTAAAGAAAGTTCGCCGTAAAAAAACGACTTAGTTTCAGGTAATTTAACTGCTTCGAGAGCATTTAGAATCCCAATTGCAATTGGCAAATCATAGTTTGACCCTTCTTTCGGGATATCAGCAGGTGCTAAATTGACAATTATCTTAGCATTAGGGAAATCTGCTCCAGAGTTCATCAATGAAGTCTTCACCCTTTCTTTTGCTTCCTCTATAGATTTATTGGGCAAACCAATAATGCTAAAACCAGGGAATCCTTTTTTGGAAACATTAACTTCCACCTCTATTGGGATGGTTTCCAAGCCAAAGTGTGCAGCAGAGAGCACCTTAGTAAGCATTTAATTAGTTACTCAATATTAGAGAATGGATTTTCCCTTCCAACGCTCCCTTCATCAACAAAATTACCACCTTGGCTTAGTTGAACCTGTTTGTAACCTGCCAACTGATTGAGTGTGTTTTCTTCATCCCCAGTTAGCGTTTGTAGTGGCTCAGTAAGTGCGGGCAATTGAACTGATATTGCCTGTGAGTAAGTCTCTAGTGTTACATTGGATGTAACCAAGTTGCCTTCCAAAGCAGAGGTTTCTATTTCTTTTATTCTTATAATTGGCAGAGTCTTAGATAAACTAGAAAGATAATTCAAGACATTGGCAGACTCACCTTGTGCAGTAAAACCAAACTCAGTAACTTGTACTTCCCCCGCTTCTGGTAAATATGAACGTAAAAAGAATTCACTTACAACAACTTGTTCATCGATAGCCAAATCCTGCATTGTATTAATGGCTAATATTCCTGCATTATCGTTTGGCAATGAAAGACTAGACGTTTGAGAATAACTCTGTAGCTGCCCTGCAGAACTGCTTAGCACCTCGATCTTGTTTTCCAATATGGCATTTTCTTTATCCAGTTGCTCGATTGTTCTCCCGCCATCTCCATATTGATTATAGAAATAGATGCCACCTCCTAGGACAATAGTAACCCCTAACATTGCCAGCGCTATTTTAATAATTGGACTTTGTTCCTGCATAATTATTGAATTGCAAAATTGGCTTGATACCCACCAGCCACACTATACGTTAATTGATTAATACTAAGAGAATTTATCTCATCCAATTGTGTAATCCTTCGGATGTAATCCCGCAAGATTAGGGAGGATGCCGCTTGTACGGTAAACTCATTCTCTTGATCTGCAACCCTTGCGACAACTAAGTCTGTTCCAATGGGCAGTGCTTCATACAATAACTTTTGTAAATCTTGTATTTTTGACGTTTCCCTATTAGCCAAAATACCATTTACAGTCTGCAAGCGGTTTTTGGTAACTACCAAATTAATTTCCTGTTGCTGAAGATCTTTGACCTCAACTAATAATTCTTGCTGCGCACCTTTTAGATTATTAATTCTCCTTTGCTGTGTAAAAACCAAAATCCCCCCTCCAACCAAAACAATAAGGCCAACTGCAAAGATAAAATAATACAAATAATTTACAGTCTTGTTTGTATTATTCTCTCTATTTCTTTTAGAGATATCTTTAGGTAATAGATTAATTGCCATTAATTTTTAACTATGCCAGGAGGAGAGAATAAGGCAGCCTCAAACATCGAAGGGACGACTGGATAGAGAGAAAAGGCTTGCAGTCTACGAGATGCTGTACCTGCAGACCCCAATGATTCAATTTGTACTCCTTGAGCAGGAAGATCAGATGATGTACGAAAACCAATTGGCTGAGATGACGCGTTGTATAGCATGCGTACCCGCATCATCTTCAGATTCCCCGCTGTTGCATAGTTACTTATACCCAAACTATTAAAATCGATGTTTTGGGAAAAGGCATAATTAACTCCGTCTATCGTGCCACAACTAGCTCCACTTTCTCCTGAAAGAGAAAATTGATTATTTCCCCTCCTACTACCAGAAGCATCAACTGTTGTCCTTGCAACAACGATATCCCCGCTAGGGTTTTGGTAGTAAACAGAAACTTCAAGTGCGCCAGCATCAGTACTATTTGTTCCTTGAGCTCCCCAACAAACTCGCGTCGAAGACCCTGTAAAGCAGGGAGCACCACTGCAAGTGAGCTGATTATCTGTATCGTGACTCATAAACCATAAAGTTGAAATGTCCCCTGCTCTTAATTCAAATGGATATGCATACTGTCGTGCATTACTCGGGATTATTTCTGCTCGAGCAGTATATGTGGCACCACCACTACCAACACTTTCTTGAAGATCAGCGTCAATAGCCGTTTCTTCATCTAGTAATACTTTTTCAATGCCAGCTTCAGCGGCAGTAAAAGCACGCTGAGAATCTTCGACATCAGTTGTTACTGATACATCTGTGGTTGTGCGCGTAGAAACCGTGAGTGCGACAGAAGCAACAGCAGCAAGTGCAAGTAAAACAATAAGCAATGCTTGTCCACCTTTGTTTTGCTGAGTATTCATATATTCAGTTTACTTACACTTGTGCTCTATCGTCAATATGAACGCAAAGATACGGTTGTTTGCAAACTTACTGGAGTAGAATCATAGCTTGAATCCAAAGCATTTCCTTCCAAACTTATCATCACCCCATTGGGTTCCGTCTCTCCGCTGGGAGTGAGACAGGTAATTAAACATGTGGTTAGATTAACCTGGCTACTAGTCAAAGCCTGTCCATTTTGGTTCAACCTTGTTATCCCACCTGTTGTCTGGCAGGAAAAGCTATTAGTGCTGTTATCAGTTGCAATATAAGTAACGCTCGTCGCAGAACATGCACCAACATTAATTTTCTTAGCATTAATGATTTCCCTTTCAAAAATTGAGACTGCGTGCTCCAGATTTTCCCTAGTGATTGCAGTAGAATTTGAATTTGAAGTACTACCCAAAATGCGAATTAAAGATTGTGTTGCAACAAGCGCAACAATAGAGAACAAGCTCACTACTACCAATACTTCAATTAAGGTAAACCCTTTTTTTATTGCCATTTAGTCAGAATTGTTGCGGAGCGTGACTCGTGAGTATTTCCAGAGTCTTGCCACTGAGTCACAACAGCAACCTCGATAACATCCGCCTCAGGCTTATTAAAAGTCACTTGGCGAGTAAATTGTGTATTTGGTATTGGTTGATTATTACAAGTGCCAGAAATGGTCCAACTATTCTGAGACATGCACCAAGTGCTATTTGCTTGGACATGCGCATCTAAGGACGACCAGCTTGCGTCTCTTTCCCTTCTTAACCATTCGATGGTTTCTTGCGTATGCCTAGTTGCCTGGTTTTTTTCTTTGGAAACATTGCTATTAGAGACAGATTTTGAAGAAAGCGTAACCAAGGACATTAGCACAACGCTAATAAGCCCTATCGCAATAACAACCTCAAGTAAAGAAGCACCTTTTTTCATCATAATTCATACTATCTTATTGTTCAGTTCAACTGCAACTGTGGTCGCTGGTTGAAATTTCTCCTTGTGTTGAGACCGTGATTTCCTTCCCATAATCAAAAGCGCACAAGATCACGCTTTGGGTAAATGACAAATTGGTTCCCCTGCCCACGGATTTGAAAAGTATGGGAGAAGAGGATGGTGGATGAGAAATAGACACCACTCCTTCCGGATAAGTAAAAGTGTTGGTAACTACTTCATTGGTCGTACTCCCATCAGAACAGACTGCCTTTTCTGTATATCCAGTTCCAGAAAACGTAGCTGAATAACCTTCGAGCCTGAAACTACCACCACAACCGGCATCGTCAGGTTTCACCCCGGCAGCGCTTTTGGTTTGCATTTGCCTTAAGTTAGAAGATAATAGATTTGCAGCATTCTCCGAAGCTTTCCTACGAGAAAACTCTCTTTGACCACCAACAGCAATTGCTAACAGCAAAGAACTAATACCAATAACCACCAGAATTTCAATGAGAGTGAACCCACGTTCACGAACATAGCTTTTGCTACTGAGAGTGAATCCTTTTTTCATCATAGACTGGATACCGCGTAATTACATGATGCAGTTCCACATCCGCTGCCACAGTTGAAACTGCTCATATTGATTGCAGGTATCGGAGCTTCCTCAAGGGCAGCACACAAATCATAATCGCTGTTTGAAGTACGCGTATAAACATATATTCTACCGGAATCAGGGTCACTTGGAACCGCTTGCATAAAAGTACCCGTACAGTTTGCAGGTGTACCCGAACCAGTAATGCTCCCCCCTTGGCTGACGCTAGCAGGATATGCATTACAACTTGAACGATAAAGCTCTAAAGATGCTCGAATTTGTTCTAAATCAGACTTACGTTTTGCATCTCTTCCAGCCCTCTGCCCTCCTCGCAAAGCAAAGGCAGAAATCCCCACAATTATTCCGATAATAGCAATAACTACCAACAGTTCGATTAATGTGAACCCGTGATTAAATCTCTTCATTTACGGTAATGGACAAGTCGCATTATTATCAACTCCAGTAAATGCACTTCCTAACATTTGTCCAGTCTTCCCATCTGAGCATAGGACAAAAACATCATTTGTACTTGGGCGTTCTAAAAATGCCCACAGCACATAGCGGGTTGGGGTGCTGTTCGTTTTGTACTGGTAATTAGATCCGCTTGTAGGATCATTCGGGCAACCTGAAAGTCCTAGCGTGGAGCACAAAGAAGATGGATTAACAGCGCCTGGGTTTGCTGCCGGATAAAGCCCATTCGCTCGATTAGCGTAAGTTTCCAAACCTGCCTGGTACTGCCTTATGTCAGATTTTCTTTGGACATCTCTTGCCTTTTCAGTTTGACCACTAAACGTAATGACAGTAAGCGCGGCCAAAGCGCCAATGATGATCATTACCATCATAAGCTCAATGAGAGTGAACCCACGTTCACGAACGTGGCGGGCAGATTTAAACCTCATACTTTAAATATACAACATTAACGTATACTTACTAAATATCTTGTAGTCCATGAAAGAGCTAAGCATTGTTTACTCAGAAAATTATCTGAAATACGATACTGGTGGAGATGATCCCGCTTCTAAAACTAAGGTATCGAAATTCCTAGAACTTATAGGTAGTGATGGTCAGATTCCACATAAAGTCTTTGAACCATCCAAAGCCACCGATGATGACATATTGCTTGCTCATACTCAAAGATACCTAACCGAAGTAAAAAGATGCGCCATAAATAAACTAGAAATTGCTCTTGAGACGCCTGTCGACAACGAAAGACTCGAGTGTTCATATTACATGATCGGGGGTTCTATTTTATGCTTAAACCTGGCATTGGAGGGTAATAAGGTTGTTAATTTAATAGGAGGCGCACATCATGCAAGCTCATCCCAAGCATCTGGTTTTTGCATATTTAATGACCATGCAATCGCTATTCGAAAGCTACAAGACGAAGGAAAGATAAAAACTGCTACGGTTTATGACCTTGACGTGCATGCAGGACAAGGCACACAAGAAATTTTTTATGAAGACCCTAGTATTCTAACAATATCAATCCACCAGGATCCTATGACTATATACCCTGGTACTGGCTTTGAGTGGCAGACTGGCCGTGGAGAAGGACTAGGTATGAATATTAATCTACCGTTAGCGCCCGGTACTACAGAACAAAAGTATCTAGAAACTCTAGATCTTGCCTTGCATAGAGCTTCTGATTTTGCTTCAGATATGAATGTCTTGGTACTTGGGGTTGATACTTACAGAGGTGACCGACTGGGAAATTTACAACTCAATGAAGAAAGCTTTAGAAAAATTGGAGAGCGTTTTAAAGATTTTAATAAACTTGCTGTCTTATTCGGTGGAGGGTACTCACAAAAGATACCAGAACTATGGATGAATTTTTTAAACGGTTACTTAGAAGATTAGTTAATTTTCTTTAAAACCTCAATAGCCTTATCCTCATATGTCGGCTCTTTTGTGTCGGGCACTCTATAACTGTGATCTGCTCCTTCAATTTCATAGTAATTAATGTCGCTAGACAAAGCATCCTTCAAGTCTTCCTTTTACGCTTCAATATTCCCAAATTTATCTTCACTCCCTTGAATAATAGATATTTTTCCTGGAAAATCTTTCAACTCGACACCACCATTACCTTTAACATACCCCAAGATAACAACTGAATATTTATCAGAGGTGCCTTTTATAGACTTCAAAAAATAGCTCGCTACGATACCACCAAGGGACTTTGCAACAAAACGTATGTGTTTATACTCATCTGCCTTTGCCAAATCTAAAAAATTGCTGAGTGCATGCAGTTCTTCTTTTAGATCTGGCCCTGATGAATTCTCTTCATTACGTTCCAAATAGGGAAAGTTAAAGGAAATGACGCTGTGTCCCGCTTCGCGTAAGGCTTGAAAAACTTTAACCATAAGAGGGCTATCTATTCCTTTAGATCCGCCATGCAGAACCACATCCAAGGTGTCAGCCGAGCTATTAAAATAATGGATGTAGCTTGTAGTTTTATTCATTTTGTTTAGAGCTATCCACAATTATGTGTGGTACGTTATCAACTATTTTACCAACTACTACGTCTGGCGCAATACTCGAAGTATCAATAACAACGGAGTGGAAAGTATCCTTAGCTATATCTACTAAGCATGCTTCCATCGCCAAAAACATTTCAGGTTTATCACGCACAAAAAAGTCTTCCTCAGAAACCTGTCCAGGCTGGTTTTTTATTCTTTCTTCCAACCTTGCTAGCCTTGCATCCATAGTAGCTGTAAACACAAAAGAAGCATCAAATTTAGGATGCTGAGGCAGCATATCGTGCAACACTTCACTTATTCTGGGCGTGCCCATGACAGTATGAACTGCTAATGAACGAAGGATGATTGTCGAATCTTGGATGGTGTTTACATCTGGCCATTCAAAACTTCTTATATCAGCCATCAACGCTGCAACATATAAGTTGCCTAAAGTTTCGGTATCGTAGGCATTTTCTAAGCGAAGGCTATCTGCTAACTTGTAGATTGGGTTATCTCTAACTATCGAATTTCTTTGAATATTCCATTCACCCCCAACAGTCTCCCTGAAGTTACGACTTGCAGTACTCTTACCAGCCAAGTCCATACCTTCAAAATGTATATATAGCGGTCTTTCGTTACTCATATTTATGTAAATATTAATTTATAATTCGGCTCAAAGTATATCATTTTATAGCACTAACGTATATGCTACCCCATTCTCGTCTTGGATTAGCTAACTTTTTATCAAATTTCCAAGGTTTAACTTCTTTAAAACCAGCATCAGTAAGTAATGACTCAAGTTTCTCAAAGTCAAATGCCCATATATGAGGATTAAATTCTTCATCGTCGTCTTGATCTCTAAAAATGTAGTTCACCAAATCTATGTACGTATTAAAATCTTCTAAGCAGTTTCTTTCTTTGTACCAAGTAGCAAGCATTTTGTCATAAAACTTTTTGTCTCTCGTTACATAACTCTCCATTGCAAGTCCTCCGTCTGGAACGCCAATAATTATTTTTCCCGTAGGCTCCAATATTCGATAGCACTCTTTAACTACTTTTTTGACTGATTTCGGATAGTCTATATGTTCCAAAAAATGTTCTGTGAAAATCAATTTAGCTGTCTTGTCTTGCAATGGTACCCCTTCTCGAATATCACAAATCAGATCAGCTGGAGGAAAAGCATCAATGTTCAGGAATCCTTTTAATATATGCTTTCCGCTACCAAGCTGAACTTTAAGATGTTTCTTTTGACGAATCTTATGGCTCGAGTTTCTTACATGATTTTTATAATAGCTCAGCTCTTTTCTTAAATTCCTTAATGATCGCCCTAGTCCATGTGTATATGAACCGCAACTCAAGATTTCGCTAACCAAAACTTCTAGCTTTTCTATCTTTTTATCAATTTTTGCCATAATGTGTTCTCATAATTGTATGATCAGTGCCTACAAGCTTCTTAACTAACACAATATCTAGCTTACCTGTTAGGTTTAACTTCCCTTTCATCAAATCCGTATTATACACTTCGTACTTAAGATTATTACTTGGTATTATTCCGATCTCGCCCTTTGGCAAATTCTCATAAGTCAATATCGTTGCCTTCGCTCCATTCATCCTCCTCCAAAACTTCTTAGCAAAGTGTGTTTCAAAATCATAAGGATTCTTGTTACTTCTCAAAATCATCTGCCCAGCAAGCGACTTGTTTTTTCTAACAAATTCATCTATCGACATACTGTTATCCCAGTTTAAATGTCCCTTTAAAAAGTGAAATCGAACATTGTGTGCAAAACGCCACTTAAAGAAATTTAAAAAATGTTCCTCAGAAAAGTCAGTTACAAAAATATTCTGTCTTGAACAGCTCTTTAAATATTCAACAATCTTATTAAGTGAAACATTAAAATGTTTAAGATTAAACTCTCGAAAAAGATCAGGGTTAAGCTTAAAAATCATAGTCTTTACTTCAGAATTGCTTAGCTCTCCTGCGTCTCGCATCCTTCTAGCTACAGAGTCATTTTGAAACAAAAAACAATATTCCAGAATAGTTTCAAAGTAAGCTATTTTCATCACTACAGCGCGTTTGGTTGCACTACCAAACAAATTCAAAAACTCTGATTTTGAGCAGGAATTAAGCTTCTCAAAATCTAGCAATATGTTTAAAAGTGGGCGCATCGCTTTAACCTGATTATAAATATCAATTTTCAACCCCTTAATTTGGTTTTTTGAAAACTGCTCTTGTTTAAGTAATCTCAAGAAAATATCGCTATACATTCCCCCAAAATCCATATAGTTCACCTTCTTTACTGAGTTCATACTCAA
>Ga0066639_10001937_pt1 | contig 18215 bp, 15 predicted proteins | sample CryGeyCG2114_010_2_FD_59504 | JGI IMG/M metagenome (GOLD analysis project Ga0066639, IMG submission 59504) | Groundwater microbial communities from aquifer - Crystal Geyser CG10_big_fil_rev_8/21/14_0.10 | ecosystem: Environmental > Aquatic > Deep subsurface > Groundwater | place: USA: Utah...
CTATGGATCAAAGGTTTGGGCTTTTATTATTGATAATGCGCCAAAGGCGAATGTGACGACTGTTCAAGCTAACGCTTTGCCCGCCGCTATGGAAAACTGGGCAGATCTAGAGTGTTGGAGTGAGCCAACATCACGATCTTATCGAGTGGTGTATTCTAACAAGCTTGGTGTAGATGTTGTAGATTACACTTTTAAAATTTCGTATACCTATGGTGGAACAGTGGGCGGCACTGGACGATATTTGAATGGTGTACAGGTTTTACCAAAACATGTTGGTGTTAAGTTGTTTTGGAGTTTAGATGCAGAGGCACAAGTTCCTCAGGTCTTTAACATGGGTACAAAAACTCATCCTATCGCCGGTTTAGAAGCTCTTATTCGTTGGAAGGTGAAATCTCCGTTAACTTACGATGAAAAGACTGAAAACTATTTTGTTAGAGGTGATGGCGGAGTCAAGAAAGTGAATGTAGACTAATTCTCAGTTCTGCGTCTTGATTTTCACAAAAAAGAGGCCTTCAATGAAACTTCATTGGAGGCTTTTTTATGCTCAGATTTTGCCTTTCATTATTATTTACCCTCTTAAGTTTACAATTTGCTCATGCCACACAAATTTCTCCTTCGGAGTATTTTGAGGGGCCCCAGTCTATTGCTCTAGGTGGAACGGGTCGTGCGGCGGTGGTGCCCAATGAGAGCGGGGCCCTCAATCCCGCTACGTTGGCCTTTATTAAAGGCTATAATTTTGGAGCAATTTATGGTGCAGAGTCGGCAGGCCCGAGGGCTGGAGCTAATAAATATCACTTGGTCATTTCAGACTCGGGTGAGGAGTCCATGTTTGCAGGGGCTCTTTCTTATTCAAAAATAAATCTATTTTCTGACGGCAAAGACACAAACTACCAACAGGCTCAGTTTTCATTTGGAAAAGATGTGATGAGTTACGTCAGCATGGGCGTAAAAATAAAGTATTTACGTAAAGAGGTCCTCCAAGAAGAGGTTAAGGATGATTTTAATACAGGCTTAGGATTTCTTTTGGCTCCGAGGGAAAATATGGGCTTTGGGGTGATGTTAGACGACATGCTGAGCACTAGCGAAGTGAAAATGATACCGACGCTTGGGTTTGGCGCTTTTTATGACTACAAAAAAATTGCAAGGTTTCGCTTAGACTCAGTTCAGCCTCAGAAGGAAAATCCCAACAGGCGATGGATACACATGGTGGGTTTGGAGTCATTTTTTCTGGGAAATGACTTTGCTTTAAGATTGGGGCATCGCTGGGATGATTATAGGGGCACTCGCTTTGTTTCTGCAGGATTGGGCTGGCAGGGGCCAAGATTGGGGCTTAACTACGCTTTTGAACAGGATTCTGAAACGGCAGATTATAGGCATCTCGTTGACATGCTGCTACAGTTTTGATAGCTAGTGGTCTTCGTTTTTAATAAAGAGGTGGATTATGGCATCAAAAACTAGTGCCACAGAATTAAAAAGATCAAATCGAAATAAACGTATGGGCAAGAAAAGAAAAGCCAAAGAGAGCCGTAAGTCTACTGTTTCTCAAAAAGAACTTTTTGCTGATTAGTCGCTTTAATTTTTATTAGAGACAGCTTCAGTCTTTCCCTTTAACGAAAAAGTCACTTGTTTTTGGTAAATGTATTTGCCATCCCGAGGCTTGTATTGCCAGGTGACAATCCTATCAACCGCCTCTTGGTCTAAAGCTTTATATCCACTAGATTTATGAACCCAAGCCCTATCAACATGACCAGTTGTATCGATGGTGTATCTAACGATAACGACTCCTTGTTCTCGTTTAAAGCGAGACATAAGCGGATAATTAAAGCCTCGATTTCCTGCTAAGGGAACAAGCTCTTTATCGGAGCGAACCTCGCCCTGAGGTAGTCCTTGTAGTGAACCATCGCCATCGGTTTGAGTTCCAAAGCTCTCTTCACTGCTTTGTTGCGCGGCCAATTCATCGGAACTGGGAAGTTCATTTTTAACAGTGGTAGGCTCCTCTTCGTAGGGCACCCATTTTCCTTTTGTGTCGTCATCAGCTTCGGTGCTTTCTTCTGAGCCTTCTTTTATGACCTGTGTGGGTATCTCTACGGTTTCAATCTCTTGATCAGCGTTTTCGCTTTCGGGTTCGGCTTTGATTGGTGGAATTGTTTCTTTTGGTGGTAATGGTTTTGGCTTTACCGTCGGCACCACTTGTTGCACCTGAGGTGCTCCTTTGGGTGGTTCTGGTTTAACGCCAGGGTCAGGGCTTGTTCCCTGAGATATAGTTGTGACTTCTACGGCTCCATCGGTAACGAAACCCTCGGGAGTGGTGAAGTGCATTGTTGTTGTGGCTAGAAGAAAAAGAAGAGCTCCGTGAATCACAACAGAAATTAAAACTCCACGAAAACTATTTATTTTATACAAATTTCGTAACTTCATTTTTTACTCTTAGACAGTGTTAGAGTTCTGGTTCCATCAATAGGATTATCGGAAATTGTTGAAATAAAGTTGAAAGAGTTTTGGACAATAGTCGAGGTAATAAGCTGATCATAGGGCCCATTTGTTATTAAACCCCCCTCACTAAGGGAAAGTGCTTGAGGGTTGCCGAGTCGCAGTGGCCACTGTAGGTCATGAGTGGAAATTAAAAAAGATCGTCCTTGTTTTATTTGCTCTTGAACTACATAGCTGGAGTTTAGTTGGTATTGCCAATCTAAACCATTAAGGGGTTCGTCTAAAAGTACTAGGGGTGAGGGGTGTGAGAGTACGGCAACCCAAAGTAGGCGTTTAAGCTCTCCATGAGAGAGAGTGTGCGCACTTCTGAAAAGAAGAGGCTTAATGTCAAAGAGTTCGTGTGCCTCCTGAATATTCCACGGAGAGCTGTCGATATCAAAAAGTTGCAGTATGTCTTGCCCAGACAAATGTTCATTTAACTGTGGATTAGTGGATAAGTAGGCAGGGGTTTTAGTTTTTGATTCCACTGTGCCAGATATAATTGGTGTTAAACCAATGAGGGCTCGTAGCAAGGAGGTTTTACCACACCCGTTGGGGCCAATCAGAATGTTTGCAGACTGCGGTCTAACTTCAAAGCTCATGGGCTTCGGCGATGGCTGCTCTTTGTACAAAAAAGTGATATTTTTAACTTTCAACATAGGACTTTCTTGTTGTTAGAAAATAAATAAGAAGAGGCGCTCCAAGAACGGCAATAAGACTGCCTGTGGGTAGCTCTTGGTACGAGGAGAGAAGTCTAGCAAGAACATCGGAGGACAGTAGTAAGAGGCTTCCAATAATGCAGGTGTGTCTTAAGTGATTGCGATGCAGGGGCGTCTTATGAAAATACAAGCTAATGTGAGGAGCTAGAAGGCCGACAAACCCAATGAGACCAGCTATACTAACGCTTGCAGCACAAAGAAGTGTTGCTATGAAAATTATTTTTCGTTTTAAAAATTCAGGTTTTTTAATGAGTGTGTGGGCAATATCTTGGCCGATCAAGAGGCGATCTAAATCGCGATGTGAATTTTGGATTACAAAATAGGTGAGAATAAAAATGAGAGCCAGAGCTGGCCACCAGAGATCTTTTGAGGTACCCACTTGCCCCATCATCCAAAACAAAGCGCCTTGAGTTTGAAAAGGGTCTAGTAGGGCCATAAGTAAAATCACAATAGAGCCACAAAAAAGAGAAATCATGACTCCGGCTAAAATGAGAGAGTGCGCGCCCTTAAGATACTTTTGTAGTTTTAGAATAATAAAAGTTGCGGAAAAACAAAAGGTGCTAGCAAGCAAGGGTACAAAAACGGCGTGGGGTTCAAGCTTTAAAAATATAGAAAGAGTGGCTCCCAAAGAAGAGGCGCCAGAGAGCCCCAAGGTATAGGGCTCGGCAAGGGGGTTTTGTAAAAGTGTCTGCAAAAGTGCTCCTGAAAGGGCCAGGCTGGCGCCAACAAAAATAAGCAGCAAGGCTCTTGGGAGACGAATTTCTAAAAGAATTGATCGATGGGTAGGGTCTGTGAGGTGTTCTAGAAGAGAATACAGATTCCATCCGGAGCCACCGACAGAGAGTGATGCTAAAAAAAGAATAATGAAGAGTGTTAAGTAATACTTCATAAAGCTTTCTCAAGTTGCTGACAGAGTTTTTGAGTTTCCCTTGGAAGTCGAGGACTTAGGCGAGTAATAATATTAGGATCAAAAAATATAATTTTTGAGTTTGGTAGTGCTCCCCAAAATTTTTTCGTGGTGTTTTTTGCACTTGTCTTTGAGTCTTCAAGTAAAGCTAAAACAATGGGTGGTCTCATTTTTAAGACATGCTCTTTCGAAATTCTAGGATAACCAGGATGGTTCATTAGGTTTTTAAGCCCACAGGTTTGAACAACCTCAGAGAGAAATTCGTCATTGCCAGCGACCATGATGGGGTAGTGTTCCACTTGAATTAATAAGCCAGCTTTGTTTTTCGCAATATTCTTTGCAAATGTCCAAGCTCTGTTCCAGTCATGAATAAGAGTGGCCGCTTGCTTTTGTTTATCGAAGATAAACCCTAATTGAGTGAGCATAATGGTAAAATCAGAAATCTTTTTAAAGGGCAGTTCAATCACTTTTGTGGCTGGGTGGAGGTGTACTAAATCCTCGGCCCTTTGCTCCTTAAAGTAAAGAACGTGTGTTGGCTTGAGTGATACAATCTTCTCGAGGTTAATACGACTATCGCCTATCAGTGGAATTTTTTTTGCCTCAGGCGGAAAGTTTGAAAAAGCGGTAGTGCCAACAACCTGGGCCCCAAGCCCCAGTGCAAAAAGATTTTCAGTGATTGTTGGGTTTAAAGAAACGATCCTGTAATCGTTTGTTCCAGCGTGACAGTTAACAGAAGCAAAATACAAAGCCACTAATAATAATGCCAGCACTTTAAAATGTCCTTTCAGCTGTTAAATAAAACCGGCGTTGTGGCTCAGGGTATCCCTTTGAGAGCTCAACGGGAGTGTCCAAAATATTTAAGATACTAAACTTGAAATGCCAATCATTAAGATCAGGCGACGTTCTAATGTTTAAATCTAAGGTAGTCCACGAAGGTAGCTCAATCCATTGAGTGCTTGTTTTCTCGTAAAATTGACTCCAGTGATTTAAAACAAGCTCGTTGATTAAAATGGAATATCGAAACCCAGAGGTTAGGTGAATTTGATTTTCGGGAGAAAAGGGTAGAGTGTGCCCACCTTCATCTTCTGTTTTTAAGTAAGAATAATTTAAATCAGTAATCCAAATGCCGGGACTATAGTTGGCAGAAAGCTCAAAGCCAGAGCTTCTACTTTTAGATGTGTTGACTGGGAGATTTTTATTATTGCTGAGTGTTTGGTTGGAAATAAAGTTTTTGTACTCAGTAAAAAAAGCCACAAACTTTGTTTCAAATATTTCCCAGTCTTTTTTTGTGTTGGGTACAAACATTTTTTTAAAGCCAAGCTCAAACTGCTGACTAGATTCAGGCTTAAGGTTTGGGTTGGCCTCAGAGTAAGCTGTGTTGGCATATTTTTGAAGCATGGATGGCGGACGAAAGCCTTCGGAATAGGTTAACCAGCGAGAAAATTCCTCGGTCTCTTCAAATAACCCAAGCGCTGGTATCCATTGATTATAGAGAGAAATATAGCGGATGCCCGGCTTGAACAGCCACTGATTTAAAATTGGCGCTTCAAGAAAAGCTGCCGTCGAGGGTTGATTTTCTTGATAGAGCAAAGATCCTGAGCTTGTAGAAATAAACTCATCGTGATCAAAATCAGCCACCAGCTGATAGTTTAGGGTGTTTGTGTTTTGCATATAATAAAGGTGTCCGCTATGTCGGTAGCTATTTAAAAAACTGCTGTCGTTAAGGTCACGATATTCGTTTTCATGTCTGGTATGATAATAGCGTAGGCCGATTTTTTGTTGGTGACTGATGTTGTAGGTAGCTTCACTTTCACCTAAAAAACTAGTGAGACGACTTTGTGTAGTATAGGGGCTGAGGGCGCTGCCAGGAGAGGCTCCAACCTCTTGTGCCCAAATAAAGTTTTCACTTAATGAAAGTTGCTCAAAGGATTGGTCTCCTTGAAGAGTGTATCTTTGTAAGTGATGATTGTTTTCTTTTCTTGTTCCCGTGCTGCCGGTGGACTTTAGGGTATAGGGGTATTCTCCTGGGTCATCTTCAAAGTAGGCGGAAAGCTGAGTCGGTTGCGGAGATGAGGTAATGGGGGTGACGAGGGTTAAGTTGCGAGAACCTAGATCGCTGAGGCTAGATCGCAACAAAGGGCGACTTATTTTTTTACTTTGAAAGTTGATAACACCGCCTAGGGCATCGGCCCCATAAAAGAGTGAGGCGGGGCCCTTGATAATTTTTGTGTCATCAATAATTTCATGAGGGATAAGGAGGCGTTGGGGGCCGAATCCATCGCTAGAGTTAATGGGAATGGAGTTATAGAGACCCAAAACTCGTGGTAGGCTTTGAGAGCCGCGGATAGAAATTGTAGGTGAGCCTCTGTATTTGCTTTGAATTCCGGCACGACTGCCCATGGACTCAAAAGGGTTTTGATAGTCAAAATTATTTTTCTCTGAAGATATTGTATCTACGTTCCAAAGGCCGGCTTCTTGGGAGAATGGATCTAAAGGTGTGGACTCCACGAGACTGTTTGCTTGAGGGACAACTTCTTGGCTCAGGGCTGTTGATGATATAAAAATAAAAAACAGAATATAAGGCAATGCCTTACAGCAGCGTCTTTGGTCCACGAAGACTCCTTTGTCATCATTGAGGTATCCTGGCTTATGGACCTTTTTGTATTGAGCCTTCCCAGAGATAAACCAGTGACTCAATAAATGAACTCTTAAAGAGTTTCAAACCAATATGGCCTGATCCATTTACAGTGGCGGGCACCGCGTGGGCATTTCACCCAACTTCCCTTATTTTGTACGTTCATATCCTAAATGTTTTTGGAAGAAAAGCTTAACTTTCTAAGTTGGCAGGTAGTCTTCCTGCGGCAATGTCTTGAGCTAAACTCTTATGCTCTTCTCGCGAAATCACCTGTGAGGCTTCTGAAAAGCTTTTTATGGGAACATGAATTAACCTTTCTTTTTTAAGCTCTACAACTCTTTGATATTTTTGTTGAAGCTCTTGGGGGTTCAGCTGGCCGTCGACAATGGCCTTTTGAACTGCCTCAAGTGCCATGGGTGGCTTTGAGGGGTCGTTGCAATAGAGAATCATATCAGCACCTGCTTGTAGGGCTCGAACAGGAATGAAGTCCTCTGCATAGTACTTTGAGAGGGCTTTCATGTCTAAGTCGTCAGTAATAAGAATTTTTTTGTACCCAAGGTCCTCTCGTAAAATCTTTTTCAAGAAAATCTCACTAAAAGTGACTGGCCACTCTGGGTCGATAAGTGGAAATTTTATGTGTGCCGTCATAAGAAGATCGAGCCGAGCCCTAAAAACTTTTTTGAAAGGGACTAGCTCAACGGAGCTTAGGCGTTGGAGATCTGCTGTTTCTTCCACGGGTAAGTCTTCATGACTATCGATGAGAGTGTTTCCATGGCCGGGAAAGTGTTTTGCGCAAGCAATGATATTAGACTTTACATAACCACGAACAATGGCACTAGAAAGCTTTGCCACTTGCTCAGGGTCGGTACTTAAAGATCTGTCGCCGATAAGAATATTTTGGGGGTTGGTTAAAATATCTATGCAGGGGGCATAATCGATATTAAATCCAAATGAGGAGAGTTCATGCCCCATGGTTTCTGCAAACTTAAAGGCAAGAGTTGTGGAGTCAATATCTCCAAGTTTCTTTAGAGGCGGCCACTCAGTGAAGGGTTTTTTTAGGCGGGCCACACGCCCCCCCTCCATATCCACAGAAATAAAAAAAGGAAGTTTGCTGGGCGTAAGTTTAGAGAGGCTCTGAATTTCTTGATTTAGTTCATGCACCTGCTTGGGTGATTCAATATTTCTTGAAAAAAGAATTATGCCAGCCACATCATTTTTAACTAAAAATGATTTTTCTTCTTCCGTGAGAGACTTTCCGCTAAGCCCCATGATCATCAACTGTCCAACAGAAACTTTATCCATTTAAGAGCCTCTTTCTAATTTAAGGTATTTCACCAAAGAGAGTTTTTATTGTTTGAATATCAACACCGATACCCTTTGTAGCAATATCCTTTGTACTTTCCTCTGAGGCGATGCTTAGCAGTGGAGATTTTGTACCAAGAATTTCTCCTTTTGCTGTTAAGAGGCTAATGAATCGTATTTTTTTGAACTCGTTAATGACCTTAAAAGCATCTTTACCGTTTATTTTTTCTATTTCCTTTACATTGGCATAGCCATCATAGGGTTGTGCGTCCTCCTCTGCAATGGCGGTGTAGGAATATGATGAACCAATCTTTAGACCTTCCTTTGATTGCAAAATAATATGTATTAAAAAGCTAGATAAAAAAGTGTTTGGCCCAAGCTTTAGATCAACCTTCTTTTTTTTTCCATCCTCATTCACTTCGGCTTTCATTCTTAGAATTTTTTCTTGTTTTGAAGATGTTCCTTTTGGACCGCCGGCAGTAATTGGAGCTTTCTCTTCTTTGAAAGAGGCATCTATGGTTTTAAACTTTTTACCTTCTTTGTATGTGTACTTATATTTTACAGGTAAAACCCACTGTTTGGGGTTGGTGAGCTGAAGGCTCTCTGCCTGTAGGGCCTCGGTGACATTATTGCCTGCGGCATTTGTCTTTAAAAATGATGTCATCGAAAATTTTTTGGTTTTGTCGTCCAACTTATACTGAAGCACAAAATATCCAATGTGTTGCCCTGCAGATAGGACTTTATGCCAGCCCTCATAGAGCACATCTGCTTTAAGCGGGGTGGTCGTGAGCACTAGGAAAACAAGACCTAGAAGTAATGGAAGTGTTTTTTGTAACTGTTTTTGGACCATTGGCTAGCTCCGTGTATATGTTTTTTAGATGAATATTCTATCGAGATGAAAAGAGCTCTGTCTACGTCTACCTGCAGTAGATGTTTATAGATCAATAGACCCATACTCAGTAGAATGGAGGGGTGGAGACAAATATAAGAACAAGCTTAAGGCTAAACTCTCGTGGCCAAATGGCCATCTTTGTAGCTCTGATCTTTCAAGTGCTGTTTGTTTTCTTTGCCATGATTATTAATGTTGGACTTTTGGTTCATGACAAAATCAACCTTCAGAATTCACTAGATATCGCTGCGATTTATGGAGCTCAAAGGCAGGCTGAAATTCTAAATGCCATTGCGCACTCCAATTATCAAATCAGACAAAGCTGGAAGCTGCTGTCGTTTAGGGTGCGTGTTATCGGCGACAGTGGCAGAAATACTCATCCCTCAAGGTTTCTTCAAGCATCAGGTGATCTTATTGATCCTTCAGCAGTTGCACCCACGGTATGCATTGATAACGATTTGTGGGCCAGTGATGGGGGGAGCCAAAACTATTGCTCTAAAACGGAGATCACAGTTCCTCAAATTCAAAGTGTTCCTAATTTAGCGCCTTTTTTGCCATGGAACCAAAAGGTGACTGATTTTGCAGAAAAAGCGAGGACTGTATTCACCAAAAACTGTAAGGATGTGGGACCTTTTAACTGGTCTATGGCTGCGAGATGGTACTCAACGTTTAAGTTGGATGTAGCCAATCGAAAACAAGTGATTCGCACTCTGGCGGCAAATCTTTCGCAACAAAACTTTAGAGAGCTTAACGGGGGAGAGGTTTATGAGGGCATTAAAAAAACTCTCTACGCAAATCTAACAAAGTCAAATCGTCAGGCATTAGAAGAAAACAGTTTAATTATCTACAATAGTCTCGCGGGTATGGACCCTAAACTATGGTTGAATGAAGTTAAGGTGTTGCCCGTCTTGTACTACACAGATTCAGCGGGGTCAGACTCTGGGTGTCGCACAAGTATTACAGTTTTAAATTTAGATGTAGGCGGTAGGCTTCCTCACTTTTATGGTGAACTGCGGGGGGGTATAGATCCTGATGGAACATTAAAAGATAGTTTATATGAGTCACAAGACCCAGATAATCTCTATAGACCTATATGGGGTGTTGAGAAAAATCCATGGTATTTGACATACATCGGTTTAAAAATAAAAACCAAACCAATTCATCCGTTTAGTCCCCTTGGTAAGGGCGTAGAGTTAATGGCAAAAAGCTTTGCACAACCATTTGGCGGCCGAGTGGGTCCTTGGTTGCATAAAACTTGGGAGCAGGATCAGGAAGAGTCCACAGGAGATAAAATAGACCCCTTGGCTCCAGAGCGCTTTGTTAATACGATTCAGAACAATCCCCAGGTGAATGTGCCTAACTTTGCAAGGTATCCTGGGGATCACATTGGGCTGCAATCCAAAATGTCTTTGAGTATGTTGAGAGGGGCTTTTCAGTTAAAAAAACAAATTCATGTTTTAGACTATAAGCGTTTGCCAAGCAATCTTGAGAGTCCCAAGGGAGATGCCTTAGCATATAGAGAGGATGATCCCCGCGCCTCTTGGATTAGAGATTATGAGTTAGCGGCGATTAGTCCAAATATTTTTGATGTTATGTACTACTCCATAGACCCAAACTTTTATAAAAACTATATTCAGACAACAGCAGATCAATTCTTTGGACCACAATTTCCACTGAGATCAGATCTTGGTTTTCGATGGGAGAGTCCCGGGTTTTCAATTCGTGACCAAGTGTCAAAGTTAAATGATATGTCAGAGTTTAGCGATTTGTTTTATAAAGTGCGAACGTCTCCTGATCAATTGTTAACGGCGTGGCTGCCGAAGGCGTCGGTGGATTATACAATGGCCGAAGACTTTGCACATTGTGAGCGGGTGGTGCCAACTAGCTTTGAGCAAAAAGATATTCCAGTTCCTGGCAGTTGTATAAAGGGTGGTCGCGTTGGCTATTCAGTAAAAATGATTTCAGAAAACTATCTTCATCGTTCGGATTTGCCATTGGGGGGGCGTGGCTCTGTTGGGCCTTTGCGGAACCCTCCTGCAGAGAACTTTTAGGCATGAGTCGGCATATTTTAATCTTTGTAATGTTGTCGTTTTTGCAATCTGTATCTTTGTTTGGGTCAGGGCTAGATTTGCACAATCATTTATTTATTGATGAGGGCATTCCTGGTTTTTTGTACAAAGGTTGTTTTAGCTGCCCGATACAAACCACATCATATTCGGATCTTTTTAAATCAAAGGCCAATAAAGAGACACTAGAGTCTTCAGGTTTAGATATTGTAGTGGCATCACTGTATGCACACCCTTTGGGTGTATGGGATATGAGAGACTCAATTCGTCGGCAAATCACTTTGGCTAAGGATTTTGTGAATCAAAGCCCTGGGTGGGTTTTGGCAAGAAGATCTTCTGAGGCTCGTAGGGCTATACTTAGTGGCAAGAGAGTTCTTGTGCTTGCCTTGGATGTTGCCAGTGGCATTCTAGAAACAAAAGAAGATTTTGAGGAGTTTTTGGTACGCGAACCCATTGCGATCGTTACTCCTCTGCACTTTATTGATGATCAATTTGGCGGAGCTGCCCTGATGCGATCATTTTACTCACTAGTCAATCCTTTGTCGGCCTTGAGTTCATGGTGGTCGCCGACGATTCTTGAAGGTGTATCAATAAATAAAAATGGACTTACGAATGCGGGAAGAAAGTTGATCGCCGAGTTGGTTGCAAGAAAGGTGTGGATTGATCTTACTCATGCATCAGATCTGTCTCAAATGGAAATAATCTCGACAATAAAAAAAGCGAACCAACCACTGTTGTACTCACACACAACTCTGAGAGAGTATATGGGTGCGGAACGGGCTTTGTCACAGTGGCAAATTGCTGAGATAGGCCGCAGCGGGGGAATGGTAGGTCTATTGCCAAGTATGAATTATCTAAAAAATACAGATGTGAGCGAGTTGGGGAAATGCAAAAACTGCAATACAAGCTGTAAAGAGGGCATAGTTGCCTTTGCCCAGCAGGTGAGGCGACTAGGAAAGCAAATAGGTTTTTCAAGTGAAACATTAGGATCAGATTTTAATGCCCCACTTCCTCATCTTGCGGGAGGGTGCGAGGCGGGTGGGGAAGGTGTCACTTCTGGTCTACAGAACATGTCTGACATAAAGCATTTGTGGGAATCAGTGAATTATTACATTGCTCCAGACCAAGTAAACCCCAAACATCAGGTCCAGCGCTTCCTCAACCTTTGGCAAAGGGTCAGGGAGTGAGCTCTTTCTGAATAAAAACAAATGTCCAACCAGAGAATGTTGTCAGTTGGTATCCTAAGGCAATAATCTCATTAATAATTTGACAGCCAGAGGCCTCACCAAGTTTTGGAAAGTGTATCTCAATAATTATTTTTTTTGGCAAATGTAAAAATTTTGAATTAAAGAGGCCCACCTCGGCACCTTCTATATCAATTATGCAAACGGTAGGTTTCTTTGCCTCTAAGAGTTCAATAAAATTAATAACCGGTACTTGTACGGGGACACAAGAGGAGTCTGATGTTGGAGAAAGAGAGGAGAACCAAACCTCATTATGAATAAAGAAGGACACATATTTTTGGCTAGTATCATGTTGTATACAACCGTGTATAAAATTAATAGAGCAAGAGTTGGCCTGCTCCTGTGCATGCATCAGACTTTTTAGTCTGCTATCTGCATCAACAACGAAGACAGGCTTTTTTGTTATTTTCGAAGACAGGGCGGACGTAATACCGACTCCGGCGCCTAGTTCAAGGACTACATCTTCAGGGTGGATAAAATGTTGCATTAAAGTAAGATCTGATTGCTCATAGTCACCAATAGAATATAAGTAGTAAATTCTTGGAGCAACTAGTGAGTGTTTTGCTAAAATAATATCTAAACTTGGATGTAAAACACCTTCAAAGGCATCCTGATCTAAGACCTTCTGTTTGAATTCACTAACGGCAAGGTTTTCTTGTTCAGAGGCCTGTGGATAAGACATCAAACCTCTAGAGTTTATAATTACTTTTTGCTTTTCAAGAAAAATAAGATCATTATTTCTGTACATAATCTGTATTATAGGGGGTAGCGTTGAAATTTCAAACAAAGATATTTATATGTCTTTTTGCAACAAGCTCGCTACTAATCTTAACCATGTATTTTTATACAACGGAATATGTTAACGAGGTCCAGTTTAATAACTTTGTAGAAAGATATAGAAGCCTTAGTTTAATGACCGGAGACACAATACTTCAACTAGAGAAAACAACAGAGGCGGTCAGTAGATCTGCTCTAAACAGGCTGTTTGATTTGGAAAAAAAGAAGGGTTTGCCTAGTGGGGCAGCTTTAAAAAAACTAGCGAGAGAGAGTGAGGTGAGTCACTTTTATATTACAGACAAGAGCGGTAGGTTTATTAGAAATACAGATATTCCAGTTGGAAAAAATGATCAAAAGCTATTTGATTTTTGCGCGGGCTACCGTGATCTATTAACAACCGACGGGGGTAGGGAGCAAACCCCAATACTGCCAAGCTTTCCATACACGGGGCCCTACAAATTTACAATGATTGCGAATCATAATAAAACTAAAATACTAGAGGTGGGCATGCATCTAAGTTTTATTACGCGTACGCTTAGTGGTGTAATTTCTAGTGATGCAAATATAGTGAGCTTGGGACTGTATACACCAACGGGTTTCAATTTGGGTTGGATTGACGCCTCCGGTATTTCGGATAATGTTGAAAAACTTAGCGCAGAAGAGCTTGGTGCGCCCATTTTAATCAACAATGATACTCTATATATTAACACAGTTATACCTACGGCCTATGCGCAATGTTGTGAATGTGCGGTCAAGGGTGTTGTTGAGGCTAAGGGCAGCTATTACTATATACTAAAAGCAGGTGTTTCGTTGGTATCTCTTCATGCGGCTCAAGCGGCTGTGCGGAATAGGTTGTTTGTAATAATAATTTTGAGCCTTGCAATAGCGTATATTTTAGCAATTTTTTTATCAAAAAAACTAGTTAAGAGGATTAATAAAATACAAGAAATCACACAGCATATTAATATTACCGGTGTTTTAAATGATGTAGAATTTTTTAAGGGAAAGGATGAAATAGCGCAATTGGGAAATAGCTTTAGATCGATGGTTAATAGCATTAGGTCATTTCAAGGTCAGAAGTTGGCTGCGGAGAGGGAAAAGGCACTCTCTAGAGTAGCTACACAGCTAGCACATGATATAAGATCTCCTGTTAGTGCTCTCGAAATTGCACTAGAAGATGTCGATAGCATAGATAATCAAAGAAAGGCTCTGGTCTTATCAGCAACAAATAGAATAAAAGAAATAGTAAACGCTATGCTATCGCAATATAAAAAAACGGAGCACCTTGAAAATAGTACATCAAATAGTAAGTCCTGTACCAAGGGTATTGTTAAGCTTATTGAAACATTAATCAAAGAAAAAAACATTCAAGTATTTGAGAGCCATAAGTTTAATTTAATAAACAAACTGGCTAACTCAAGCGTTGAGATACAAATTGATACTGTAGATTTGCGTAGAGCAATATCAAATGTAATTGATAATGCGGTAGAGGCAATGCCTAATGGTGGTGTTGTTACAATTGAAGTATATGAAGCTAGTGATGAGATCATAATATCTATACAAGATGAGGGTCAGGGCTTTTCAAGGTTATTACTAGAGGATATAAAAGGTGGAAGAAAAATTAGATCTTTAAAAAATGGTTTTGGATTAGGGCTTGAGCAAGTCATATCATCTGTTGCCGCGGCGGGGGGCTCTGTTGACTTTCAGGCCTCTGGCAGTGGCGCAATGGTAATTCTTAAAATTAAAAAAGTAGAAAAATCTTAGCTTGGCAATGATTTACTATGCAATGTTGCGCTTAAGTTTTAGGGAAACATTTTTTTTCTGGAAGTATTCATTTATATTTTTAAGATACTCCTTAGAAATGGCTACATCGCCCTTGCTAAGCTCTTCAGTTAATTGAATCAGAGTAGTGTCAACCACTTCGGTGACTCTAACAAAGCGATCCTTGCCTTTTAGTGGTTGTTCTCCATGATCAATTTCAAAACACCCCTCTCTCATTAATGAAAAGTCACAGCTTAGCCCAGAGATAAGAATTTTAGCGCCTAGGTTTGGGCAGAGTCCATCGAGACGAGAAGCAATGTTTACAACATCCGAAAGCACTGTGATTTCGGTTTTATCCTCGGATCCTAGGGGGCCCATCACAACGGGGCCAGTACAAATACCAATGCCTGCTTCTATATATCTTCGCCCGCCAACTCTGTGTGTGAGATTATATTTAACAATCTCTCTCTGTATTTCAACGCCGGCTCTTAGGGCCTCGGAGGGATTATTGAATATGGCCATAACACAATCGCCAATAAACTTATCTACCACGCCATTGTTCTTCAGGATAATAGGAGAAATTCTACCAAAGTATGAATTTAAAAACTTTAAAGTTTCTGCTGGTGACATTGATTCACATAAAGAAGAAAAGCTGCGAATATCACTAAATAAAATTGTGAGATTTCTCTCAACACCATCCCCAATGTGAACATCAAAAATATTTTTGTAACCCAAAAAAGAGAGAGTTTCGTGTGGCACGAACTTTGAGTACGCATCGGACAGCTTTTTTTGTTCATCAAGCGCTGTTATTAGTTCTGATTGGGCTCTCCCTCGCTCTATGGCAATAGCAATTTGATTTCCAACCAAGCTTAAAATTTTTACGTCAAGCTTGTTTAGCTGTTTGCCACTGGTGTTGCAGTCCACGATTAGCACGCCAATTTTATTTTTTTCAGTTTGAATTGGCACACAAAGGAAAGATTTAGATTGCGATAGTTTTAATAGCGCGGCACTGGCGGCATCTCTTAGGCTTGGCAGATGGCTCTCTACGTCTTCTATAAGAATGGGCAAGCCCAATCTAAAAACGTTTGAGAGTTTATGGGGGTCTGAGCTTTCAATGTTAACATCAAGCTTAAAATTTACTATTTGTGCTTTTAATGAGTCGTTGAGTCCAAAGGATGATTTATATTTAAGATCGCTTAAGATTTTATTGGCTAAGAGTATAATGGCTCGATCATAGTTGAGACTTTTAACTATTGTTTTGCAGGCATTTTCTAGTATATCTGTTTCATCTCTTGCTTCAATGAGAACATCGACCACCCGTCTGATAGCATTTGCCTCTTGTAATTGTCTGGCTAGACTGGTCTTTGTGTCATTAAGTGTTTTATATTGTTCATCAAGCTTGAATAGATTGTCCTCGGCGGCAATCGCAACATCATAGGCTGTTTTATATTTTTTTGCCTGTGCTAGAACCACCCAGAGAATTAAGCCAACAATAGAGTAGTTAAAAAATGCACTGCCAGATGCAAAAAGAACCACTGTTGCCATAAATATTGCGGTAGTCACAAAATAAAATATTGTTGATGTGCTTAGTGTGTTGCTTGGATAGTTGATGCTCATTTGAACACTCAATGTGTCATACTTACTTTCTACTGTTGCGGGCTTTAGTCCAAACTCTCTGGCGGTAGCTGAATAGTAGCCTGTGAGGTTATCTATAAAATCTTTAAGCCCACTTTTATACAACTCGATTTCATGAGCATTCAAGATTTTCGTGTTGGGCTCAATTTGATATCGAACATTATTTTTTGTGTGTGATGTCACTGTCAGCACGGCTGCCTTATTAAGTAGGCTAGTGAAGTAGGGTAGTTTATTGTATACAGTATTTAGTGAAACTAGGTTTTTAATTAGGTAGTGTAGCACTCTACCAAAAACCTCTGGCGATACACCAAACTTACCGACCTCCATAACAAACTTTGGGTCGTGTATGTGCTTCTTAATTTCACACATAAATCTCGACTCAAACTCTATTGACACCCAGTGGTTGTCATTGAGGAGATATTCCAGCGGTAATCCTGCATTTTCACATAGCTTAGAAATATTAATATTTGGATAATTTTTTTTAATATAGAGAATATAGGCTCGAAAAAGAGAAGCTTTGTAGTGTTGTTTTGTTAAGTTGGGGTCTAGCTGATCCATTAAAACAAAGCCTCCTATACATAAAATCGGCAACTTACTTAAAGTTGATATGGACCTTGGTGTTAAATCCGGAAAAACAAGACTTAATTAGAGTCAGCTGCGGGCCGATTTCCAATTATAGAGGTGTCATATGTTTGAAAAAATATTTAATGCATGGAAAGAAAAGGCTGCCGTTATGGGAGAGTCTCCTTGGTTTGTAAGGCTAGCCCAAGGGCAACTAGACCTACACCACTACAAGGGTTATTTACTAGAGACATATCACCATGCGGGCTTAAATCCTCAAATTCAGGCTTATACAACAATGTTTTTTAAAAACAACCCAAGGGAAATAATTGGAAAGTTTTTTTTACATGCAAAGTCTGAGATTTCCCATGACTTGTTGGCAGCAAATGACTTGGTTCATCTGGGTGTAGATAGGGAGTATATTCTTTCCACCAAGCCACTGGCCACAACGGCTGCGCTAAATGCATTTGCACTGTACTTGGTTCAATTTATTAGCCCAGTAAGCTATCTTGGATATCTATTTCACCTTGAGTTCCTGCCAACGCAGAATGGCCCCGACTATATTAATAAACTAAAAGAAATGGGAATTCCTGATACTGCTCTTACTTTTATTGAAGAGCACTCTACGGTGGATGTGGGACATAATAGGTTAATGAAGGACTACGTAGAGCACCTGGTTAAAACAAATAAAGATCTAGATGAAGTTGTTTATGCTGCACATGCAACGTGTGATTTGCATTTAAATATGATGGAAGCAGCATTTAAAAATGGTGAAAAAGTATTTAGAGAACCAGCAAGGGTTTTAGCCATTAATTAATATCTGTCTTTAGTTCTGATTCGCAGGGCATAGCCAATGAGCCTATATACTAGCATTTTTATTTGTCCAAAGACACCATACTCAATAGAGCGTCTTGCCAGAACATGGTTTGTCATATTTCTGTATAGGTAGTTCCATGCAAGTGGGTTTAATTTGTAGGAATGTGTTCCTGCGCCTCTTTTTACAATAATTAAAGAGTGTTCAATGCCCTCTAGGTATGGGTGTAAGTAGGTGTGTCCTGTTTTTCTAAACCCTAGTTTTTTATATATATTCCAAAGCTTATTATCCGTAGATGTTAGTATGTAGTTTCTGTCTGAAAAGGCGAAAACTTTGTACATTTGTTCAAACATTCTTAAGAGCAAGTCGCCTCGTCTGTAGTTGGGATGGGTACAAAGGCGCGCCACCTCAATAAGGTCTGTTTTTTTAGGCATGC
>Ga0066639_10001940_pt1 | contig 18193 bp, 18 predicted proteins | sample CryGeyCG2114_010_2_FD_59504 | JGI IMG/M metagenome (GOLD analysis project Ga0066639, IMG submission 59504) | Groundwater microbial communities from aquifer - Crystal Geyser CG10_big_fil_rev_8/21/14_0.10 | ecosystem: Environmental > Aquatic > Deep subsurface > Groundwater | place: USA: Utah...
CTTTCGTAAAAAATACTTTTGTTGGAATCATTTCGACGATAATACTAAAAACGAATTTTGTTTAAAAAGCTTTCTTTTTAGAACTATTTAATATCTATTTTCCCGCCTAAACTCTGCCCAGGCAAACCCCTCTCAAAAATGACACGAATAGCTCCGCTGTTCCCATGTGTAGAAGCAACTTTTCCTTTAATCTCTTTTCCAGCAGGGCTTTTCCAGGTAACTTCTTTTCCGATTAACGCCTCAGCTTTATCTTTTTTAACAATACCTTCTGGCTTTAAGATTAGATGATTGCACTTTTGGTGGTGTCTTCCCTGCCTATAATTCATGATAACTGCTTTCATAAACCTAAAGAAGCTATGACCTATTTAAAAAGGTTACGGAATTTTAGGAACTCCGAACCCTAAACTTAATGAATCTTATCGCTTTCTGGATTAGATGTAAACTAAAGATATTTAAATAGAGCAAAGAAAACCAAAATAAGATGACAATAAAGAAAACAGAATATCATTCATACTCAATAAGAAATCTTCCAAACGGCTGCAAATACTGTGTCAAAGGGGAAAAGCTGGTTTTGTTCATAACAGGGCTTTGTGATAGAGATTGTTTCTACTGTCCCTTATCAGAGAAAAAGAAAAATAAAGATGTGATTTATGCAAATGAATGGGATCTTGAATTCAAAGGCAACTTAAGAAAAAGCCAGCTAAATAATATAATAAAAGAAGCAAAGTTCTGCAACGCAAAAGGCGCAGGAATTACAGGAGGAGACCCTATTCTTGTAATAAACAGGACAGTCTCAATAATAAAAGCGCTAAAAAAAGAATTCGGAAATAGATTTCACATTCACCTTTACACCCCATTAAAGAACATAAGCTACAAATCACTGAAAGCATTATATCAGGCAGGATTAGATGAAATCAGATTCCATCCAGTAATTTGGGATAAGTCATTGTGGGACAAGATAATAATAACTAAATTATTTGACTGGGACATTGGAGTGGAGATACCATCAATCCCTGGATATGAAAAACAGACAAAAGAGCTGATTGATTATCTAAAAGATAAGATTGATTTTCTAAACATAAACGAATTAGAAATATCCGATACAAATGCAAATAAATTGGTGCAAAAAGGATTTAGGGCAAAAAACAGGACATCTTATGCAGTTAAAGGCAGCGAAGAGCTTGCTTTAAGATTAATGAAATACATAGAAAAAAAAGAATATAATTTCAAAGTCCACTACTGTACTTGTAAACTAAAAGATGCTGTTCAATTGGCAAACAGAATAAAGAAACGGGCAAAAAACATATCATACAGATTTGACAAAATTACAGACGAAGGAATGCTGATAAGAGGGGCAATATACTTAAAAGGACTTGCTCCTTCTTTTGGATACAGAAAGAAGCTGGCAAAAATAAAAAATAAAAGAGAAATCTTGTCAAGATTAAAGAAAATAAAAAAAGAGCTTAACATCAAAGACATTGAGATTGATGAGAACAAGCTCAGGCTTGTAACATCAGAAGCAATAATAAAAGAAATAAAGGATAAATTAAAAGCAAAAGGATTAGTACCTGCTATTGTAGAAGAATACCCCACTCACGATGCAACAGAAGTTGAAGTTGAATTGTTATGATCCCCCATAGTCGCTTTCTTTGCTATGGCATACTTTATTCCGGCAGCAATCTCGTCAGGAGTTAAGCCTTTCCAGTAGATAACCCATCCGTCTACCTTTTGCATGCCTTCCATCTGCCCAGTATAGAATTGGGTCATTACATTATCCGGCTTTGCCCTCCATAAAACCTTTGCGCCGTCTCCATTGAGCACAGCCCATAGATCATCTTTAATTCCGTTTCCGCGGCTTTCAGGCGCAACAACAATCTTATCAAGATACATGCAGCCAGGCGCAAACTCCTCTACTACGATTGCGCCATGGTATTTCCCGCCATCTTCCGCGATGCAAATATAATTAGGGTGAGCATAGCTAAAATAATCATCAACAAGTTTCTTTCCGAAGCCAGTTTCCAGCAGATCAACTAGTTTGCCAAGGTCAAGCTCATCAAAGGATTTGTACTTTTTATATTCCATTTTAAAGTTTAAAACCAGAAAATAACTTTATTTTTAAACCTAGTGACTTATTCAGAACAAGCATAAACTAATCTGTTCCATTTGAAACAAGATAGTTAAATTTATAAATAAAAGAGATTCTAAACAGCTTATGAAAGAAACAACAACAAAATTAACAGTAGAATACATCAAGCAGCATCCAGATATTAAAAACTGTTTGAAAAGAGGGATAATCAATTATTCTTCATTAGCAAGATTGATAGCCAAAAACCTTGACATTGAGAAGAAGACATCAAAAGAAGCAATTTTAATTGCATCAAGAAGATTTCATGATAAATTAAAGAAAGAGCAGGATTATGAAAAGAAGATAAGATATATATTATCCAAGTCAGAGATTCAGATAAAAAATAAGATAGTAAGCCTCATTCTGGAAAAAAGCATAAATCTGGAATATATTGACGATATTCAAAAAACAATAAGAAAGGAATCAGGAACATTTTACCTTCTTGAAGGTTCTGATAATTATACAATAATAACTCAGGAAAAGTACGCCGGACCAATTGAAACCAGGTTAAAGTTAAAAATAATAAAAAAAGAGGAAGGCCTTGTGCTTATTGACTTAAAATCCTCAAAAGATATTGAAGAGGTCCCAGGAGTCCTTGCCTACATCACTTCCCTTTTCTCAGAGAACGGCGTGAACATCATTGAATTCCTCTCGTGCTGGACAGACACATTGTTTGTTATTGATGAAGAAGATTTAAATAAAACAATCAATTTCTTGAAGTTCTGATGGAATGCAATCAATGCGGAGTCTGCTGCAGCTTGTTTTTAATAAACCTGACAGAAGAAGAATATAAATCAAGAAAGTACAAAACAATGTTTGACGAGTTTGTATCTGACTTTGAAGAAGCAGAACTCACAGGTGCAAACATTTTAGCTCAAAAAGAAGACAATAAAACCTGCATTTACTTAGAGAACCACAAATGCTCAATACACGAAAAAAGACCGCAATCATGCAAAGCATTCTTCTGTAATTCCAAAGAAGAAAAGTTCAAAACAATGATTAAGAAGATTTCTAAATCAAAAAATAGAAAATAACAGGCAGCAGCAAACAGCCCATTGCTAAACTTCTCTTGACTCCAAACAAAGGGGATAAGAACCCAACAGCAGTGCTAGTCAATAGAACAAGCAAACCAAGAAAACCAGAAAAGACAAAAGCCAGAACAGTAATAAAACAGATTATAGTAATACAAATCAATCGATAATTAACTTTGCTTATCATTCTTGAAAAAACACGCGTAATCTTAAAAGCCAAATAAGTTGCAGCACCTCCTGCAATAAGAGCAGTACACAATAAAACAATCAATTCAACCAGACTAATTGATTTAACTATTTCTAAAACAGCAACAATCGCACCATTACGCGCCTTCTGCAAAGTATAAAATGTTGCCAAAGAAAAGACAAAATTAACAGTATTAATCCCTCCAACTAAGATCATAAAAGCATATTCTCCAATATCTCCAACAAGCTGCATACCGATGATCGCAGCCTGCGCAGCACCCAACCCTGGAAAAATTCCAGTCAAAGAGCCTGCAAAAACAGCTGCTCCAATTGCCTTTGCCTTATGAACTGGACTTACAACAATTGTCTCGCTAATCTCCTGCTTCGGAACATTCACCTTATCATTCAATGACATCAATAAGACACTTACTCCAAACAAGCCAGAAAGAAGGGGAAACAAAGGCTGGTTTAGATTAGGAAAACCTAAAACAATTATCCCAAGAACACCTGATAATAAGAATACGATAGTCCCGAGCATTATTCCTTTCAGGCTTCCCTCTTTGATAATCATAAAAACAACAACAGCTATTAAGATATAAGCCATATACGGCTTTACAAACAAATAAATTCCAGGAACAAAAGGAAGTAAAAAAGGCATCAATATCAAGACCAAGATTAAAGAAAGCAAACTTCCAATAACAGTCAGCTTAACAGCCTCGTAACCTTTTCCTTGCAATAACAATCTATGCCCAGGTAAGACATTCAAAGCCTGGTCAGGATCAGGTGCTCCTAAAAACACAGAAGGGATTGAATCAAGAAAAGTATGAGTCACAGACATTGCAATAATAAAAACAGCAAGAATCAAAGGAGAAGTAAATCCAAGCATATAACCAGAAATACTAACAAGTAAAAGTGAAACAAGATTGATATGAACACCAGGAATTAAACCAGTGAAGATTCCTGCTAAACATCCGCAAAAAATTGCAAGGATTATCTGTAAAAACATCTAACCAATCACCCTAACTCTGTTTCCAATAACCTGCATCCTGCCATTGTATTCATCAATCTCCCCAATGATCTCAACAAAACTGCCTTCATAAACAGAAATATTTGTTTTCTTAAACAAAACAACAGAGATAGTCTCAGGCTTGGTTATCTCCACATACATAACATTCTCCAAGTCAACAACCTTGCTGACATACCCAGTTAGTTTTATATCCTCACCAACATTCTCAAGATTAATCTTGCTGATATCTTTTTCTTTAATCTCAATGCTGTCAGAAACAAAAAATAACACCATAATCCCAACCAAAGAGCAGACTAAAGCTATTTTCAATAGAGTTTTTTCTTTCATAAAGAAAAAGAAATTTTAACAATTATAAAATCCTTCCTTGTCAAATAAAGTAGTAAATTCCGCAACATATAAAAATCAAAGATTTTTAAAGTTAGAAAACCTTTGGTTTTCGCAACATTTTTAAACCACAAACCACTCTTAAACAAAATGCCTCTCAACATAACCTCAACTAAAGATATTAAAGTTTCTAAGCAGATAGCAGAACAGGTTGTAGGCCAGGAAGAAGCTGTAGAAGTAATCAAGAAAGCAGCAGGCCAAAGACGTCATGTTCTTTTAATAGGGGAGCCAGGAACAGGAAAATCAATGATAGGATTAGCCCTAGCAGAGCTCTTACCAAAAGAAAAACTAGTAGATATCCTTTCATTCCCAAATCAAAACGATGAAAACCAGCCATTAGTAAGAGTTGTTCCAGCAGGAAAAGGAAGAGATATAGTAGTAAAGTCAAAGACACAATCTGCATCAACATTTAAAAACCAAAATATAATAGTTTTCATTCTAGTACTGGTTGCAATGATTGTCCCATGGTATGTATTCTTTCATTATGGCGACCCAGGAAATATATTACTTCCTTTCTTCGGTTCAACAAAACAAGAAATGACTGGAAGCCCGCTCTTAGGAGGAATCATGTTTGTTGCATTTTTCCTAGGAAGCATGTTATTTTTAGCAGCATTTGTCTTATTCATAAATATAGGAAAAAGAATGGCTCAACCAGGGAAAATAAGCATACCTAAAGTGATAGTTGATAATTTCAAAAAAGACCATGCTCCTTTCATGGATGCAACAGGTGCGCATGCAGGAGCACTTCTAGGAGATGTTCTTCATGATCCTTTCCAATCAGGAGGCCTCGGCACACCAGCACACGAGCGTGTTGTAGCAGGAATGATTCATAAAACAAATATGGGTGTCTTATTCATAGACGAGATAGCTACACTACAACCAGCAACACAACAAGAACTCCTCTCAGCATTACAGGAAAAACGCTATGCAATAACAGGCCAATCAGAAAGATCAGCAGGAGCTATGGTAAGGACAGAGCCAGTTCCATGCGACTTCATTCTAGTTGCAGCAGGAAACATGGAAACAATCAGGCACATGCATCCTGCCTTAAGATCAAGAATTAGGGGATACGGCTACGAAGTATATATGAAAGACACAATGAAAGACACTGATGAAAATAGGAATAAGATTGCGATATTCATAGCACAGGAAGTAATTAAAGACAAGAAAATACCTCACTTTGCAAAAGACGCTGTCGAAGAGATAATAAAGGAAGCAAGAAGAAGGGCAAACAGAAAAGATCATTTGACATTAAGGCTAAGAGAGCTTGGTGGGCTAGTAAGAGCAGCTGGTGACTTGGCAAAAGAGCAAAAATCAGAATTAACAACAAAAAAGCATGTTCTTGAAGCAAAAAAAATAGCAAGAACATTAGAACAGCAACTGGCTGACAAATTAATTGAAAGAAGAAAAGAATATGAAGTTATAATCACAAAAGGGGAGCGTATTGGAAGAGTAAATGGATTAGCTGTAATTGGAGGAGAAACAGGAATTTACTCAGGACTAATCCTTCCAATCGAGAGCCAGGTAACACCTGGGGGAAAAGAGTCTGAAATAATCGCAACAGGAAAATTAGGGGAGATTGCAAAAGAAGCAATCAAGAACGTATCTGCGATCATCAAAAGGCATTTTGGAGAGGACATCAAAGAAACAAGGGATATATACGTGCAGTTCCTGCAGACTTATGAAGGAGTTGAAGGAGACTCTGCAAGCATAGCAGTAGCAACATCAGTAATTTCAGCATTAAAAGAGATCCCTGTAAAACAAAATATAGCAATGACTGGCTCATTATCAGTAAGAGGAAATGTTCTTCCGATTGGTGGTGTTTCTGCAAAAGTAGAAGCAGCGATTGAAGCAGGCATTGAGAAGATAATTGTCCCAAAATCAAATATGCAGGATATTGTTGTTGACAAAAACAAATTAGACAAAATTAAAATAATCCCTGTTGACACAATCAATGAAGTTCTGAAAGAAGCTCTTGTTTGGAAAGGCAAGGAAAACATTTTGAAAAAGCTGCAAAAAAAGTAAAAAAGCAAACGAATTTTTTTAGATAAAATGCACCCTCTGGCAAGCAGGAGAAATCTATTGACAATATCTATTTACCATTTACAATATTAAGGATATCTTCTCCATATTTGATTATCTTTGCATGACCCATCCCTTTTACTCTCCCAAGATCATCAAGAGTTAGAGGCATATTAACAGATATTTCAAATAAAGTTTTATCATGCATCACCATAAAAGCAGGAATCTTTTGTTCACTGCTAACTTTTTTTCTCCATTCTTTCATCCTGATAAGGACATTATTTGATTTAACAACATTAAACTTAATGTCTTTTTTCTCATGATTATTAGTCTTCTCATCGATTATATCAATCATCTTATCAGTGATAAAGGGAGTATATTTCTTCCCAGAATAAGTTAAATACAGGCTTTTCTTTGCTCTGCTCATAGCAACATAAAAAAGTCTCCTCTCTTCCTCACCCTTGTCATATTCATCAACCTTAATCATATCAACAACAGGGTGCTCGCTTCCTTTACAAGGAAAATTGTTTGGTGTGCATCCTATTACAAACACCATCTCTGCTTCAAGGCCTTTGATAGCATGAACTGTAGCAAGAGTAACATCTCCTTCAAGAGCAACAATATTTCTTTTCATTTCATCACTCCTGACAATATGTTTTATACCTCTTTGTCTTAGAATATTTGAGATATCATTAAGCTGCCTATTTGTTCTTGCCAGAACGAAAATCTCTTCACGTGAAACCTGAGAAGATAATATCCTTTGTAATACAAATTCAAATTCAGCATCTTCTGATTCAAACTTCAACAATCTAATATCTTTATCTCCTTTAATAGAAGATTCCATATCAGCTAAGCCCATTTTCTCTATAGATTTATTAACAAGTGAGACTATATGCTCGGATGATCTATAGTTCTTGACTAAAGTTATTATCTCACAATCAGGATACTTATCATTAAAGCCAAGAATATATTGCACATCAGATCCCCTCCACCCATAGATAGATTGTCTTGGGTCACCGACGCAAAAGAGATTATCTGGGTTGAGAAGATCAATAAGTTTTATCTGGGTTGAGTTAACATCCTGATACTCATCAATAAGAATATGCTCAAACAGAGGAATAAGTTCAGGCTTATGCTCAAAAAGATTGATTGTATCGATCAATTGGTCTGCAAAATCTCTTAATCCATTCTTTTTCATATAAGCCTCAAGATAATTACATACTGAAAAGACAAGCTTTGCGCTTTCCTTGTGTTTAACATCTCCTGGTTCAAATGCAGATTCCTCAATCTTTCTGTTCTTAAATTTAAAATAGTCTCTAATAAAGAAGCAATCATTAAGAAATATATTCGCAAGCTGATCATTTGTTTTGCTTCTTCTCTGAGCATAGCTAAAATATATATTGATTGCCCTGCCCATGTCCAGATTAAGGCTAGAAAGGGCTTTTCTTATCATCAATATCTTGTCCCGGTAAGTTATAACCTTTACAAAAGTATCATACAGAAGATCATTATGTTTTATCAATATCTTCTCGCAAAATGAGTTAAATGTTTCTATCCTAACAATAGACCCATACCCGATTTCAGAAAGCCTGTCGATCATCTCTTGTCTGGCTTTCCTTGTGAAAGTTATTGCTAATATTTTAGAAGGGTCTACAGACCGATACTTAATCAAAAATTCTATCCTTTTTATCAGGACAGAAGTCTTGCCAGAGCCCGCGCCAGCGATACACAATATATGCTTATTGTTGCTGATTATTGATTTCTTCTGAAAATCGTTATACTTTTGTAGAAATTCTCCAAAAGCATCAAATACTTCCTTATCCTCTTCTGTTAAGACAGTCTCCCTTTCATCATAGTTAAATGCAATCTTCTTCTTGTATAATGAAGGGTTATCAATCTCCTGAATACCTTTATCGGTAATTTCAAGAACTTTCCAAAATCTATTGCCTTTAACAGATGCTATCCTGATCATATTATTCAGAAGAAGACTGTCAATCAGCTCATCCAAGTCTTCTTTTTCATATGCAAGACTCCCAAAAGTCTCAAGATCCTGAAGACTGTTTCGAAATATGGAATCATTATTCTCGCTTCCATTCAGAAAATCAATAAGTAGTTTTCTTCCAACATTAAAGGGGATTTCATTTAGTGCCTTTAGGACAAATAAATAATCCAGTTCATCAGCCATGAAAAAAAGAGCTAATAGCTTATTTAAGTATATTTTGGTGTTGCAGAACCACCCTCCGCTAACAACAAAACATTTATATATCATAAAATTCTATAATCTAAGTATGTCAGAACCAGAAGATTTAGACTTGTCAAACCCTTGCCCATTATGCGCAAGCCCAAATGTGATAACAAACAAAAAAGGGCAGAGGGTCTGCAGAGACTGCGGCAACATAGCTCCTGCAGGGAGTGTTGTAAGTACAGGTGTATTCTCTAAGATCAAAGGGATCTTTGCAATAGGTAAAAAAGAACAAGCAAAACCTAAAGATATATCAATAAAAAAAGGCCCTAAAAAGCAGAAAGCAATAAAGATAAAGGCTAAGAAAAGCAAACCTAAGAAGAAAAAGCCAGCAAAAAAGACTAAGTCTAGAAGTAAGAAATCAAAAAAAAGAAGATAATTATTTCCAATCTAATTTTACAATGAGAATCAAAGATTCTCAAGCCTCAGTTTTCTTCCAAGAAACTAAGACGTCGTCAGTTCTCCAATAAGGTTTTATATCAATTGAACTTAACTTCAAACTAGCTTTCTTCTTCTCCAAGATGCCCTGCCAGGCGATCATCGCTGCATTATCAACTAACAAAGAATTGTCAGGAATAAAACACTTATAACCTCCTTCCTTACACATCTTCTTAGCCATCTCCTGAAATCGTTTATTGCAGGCAACTCCTCCGCCAAGCAACAACTGCTTTTTCTCGCAATGAGCTAAAGCTCTTTCAGACACTTCAAGCAGCATAGCAAAAACAGTTTCCTGTAAAGAATAACACAGATCTTCAGCCTTAGCACCTTTGTCAAACTTCTGCTTAAGATTAGTAAATATTCCTCCAAAACTGACATCCATCCCTTTGACACTATAGGGCAGCTCGATAAACCCACTTCCTTTCAAGCTTAATTCATAAACCTTAGGACCGCCTGGAAAACCCTTGCCCATATATCTTGCAAAACCGTCGATAAAATTACCTACGCCCATATCTAAAGTCTCACCAAATATACGATACTTGCCGCATTCATAAGCGATCACCTGGGTATTTGCTCCAGATGCATATAACAATACAGGATCCTTGCAACCTTTCAAAGTCTCTCCAATACTTAAATGAGCAACGCAATGATTAACACCGACTAAAGGTATCTTATTTCCTTTACTAAGTTCTTTTGCCTTCTTCATACCAACAACAAGACAAGGAGGCAATCCAGGTCCTTGTGAAAAAGAGATCAAATCAACATCCTTCAGAGTAAGACCAGCAGAGTTCAAGGCTTCATAGACCAATTCATCCTTAATCTTCTGATGATGCTCCTGCGCTTTATTTGGGTGGATCCCTTCTTTCTCAGAAGTATACATAGACCTGACATTAGCTAAAACCTTCCCTTTAGAGTCAACAATACCAACTCCAAAGGTGTGTGCAGTGCTTTCTATACCTAAACATATCATGACCAACAAAAACTAAACTGTGTTTATATAGTTTACTCAATTCTAAGTAAAACCCAAAAGATTTAAGAACTTGAAAAACATTCTTAATCTAAAATGTTAGACCTTGAAACACTCAAAAAGAAAGTTCTAGAACAAAACCCAAAGGCAAACATTAGTCTAATCCAAAAAGCATACGAATTTGCAGAGAATGTCCATAAATCCCAGAAGAGAGAATCAGGAGAGCCTTTCTTTGAGCATTGCAAAGAAGTAGCTGAGATGCTTGTCTCTATGAAAGCAGACTCCGCCACAATTGCAGCAGCTCTTTTGCATGACACAGTAGAAGAATCAAGTGTGGATATCAAATCAATAAAAAATGAGTTTGGTGAGGAAGTTGCCTCTTTAGTAGAAGGCATAACAAAGATAGACAAGATACACTTTGAGGACAAAGAATCTTATAGTGCTGAAAACTTAAGAAAAATTCTGCTTGCAACCACTAAAGATATCAGAGTTATGCTGATAAAACTTATCGATAGGATGCATAATATGGAGACGCTTCAGTGCTTCAGGCCAGATAAACAAAAGAGAATCGCTCAGGAAACAAGAGATATCTATGCTCCGATCGCGCATAAGCTAGGTATGTGGAATATAAAAGGAGAACTAGAGGATCTTTCTTTAAGATATCTTGAGCCAGAAGTCTACAGATTCCTTAGGAAAAAAATAAATGAGAAGCGCGCAGAGCGAGAGAAGAAGACAGGTGAGATAATAACTATCATAAGAGAAAAACTTAATGAAAATAATATTTATGCAGAAGTTCATGGCAGAGCAAAATACTTCTATTCAATTTATAAAAAGATGAAGAAAAAGCAGGTAGACTTCAGCGAAATATATGACCTCATAGCGATAAGAATAATAACCAAGAGTATCCCAGACTGCTATGCTGCCTTGGGTATAATACACAAGCTTTGGCATCCAATGCCTAAGAAATTCAAAGATTATATATCAACTCCAAAAGCAAACGGCTACCAAAGTCTTCATACAGTCCTTATAGGCCCGCATGGAAAGATTCTGGAAGTACAGATAAGGACAGAGGAGATGCATTATTATGCTGAATACGGCGTTGCAGCGCATTGGAAATATCAAGGAACAGCGCGTGATAAGAAATTTGACAAAAAAATCTCATGGCTCAAGCAGCTTCTTGACTGGAAGAAGTCAGAAAATGCAAAAGAGTTTATTGAGGACTTTAAGATAGACATGTTTCAGAATGAGATAGTTGTCTTCACCCCAAAAGGGGACCCAATTACCCTTCCAGAGGGTTCTACCTCTGTTGATTTTGCCTATGAAATCCACAGCAATATAGGAAACAGCTGTTCAGCAGCAAAAGTAAATGATAAATTAGTTCCATTATTATATGAGCTTAAGTCAGGGGATATTATAGAGATTATAACAAAAAAGAATGCAAAACCTTCAAGACAATGGCTTAATTTTGTTAAGACAAGCAAAGCAAGAAACAAGATAAAACAAGTCCTTAATATCAAGACAGATATTGATGCAAAGAAGATGCGCAAAAGGGAAAGAGAGATAATGAGCAAAGTGATATCAGAAGATAAAAAAGCATCCATAAAACTCTCAAAGTGCTGCAACCCATTATACGGGGACGAGATTGAAGGATATTACATGGCTGAAAAAAAGATAACAGTCCATAGAAAAAGCTGCCGAAATATCAAGGACATAGAGAAAAGAAAAAAGGCAAATGTTGAATGGATTAAAAAAGAAAAGGAAGAAAGCACGAATATCATAATTGATCTAAATGACAGAGTAGGTATTCTAGCGGATATAATGAATATAATCTCAAAGTCAGGGATAAATATAGAACATCTCCATACTAAAGAGAAAAAAGAAAAGATGGCCTCTGTATTCATAAATATAAGCGTAGCAGAGAAAAAAGAAGTAGAAGACCTGCTTAATCAGATAAAACTGGTTAAAAATGTCATTAATGCGAGAATTGCAGAAATCTAGTAAGATTTATAAATAATCAAGAAAAAGCTAATAGCAAGGGGGAGATTATTATGAAATACAAGGTAAAAAGTATTGTAATTGGAAGAAAGAAGAGAAAAGATGACAGCATAGAATTATATCCTTGTTTTATAACTCTTTTTGATATAAACGACCCCCACAGAACTTCTGAAGTTCCAAAAGATATAATTGACTTTGAAGAAGTTGAACGTATTTTCATAGATAACTTAAACATCAAGTACATGCTTGCAGGAAGCGATATTGTTATCAACAATCTTGAGTCTATTGAAGTTGAGCTGAAAAAGCATGATTTGTTTATAACTGGAAAGCAGAAGAAATAGAAACAATCACAACCCTAAACTCTTAACAACCAGCTCAGGATCAAACTTCTTCAGATCTCCATATTCTTGTCCAGTTCCAATAAGAATTATAGGTTTCTGAGTAACATAACTGACAGAAACAGCAGCTCCCCCTTTCTCATCAATGTCTGCCTTAGACAATACAATCCCATCAATTCCAACAGCATCATTAAAGGACTTTGCCTGCTCTACGCAGTCATTTCCGGTTATTGACTCGCCAACAAATATTTTCAAATCAGGCTTAGCCACACGAACAATCTTCCTCATCTCATCCATAAGATTAGAATTGCTGTGCATCCTTCCAGCTGTATCAATCAGAACAACATCAATATCCTTTGCAACAGCATGCTTTACTGCATCAAACGCAACTGCAGCAGGATCTGAACCATAATCATGCTTAATCAACTTAACACCAAGATTATCAGCATGCTTCTGCATCTGCTCTATAGAAGCTGCCCTAAATGTATCTGAAGCAGCAAGCACAACAGATTTACCCTTATGCTTAAGCAGATGTGCAACCTTAGCGATTGTAGTCGTCTTACCGCTGCCATTGATCCCTATAAAACATATTACATAAGGCTTTTTCTCTTTAATTTTATCAACAATATCAAAGGGTTCTTTAAACAAACCATTAACAGATATTCTTAAAATATCAATGATTTTATTTTCAATCTTTCCTCTCCTTATGGGCGCATCGACAATCTCTTTTTTCATATCATCTTTGATTTTATCAATAACTTCAACAGCAACATTATTCTCAAGTAAAGCAATCTCTAGATCATGAAACATATCCTCAAATTGTTTCTCATTAATTGTTGTAGTTGATACTTTTTCAGTTATTCTTTGAAAAAAGCCTTTCTTCTTTGATTCTTTTGGTTTTTCCTCTTTTTCTATCTCTGGTTCTTTTTCTTTGCTTTCTTTCTTTGGTTTTTCTTTGTGTCCAAGAGGTGATTCTTCTTCTTTGATTGTTTCTTTTTTTATTGAGACTTTGACTTCTTCTTTTTCGATAATTTGTTTGTTTGGTTCCGGTCTTTCTTCTTCTAGCTCTTCTTTTTCAGATTCAGATTTTCTTTCAGAGGTCTCTGGCTTTTCTTCCTTAGTTTTCTCTTTTTCTACTTCAGAAATTTCTTCTTTTTCTAATTCAGGTTCAGGGATTTCTTCTTCTGGTTTTTCTTTCTCAGAAGATTCAAGCTCTTCAGCCCCCTTAGATCCTTCATCTTCTTCAGGTTCAGGAATCTCTTCTTCTGACTTAAATTTATCTTCAACAACCTCTTTTTCTTCTGGTTTTTCTTCAATAGAAGGCTTTTCTTCAGCAGCTAATTTCTCCCTAATCTCAGGCTCTTCAGCTGGCTTTCCTTCTCTCTTAATCTTATCAGAAATCTTAGATATAGCGCCTTTAATGCTCTTCTTCAAAAAGCCAAACATCATATCACCTATTTTTCAGAAACAAGGGTCTGAAGTTTTTTCTCAATAGTATAAGCCTTCAATCCAAGTTGCTCTGTTTGTGAAACAATCTGATTCTGAATCTCCCTCATATTATTGACTTGTTCTTCAAGTAGAGACTTAGTTCCATCAACATCCTTTTCAACAGCAATATCAGCCCCAACATTAATAATTAAGCTCCTATCTTCTGTGAGCTGAGCTTTTGCGAATATTCCTGAGCTTACAGGAATAAGGATATCAGAGCCTTTCTTTGCATTTTTCACATCATCTAAGCTCTCTATAGTTGAATGCAGCTCAATTATCTTCTCTTCAATAAGCTGAGCCTGCTGCTGGTTCTGCCTAATCTGCTGGTCTATCATCTGCAGTTCCATATAGACCTGCTGCATTTCCTTCTGATTTTCCTTGTTCATGCTCTAGAAAAATAGACCTTGATTTAAAAGGTTTGCGTTTAACTGCTGCCTAGCTCTTTATCGATCTCTTTTTGGTTCATAAATATCTCAATCTCCCCAAAATGCTCATGCTGCACAAGATTAACCTTCCTTTGATTAGATAAGTGAAGTAATGGAATAAATGTATACACTTTATCTTGTTTTGAATCAGAAGGAATAAGATTAGTAAAAGTCAGTTTCTTATTTCCTAATAAAAAGAATTTTCTTACCCGCAAATATACCTCTTTAATAACTAAACTTATATCTCTCTTTTTGTCAGGAACAGTAATCTTCATCCTTGGAATAGCCCGGTCTATCCTTCTATCCTTTACTTCAAGGGCTTTCTGTAAAGCCTCAACAAGATCATAAACAGAAACTTTTCTCTTTCTTGGCTGGGGAGTTCTTGGTATTAAATTAGGTATATCCTCCTCTGTAGTTTTTAAGGATTCAACAACCCCTTCTTCAAAGAATAACTCATCACCTACATCCTGCTGAGCAAACATCCTGTCAAGCTCTTCAATATCCTGGCCAACAAGCCTAGTTGATTTGATCTTAAGTAAAACAGCAGCTGCAAGCAAGACTCTCCCAGAAACCCTAAAATTATGGTCTTTAAGCCTCTTAACCATCTCAATATATCTCTTTGTCAGCAAAGAAACATTAATATCCCATGGATCCATCTGCTCGCTTTTGACAAGTTCATAAATAATAGTTTGCCACGTAACATCATCCTGATCAACAATTATCTGAAAGATCTTTTCTTGATTGTCCATACCTTATAATTATCTCCTTTTGTATATAAAGTTGTCGGTAGCAATAAATATATAAATAAATGCGTAACCTCTTTGTAAATGGAGAAAGTACTCATATTGGATTTTGGCGGCCAATACACTCAGCTGATAGCCAAGATAGTGAGAAAATGTAATGTTTTTTCTGAAATAGTTGACTGCGACTTTGAGATTGAAAGTATAAAGCAAGACCCTTCAGTCAAAGGGATAATTCTGTCAGGAGGTCCTGATAGTGTTTATGAGAAAGATGCCCCTTATATTGACAAAGAACTGCTAAGCCTCAACATTCCAGTATTAGGGATTTGCTATGGGATGCAGTTAATTAATCATGTTTTAGGTGGCAACATAATCCACGGCTCTGATACAATAAAAGAATATGGAAAGACAGAGATTTTCTTAAACAATAAGCATAAATTATTTTCTGGCTTGCGCGATAAGATTACAGTCTGGATGAGTCATGGAGACAGTGTTGACAAGAAGAATCTCGCAAAAGGATTCACACAGATAGCAAACTCAAAGCACCACGCTGCAGCAATCGCAGATGACAGCAGGAATATTTATGGGGTCCAGTTTCACCCAGAAGTTACTCACACACCACAAGGGAAGGAAATAATATCAAATTTTGTCCATGAAATATGCAGATGTAAAAGTGAATGGACAATGGGAAATTATATCGAGGAATGCAAACAGTACATAAAAGAAACAGTCAAGGACAACGATGTTATTTGTTTTGTAAGCGGAGGTGTTGACTCTGCTTTCACAGCAGCAGTTCTCTCTCAAACAAATGAGATTGGGAAAGTCCATAACGTCTATGTTGAAGCTCTGATGAGGAAAAATGAGACAGAAGAAGTAATAGAAAGCCTCAAGCAGGCAAATATCAACCTAAAGATTGTCAAAGCAGAGGACAGGTTTATAGCAGCATTGAAATATACCAGCGATCCAGAAGAAAAGAGAAACATAATTGGAAATCTTTTTGGCCAGATACAAGGAGAAGTAATAAAAGAGCTAAACCTTGACTCAAACAAGACTTTCCTTGCTCAGGGAACTCTTTATACTGACCTGATTGAGAGCGGTAAGGGTGTTGGAAACAAGGCAGCTAAGATTAAGTCACATCACAATGTAGGATGCGCATTTATTGAAGAACTTAGAGAAAGGGGAAAGATAGTAGAGCCAAACAGGCTAATCTTCAAAGATGAAGTAAGGCTTGCAGCAAGAGAGATAGGTCTTCCCGATAACATATCACAAAGACAGCCTTTTCCAGGTCCAGGCTTAGGAGTAAGGATTGTCAATGGAAACAAAGAATGGGTTGACGAAGAGTTTTGCGAAATAAACCGCAAAGTTAGCAAGATAGCAAAAGAGATTGGTCTAGAAGGCCATATTGTTCCGATTAAGACAGTTGGCGTACAGGGAGACGGAAGAACTTATTCTTTCTTAGCAGTTCTTAGGGGGGAAAGAGACTGGAATAAGATACAAAAAGCAGCAAAAAAGATACCAGAAGAGGTTCACGAAGTAAATCGGATTGTATATGATTTAAACAGCAATAAGATTTCAAGAAAGAAATTTACTGAGATAATCCCTGCAACAGTAACAAGAGAAACAATTGATTTGCTTAAAGATATTGATTATGAAGGACGTGAGATAATCAAAAAGCATGGATTCATAGACAAGATAACTCAGACAATATTTATCTTATTCGGATCAGATATTCACAAGACTGGAAAAATATCTGTTGCGCTGAGAGCGATAACAACAGATGACTTCATGACAGTAAACCCTGTAGAGCCGGAAATTAGTAAAAATGAGAAAGCAAACATGTCCTGGGAATGCCTTCAGGAACTGTATGATACATTATTAAGTAAGTACAATGTCGGAGCATTTGTCATAGACGTAACAAGCAAACCTCCAGCAACAACATGCTGGGAATGAAAGTCTTTAAAAGCTAATAATCTGTTTAATCAGACGCAAGAGAATAGTGCAAAACACGATTTAATAATAAAAAAGTTTATATACTTCTTTGAGTTACTAATGCTTATGAAAGATAGAACTAAAATAAAAAGTGTAATTTCTATTATAATCAGCTCTATCATTATTATTTGCTAAGGCCATTATCTAACCGGCCCAGCGCATTGTTCTAAAAAACTATAAGGTGAGTTCTATGGTTATAAATCTGACTATTATGGCGAAATGTGGGGGGGAGAACCCAGAAGAAATAAAGACCAGAATAAAGAAAAGACATCTAGAATGGAAAAAGCTTGAAAAAAAAAGCAGGAACAAAGGAAACAAGAAGCATATGTCTATTTCTTAAATAATCAATACCATCAAGAACTCAATAAAATCCTAGTGAACGAAAAACTATACATATGGCCCATACCTGGACAATCAAAGTACATATGGGATACAGTAGAAGCATACACTCTAGGGACCGACCTAGATAAAAAACCTCGTTTAAATGACCAATCAATAGAATTAGTCTTTAAAGAATGCATAGAACATAATGGAAATATGATTCATCCAGCATATATCACAAAATACTTAATAATGCTTAACTGCAAAGACATAGAGAAAGTTAATTTAATGGAGATTTCAGAGAAATATATGAGATTATATAACCTCATAAAAGCTGAGGAGTCAAATACAAATCAAAAAATCAATTCTGAAGGCGCAGTTATGGGGGTAGGGATAGAGTCACTACTACAAAACCCGTATGTGCATAGCTTAAATTAATGTTCTTAAAGAATAATATGGATTTAGCCCATTTAAT
>Ga0066639_10001943_pt1 | contig 18181 bp, 11 predicted proteins | sample CryGeyCG2114_010_2_FD_59504 | JGI IMG/M metagenome (GOLD analysis project Ga0066639, IMG submission 59504) | Groundwater microbial communities from aquifer - Crystal Geyser CG10_big_fil_rev_8/21/14_0.10 | ecosystem: Environmental > Aquatic > Deep subsurface > Groundwater | place: USA: Utah...
TTCTTGTTCGGGATTTTCTTTGAAAAAAGTTCGGATTTCGTTCAGAGTTCGGAGCCAAATAAAATCTCCAGCAAAATGCTGGAGATTTTATTTTGTTTCTGCGGGTTATAGATTTGAATTGGTGGTGAGAATCCCTGCTCGCCTCTGAAGGGCGACCATAGGAGCCAAAAAAATAACGATTATATCATATTATTTTATTTGGCTTCTGATTGGACATATGATGAATAAGTTCAAGCACATATTGGATTGCGGAGAGGACAAAATAGTGATAAAATAAAATTAAGAAAATTAATAGAAAATATGAAAAATAATGTTAAAATTTTTTATTTTTTTACAGCATTAGTCATTTTTTTGCTTTTAAATTTAATTGAGTTTTTACCAATTAAAAAAATTAGTGCTTCCGATGGTTCAATAATTTACTCCAACTCAGAGGGAGCAGTTAAACCCGACATAGTTATTGAGTCAGTTACTATTGATTATGATAAACCAGAACTAAAAGTAATTGCAAGAAATGCAGGTTTAGGCACCATCTATCCGGATAGTACGAGCGGATTAAGGTATTTTGATATGCATTTTGGTTGGTTTATCAGTAGCCTGCATACAGAAGCTAAGGGAGATAATATTGGCGCAAGAATTACTGAGCCAATTCCTCCTGGTGGCTCTTTGGAATTTATTAATATCAATGCAGAAAAGATTCCACCACCCGAAGATGCTGTAAGATTAAGCATCCATGTTGATTCTTTTTCACTGGATGAAGTTGATAAATTTAATAATTATTATGATATTAGTATTATTAGTGAAGAAACGAATGGCGAGGATTTAGCTGATAGCGATATATTATTAGTTTTAGATAATATTAGAAAAGAACGAGCTTCTTTTGATCAGCTTGACCAAGAGACGTCCAACGAAATCAGTAAACAAATTGGTGTAGGAATCTTGCCTGATAATCCGTTTTATTTTTTTAAAGATATTGGCCAAGTAGCCAAATCATTTTTTACTTTTAGTTCGATTGATAAAGCTAAACTACACCTTGATTATGCCCGAGATAAGATCTTGGAAACAAATGCTTTGTTGGATAAAGGGAAAACAGATAAAGCCATAAATCATTTAAATAAATATCAAAAAGAATTAAATAAAGCGAAAACGTCAATTGATAAATTTCGAGATAAAAATCCCGAAGTAGCAACTCTGGCTGATGAGCTTTTGCTAGCTAATGGTTTACGGCACCAGTTCATTTTTGTTAAAATTAATGACCAGGCTGATTTTAATCAAAAAGAAGAATTAGAAAATGCTCGAAGTAAAATTATTGGGCTAATTGCTGATACAACAAAAAATCTTTCTGATAAAGAAATTATAACAGCAGTTAATAAAGGCTTAGATAACGCGGGAAGCCCTTTTAATTCTTTAAATAGTGCTGAAATTTTAGGTGAGCTAAAAAGCGCAGTAGCTGAAGAAAATAAAGTAATTATTAATCAAGCCCGTGATAATGCTTTGGTATCATTTATAAAAAATTATAATAATTTGCCAAAAAATTACCATGATTTACTTGGTGAGTATATGGGCAGTAGTAATTTTTATCAGGCAGAAATTGAAGATTCAGTTAAGATTGAATCAGCCGTAGTTATTAATAATTCTTCCCTAGAAAAAAATATTAAAGAAAATGAGAAAACCATAATTCAGGAGGAAAACATGGATTATGAAAGCGGTATTGCATCGCCATCCATTTCAAACGATACCGGAAAGGCAGAAAAAGGAATTGATAGTTTATCTAATAAAAATAATTTAATTGGTCCAGCCGACATAATCCAAGCTTCTCCTTCATCTTGTCCAGATACTTATGAACCGGTTTGCGGAAGTGACGGCAAAACATATTCTAATTCTTGTTTGTGTGAGCAGGCCAAAGCCTTTGTTTTTTATCAAGGTTCTTGTTATTTTTCCGACATTAATTTTCAAGATGATTCATCGTCATTTACAAATGTTCCTGAGGAAAACCAAAAAATAAATAAAGAGCCAGAATCTGCGCCAATATCGCAATCAACGCCAGCTGAGGAATTAGAGCCAGAAATAGAGACAGAAGTTTTTACTGAGCCAGAACTAGAATCCATTTCTGAGATAGAGCCAGAATCTGCGCCCGAAGCAGAAGTGCGTACGCCAAGTTTTAGTATGTCAGTATCACATAGTGGTAAAATTTATACGGTTATTGGTAGTATTGATTATTATGGCAAAGGTAGTAGCTGTTCAGGCCCCAGGCCATATGATCCAGTGATAGTGCGTTGGGGAGATGTTGCTAATGAGCCGACTGTAACTGACGGCTCTTTTACCGCGACTCACGAATATTTTATTAAAAACAAAAAATATACTTTATCGGTATCTGTTTATAATAGTTGCTACGGCCTGAAAACTTTGACCGAAGAAGTAATTTTAGATTTTTAATTTGGTTTGATAATAAAAGAATTAAATAAATAAAAAATTATGAATTCACAAATCATAAGAATTTTAAAAATTAGTTTTTCTACAATTTTAATTTTTGTTTTGGCGGCTTCTTTGACTGCAAATTATTTTTTTTGGCCAATGGATGGTGAATATTATGATGACGAATACTATGGAAATGAATACGTAGACGAAGAAATTGAAGAGGGTGCTTGCAATATAAAAGGGATTGAATTGCACGGTGATTTGTATACTTATTTATTGCCATCCGAGACTGATGAAGAGGGATATGTAGTTGAAGACGTGGTTGCTTCTCAAGATATAGCCTTTTTTATCAACGAAGCAAATAAAGATGAAAATATCAAAGCGATTGTTTTGGAAGTAGATTCTTATGGAGGCATGCCCGTGGCAGCGGAAGAAGTCGCTAATGCCTTGAAAGATGCAGATAAGCCAACAGTGGCTTTGATCAGGGAAGCAGGATTGTCAGCGGCTTATTGGGCTTCGACAGGAGCGGATATAATTTTTGCTTCAGCTAATTCTGATGTGGGAAGTATTGGAGTCACTATGTCTTATTTGGATAATGTTGCTATGAACGAGAAAGAAGGTTTGACCTACAATCAATTAAGTACAGGAAAGTTTAAAGATTCTGGAGATCCGAATAAACCATTAACTGATGAGGAAAAGGAATTATTTATGCGGGATAATCAAATTTTGCATGATAATTTTGTGAAGGCAGTCGCTGAGAACAGAGGACTTGGTTTAGAAAAAGTTAAAGAACTAGCTGATGGTTCTTCTATGCTGGGTCAAATGGCCATGGAGAATGGTTTGATTGATAAAATCGGAAGCTTGTATGAAGTAGAAGATTATCTAAAACAAAAAATTGGGGAAGAAGCGGAAATTTGCTGGCATTAGATTTTATTTTTTAAAATCCGGAATAAAAATTTAGCCTAGACTTTAAAATAAATAATCTTTATTAAATAAATAATTTTTATGGCAAAAAGAACTACAGGAGTAGGAAAGAGAATAAAAACAAAATCTCACAAAACAGCAAAGCGTCTTGAAATTAAGAAGCAAATGCTAGCGAAAAAGAAGAAAAAGAAATAATATTTTTTTAAACAATCCCGAGGTTTCGGGGTTGTTTTTTTAAGCTTGATTTATTTGGGTGAAAAGTGGTAGGATTGAAGCAGTAAAAACAAACATTGCCATTTCAAACAACCAGAGGAAAAGGAGGAGAAGAGATGAAAAAGCTGATTGGCGTGGTATTTACAGTTGTCGTTCTTTCTTTGTCAGTGAACTCTTTTTCTGAATGTCTGCCTCGTGCAGGCAAAGCTGACCCAGCTCCGGTACTGAAATGGGGCATGAGCAAATGCCTCGGGAAAATTACGGGGGAGATGAAAGTAGGAGAAGACCGAACGGTTACACTCAAGCTCGTGGCCAACCAGGCTTATTGGTTTAGCGCGAGCGGCTGCGCTCGGGTCGAATTAATTTTCATCGGAGTTTTCGGACCGGAAGGGGTGATGCTCAAGACAAATACATCGTCTCGACCTGCGTTCTGCTTCAAAACAGAAGAGGCTGGTAACTACACTTTTCTGCTGATGCTTCAAAAGGCTGAGCCAAAAGTCAAAAAGAGCAACGTAAATTCGTGCATTACAATGTCTGAATGCAAGGCAGAGTGCGAAGACTAAAGGAAAGGAGGTGACAAGAGTGTTTTCAGAGAAAACCCTGCTTTCCCGCAGGGTTTTTCTTTTTTATAATTTTGATTAATAAACAAAAAAACTGTAAAATAAAAGAAATGATTAATAAACAAAAAAGAAATAGATTTGAAGCGGGACATAAAAGAAAACTCAAATAGAATTTCAAATTTAGTTTAATATTTTTAATTCTTAACTCAAAATTTATGCAAAAACTCAACGTGAAATCATTCGCTCTGGCCTGGGGGATTTCTTTTGGCATTTATTTTATTTTCATCGGCTGGGTAGCCGCGCTAGGCTGGGGAGACAAAATCGTGGAGCTTATTTCTTCTTTTTACATCGGTTATGCGCCGACTTTTTTGGGGGGCATTATCGGGGGAGTGTGGGCGTTTTTTGACGGCTTGATTGGCGGAGCGATTATCGCTTTTGTCTACAATGCTTTTATTGGCAAAAAAGAAGGGCCAAAACAATAAATAAAAATTATAAAAAAACTAATTTTATTGCTAGCTGTAATAATAATTATTGTTATTTTTTTAGTATGAATCTTCATTCTTTATCTACAGCCAGAAATAAAAAAGAAATAGATTTTTGCGAAGCAGAGGATAGACAACTCGGCATACACGGAAACGAGGAATGTCAGCGTTGCAGTGCTTGCTGTGTGTATTTTCAAGTATTGAATAGAAATGGCACAGTTCTCAAGGAAGCAGGAGAAATATGCAAACATCTAGAAATCGACACCAAAACAAAACTCTCTTCTTGCAATATTTATGATAGTGACAAAAGACCGATTGATTGCATTGCTTTTTTGAACTGCGAGCCTTGTGGATTGGGGGCAAATGAAGAGGAACAGAGAGAAGCGTGGAAGGGATTGAGGGTTACGGCCAAAAGGATGGCAAAGATTTTGAGAGGTGAATAGGGATGTTTGGTTGGATTAATGGTAATCAGAAAAATATATACAAAAGGCATCTCAAAAGAGGTGCTTTTTGGTTAATGCAAGAGCTTGATTTTATTGGGTAATTATACTATATTATATATATTCAAATATTAATAAAAATTAATTTAATATATCATGCGGACTATATCAAAACAAAGAATAGGTGAGTATTTAAAAACTTCTATTGAAGTATTATACGATAATAAAAATGAGTATCCGACAAGACTGCTTATTTCTGAGATACAGAAAAGGTTGCAGCCATCCGGCTATGAAATTACCACCACTAAGAGTGGAGCAATACGTTGGATTACAAAGTTTAGATTTTGGACAGTTGGTTTTGTTAAAGGGGGCTATATAAAAAAAGAGAATAAAAAGTGGTATTTGACTAAAAGTGGCGAGTCATTATTAAATAAAACAGAGCTAGAGTTAGTTGAGATTACTGATAAAGCATATGGCGAATGGGAAAAGGGCAGAGAAGATATTGAAAAGAAAACCGCCGAAGAGGTTCTTAAAAATACTGATCCTATTGATATTTCTCCTATAAATTTAAGAATCAAGCCACAACCAATTACTTTTAACGATTTGATCAAAGGCGTTGATAAGAGCACAATCCAAATTCCTCCTTTCCAAAGATCATTTGTTTGGACTGCAAAAGCAATCACAGAATTACTTGATAGTATTTATAATGGCTACCCAATTGGAAGTTTTATATTTTGGCAAACATTAAAACGGCTTCCTAGGCATAGAGAAATAGGGGGAGAAAAACTTGCTGATATTGCACCAGGATCATTAATTAACTATATCATTGATGGACAGCAACGTATAACCTCGCTTTATGCAGCAGTGAAATGTGCAGAGATTGAAGATGAGAGATTAAGGTTTTATTTTGATCTAACTACGGGATCATTTAATTATTCTCGCATTAAGAATGATGAAGACGATGAAGACGATGAAGACAGTCAGTTCGAGATAGACCCAACACTTATCCCACTTGATAAGTTGTTTGTTAACTCAGCTGAGTATTATAGCTATGTAGAAAATTTTCCAAGTAATTTTAGACCCGTTCTTCATGATTTATACACTAAATTTAACGAATACGCTTTTTCTGTTATATATATTCAGAATGAAGATGAAGATAGAAATATAGAAAACAATAGAGACGATATCGAGAGTATAGTAAAAATTTTTTCTAGAATTAATGATACCGGCAAAAAACTTACCGTTGTTGCTAAAATGGTAGCAAAGTGTTGGGAAAAAAATTTTAATCTAAGAGATAAATTGAATGAATTACTGCCACCCGGCACTCCGTTAGCTGAAATAAGGGATGAAACCATACTACAAATTTGCTCAGTTATATTGAATGGTAAAAAATGTCGCACCAAGGTTATTCTTGAAGACACAAATATTAAAGAGCTTGAAGAGAAGTGGGATAAAATTATTTCTTCATTTAAATTAGCTATTGCATTTTTAAATGATAGATTAAAAATAAAGAGTTTAAAATATTTACCCTTTGACTCTGTCATGGTACCATTAGCGTATTTTCATTTTTATAATAACAATCCTAGCGCAGCACAATCGGATGCACTAGAAAAGTGGTTTTGGCAAGCTTGTTTATCAAATCGTTATAGTTCAACAGTAGAGGCAAAAATTGAACAAGATTGCGTGTCTTTCGATAAAATTATATCTGGTGAAAAAATTGTTATTGATTACTTGATTGATTGGGATGGTTTAAGGCAAAATTTGATAAACCAAAATTATCATTTTCGAAATGCCTTTTGTAAAACCATTCTCGCACTTTACTCATACCAACAGCCTCGTCAGTTTAAAGACGGCAGATCAGTCGATATAGTTAATAGTATTTCAGACTATAGCCGCAGTCATTTGCATCACATGTTTCCAAAAAAGTTTTTGTCTATTAATGATTATAATAAAAAAGATTTAAAAGATAGTATTGTAAATATCGTATTTGCACCAGCTATTGTTAATTGGGAGATGAGTGATCGTGCACCGAGCGAATATTTAGGGGAGTTTAAAAAAGAAAACAAAGAATTAGATAAGGTACTAGAAAGTCATCTAATAAAAAATGAAATTGAATTTGGGCTAGATAAAGATAATTTTGATTTATTTTTGAATAAGCGGGCGGAGTCAATCGAAAAAGCACTGCAACATTTGACTGGTCGAAGTTCAAAAACTGAAAAGACGATGGAAGATGACCCTGGAAAACCGATAGATTATTTAGAAAATAAGATGCGTTTTTTAGTGGATGATGTGTTCACGGAAGATTTTCCCAATTATTGGGAAGAAGCAGTTCCAAAAGATATTCAAGATGCTGTTGGTAAAAAAATTAAAAATGATATTAAGAGGCATCCTTATAAAAAAGAAATTGATTTTTCAAATGTAGATCGACTAAGTTATCTTGACGTTATGGATTACTTTAAAATTATTTTAAGTAACTGGTCATACTTTTCTGAAATATTTGGCTCAAAACCAGAATTGGAGAGACATTTTTTAGCGCTAAAGGAATATCGGAATACAGTAAAACATACACGCAAATTGGATCCAGTGGTTGCAAAAAATGGAGAAGCGGCAATTCTATGGTTTGAGAGAGTATTTGATAATTACGAAAACAATTAATAAAAATACAACTAATCAAATTAACCTCTAATACTAGGATTTTTTTGTTAAAAGTTAAAGATAAAATATAAGCCTATCCTTGACAAATAAGAAAAACTATGCGATTATTAGTTAATTCATTAAACAATTAAATATAAAACTATTTGTACTCTTCGTGGGTTGTCATAATTACTATAATAAGTTTTTGGGAATATTATATTAAAGATTTGATGACTCTTGGAGACTGTTTGAACAGTCTCTCGGGAATTGGATAAATATAATAATCTATGACAACATTTGAAAAGCTAGGCCTGAATTCTGAAATTATGAAGGGCCTTTCGGACTTGGGATTTATAGAGCCTACTCCTATTCAGGAAAAGGTCATTCCGATCATCTTGAAATCAAAAAAAGATTTAATCGCTCTAGCGCAAACCGGCACCGGCAAGACGGCGGCTTTTGGTTTGCCAATTTTGAATCAGATCAAGCCAAATGGAAGAGATCTGCAGGCGATCATCCTTTGTCCGACCAGAGAGCTCTGCTTGCAAATATCACAGGACATAAAAAAATATTCCAAATATTCAAATGGTCTTGTGACCACCGCTGTTTATGGCGGAGAGAGAATTGATCTCCAAATCAGGTCACTCAAAAGAGGAACCAATATCGTCGTGGGAACTCCTGGCCGGGTTCATGATTTGATCAGAAGAAAAATCCTCAAGCTCCAGGCAATCGAATGGTTGGTTCTGGATGAGGCGGACGAAATGCTGGATATGGGATTCAAGGATGACTTGGATGCTATTTTGGCAGAAACGCCAAAAGAAAGACAGACTTTGCTTTTTTCTGCCACTTTTTCCAAAAGCGTTCAGTCTATTGCCAAAAAGTATATGACTGAAGCCGAAGAAATAAGCGTGGGAGAAAAGAACGCTGGCGCAGAGAACGTAACTCATGAGTATTATGTCGTGGGCGCCAAAGATCGTTTTGAAGCTTTGAAAAGAGTTTTGGACTATTTGCCTGGCGTTTATTGTATTCTTTTTTGTAGAACCAGAATAGAAACCCAAACCGTAGCAGACAAGCTGAAACAAGCTGGCTATGACGCAGAAGCTCTTCATGGTGAAATTTCGCAAGTGATGCGAACAAAAATTATGGATAGATTCAAGCGGAAACAAGTTCGTCTTTTGGTCGCGACTGATGTAGCGGCTAGAGGAATTGACGTAAATGATTTAACTCATGTGATTAACTATAACTTGCCTGACCAAGACGAAGGCTATACTCATAGAAGTGGAAGAACCGGTAGAGCGCAAAAGAGTGGAATTTCTATTTCTATCTTGACTCCCAGAGAGGCAAGTAGGGTGAGGGGTCTTGAAAATATTATTGGCAAGAAATTTGAACTCAAAAAAATACCTGGAGGAAAAGAAATTTGCCAAAAACAGATTGATAATTTTTTGAAAGAAATAGAAGAAACTGATATTTCAAAAACTGGCCATGAACAGTATTTCCAAGAATTTGAAGAAAAGCTAGGCAAGATCAAGAAAGAAGATTTGATCAAATTGTTTGTCACTCACAAATTTAATCACCTGATGGATGATTACAAAAATACTTACGACTTGAATGCTCGGGCTATCGTGACTAGAGACAGAAAAGAAACTGGAGATCACGTGAACCTGAAAATCAGTCTAGGTAAAAAACACGGTTTTGATGTTAAAGCACTTTTTGGTCTTATCAATTCAAATAATAGTTTAAAAGGTGTAGAAATCGGAAAGATAAGTTTGATGCCTGAATATTCTATTTTTTCAGTTGAAAAAAAGGCGTCTGATGAAGCCTTGAGACAACTTCAGGGAGCAAATTTTCGAGGCAAGAAAATTAGTATCACCCGAAGTAATGAAGCCGTCAGCTATCAAGGAAAGAGAACCAATCGGTCAAATAGAGGTTTTCAGAAAAAACGTGGTGGATATAGAAGATAAGTAAATTTATAGATTTCAATAAAAAGGCAGGCAAGCTATTTGCTTGTTTTTTTGTTTGTTTTCTTCAATTGAGTTATAATAAAAGAGTAATAAATAAATCAAAATTTATGAAAAAATTTCTAATCCTTTTGGTTCTATTTGCTTTTTTGGCTAGTCCAGTGCTGGCGCAAGAAGAAGCAGATTCAAGCGAAGCTGGGGTTTTGCCTGGCAGTTTCTGGTATGGCTTTGACAAGCTTGGCGAAAGTTTGGGTGGTCTTTTTGCCTGGACCAAGGAAGCCAAAGCTAAAAGAAATATCAAACTCGCCAAAGAGCGCTTGGCTGAATCTGAAAAATTACAAGAACAGGGAAAAGATGAAAAGGCAGGACTAGCGCTTGGGCAGTATTCAAGAAAAATGCATCTTGCCAAACAATATGCCGAGGGTATCAAAGATATAGACAAAAAAAATAATGTCATGTTTCAATACGACGAAGTAGTTATCGACAAGCAAGACCCCTGGAACGAGCAAGAGAGAGAAAGAGAACAAAAAGAAAAGCCAGTTAACGGAGTCAATCAGCCAGGCAACAATCAGACACAGGCAATGAAAGCAAAAAATATCGGTATAACTAATGGCCAAACAGAAGCTATGGCCAGTCCACAAAATCTAGGAAGTAGCGGGAAAGAAGCCGGCGAAGTAGCTCAACCAAAAGATTCTTGTGATGAAAAATATGAATGCAAAATTACTTGTGGCACAGATATGATAAACAATTGCAATGATACAGCCAATGGCCTTTTTGATTTCACTACTTGTCTATCAGGTTGCTACAAATACAATATTTTGTACGGTTGTGGTATGGAAGCAGGCTGTGACGCACCCTGCTATACGGGATGGGAGCATGACTGCAGTCCTAGTAGTTATCAAAATTGTCTGACAAAATGTGATAATTTGTATAAAGATTGTTATTAGTTTATTGGAATTTATAAATTAGAAATTTAGATGCACAAAAAAACACCCTGGTTGGTTTACTGGGGTGTTTTTTTTCTTTGTCATCCCGGGCTTGACCCGGGATCCAGGGGGAAAACATTTAATATATTAGTATAATATACGTGCGGACTTATCCTAGATTCCGGATATTTTTATTTTTGCTACACTAGAATAAAAATTCCGGAATGACAAGAGAGAGGGTGTTTTTTGATTTACGTTTTTAAATAAATTGAACTATTTACTGGATATTCTGTACAATTGCTTCGGTAGAGCTGGCTATAGCTTCAAGCATGTTGCTGGCTAGTTGAATTGCCTGCTGGCGATTTTGCATCAAACTTTGTAGCTTCAGCATTTCCATTTCTGAATTTGAATTTAGATTATCCGTGAGATCATCAAGCTTATTTTTTGCATCTTCAATGGATTTTGTTATATCATTTGCATTGTTAGAGGTAAAAAATAGCCACCATGGCTTTTTCACGCTTACATTTTTGTTTGCGATATTTTGTGATACTTGTAAATCGTAGTGCAGAGGAATAAAGCCAAACAGCTTAGCCGGCGCTCGGTAGGTAATATCCACTTTTGTGTCATTGACATCAACCGTTTTTATGTTTGCGTCCTTATGGACTAGTTCTGCCAAATACGGCTTAATATCATCTGGTGCATTAATCGTTTGTAGTGGTCCTGGCTTCATTGCCTCACCTGTATACGTAAACGCCGCATCAGAAGAATCTTCTGCTATCTCTTCGCCATTATTATAGGCTACCACCTTTACCATGTAGTCGCTTCCCGGTCGAATAGATTTTTCGGAAATCGGATTTGTGGTTTGATAAGCATCGGTGCGATAGCTCAATACAGTTGGATTTTTGTAGATGTTCAAAGGAAACGGCAGATAGTGAGCGAGTATACCGAGTTTTTGTCCGCCTTTCCATAATTCTGCTTGGAAAGTATATTGTCCGCCTTGATATGGATCAAAATTTTGGACGGAAAAAACAACTGAACCGTCAACATTTTTTCCAATTTGATAGCTTTCTCCGCCATTGGGTTCGACAACAGAAACAGTGGACGGCCTGGAAGAGTCATAGGCAGGATTGTTTGCTTCTGTATAGGAAAACGGGCCATCAGACATATCACTGACAACCTCATCGCTTCCGTTAAAAATAGTTAGTTTTATTTCATATCCATCTCCTACTTCGGCAATATGTTTTTCTAGATTATATTGCCTGGTTTTGACCAAATAAACACCTGGCTGGAATCCGATATTACTGTTTGGCTTATTCAAATTGAGTGAAAAATCAGTATTGAACAAGTCTCCGAGTTTTGCGTCGTTTCTCCAGATTTCTGGATGAATTTTGTATTTTCCATTTTTGAATATATCAAAATTACCGCCAAACTCGTACAAAATATTTTGAGTCTTGGTGCCGTCTAGTTCAATCTTTTCTCCGCCGTTCGGAGTAACTATCGTGATATTCGGCAAGACAGCTACGACCGGGACAGTCGGCTTCTCCTGTAGGCGCGTGTTTTCTATACTATTCACTGAAGAGCTATTTGACTTTGAATTGTCTGACGGTGAAGATTCATCGCCTACTTCAACCCTGCCGACATCATTGTTAACTGAATCAGATTCGACATCACTCCCCGTGGAGTGGTCAGGTTCAGTCTGCGTTGGCTGCTGTTCTACTTGGGGTATAATTTTCAAATTATCCAGCGGAGCAATGGTGGTTGAGCTCGTGCTTGTATCACTTATGTTGTCTGATGTGTTAGGCGAAGGGATTATCGTGGTCGGACTCAATGGTTCTACCGTACGCAAATTCGTATTTGCGATGTTATTTGTCGAGGTTGCCACTTTCAGGTTAGTTGAGCTGATATTCGGCTGGATGGTTCCCATGGTCAACGCATAGGCAAAGCTAGGCGCGAAAAGCGCTAAGAGCGCAATATAATATGTTTTTTTCATATAGTTTAAAGTTAATTATTTAAGCATATTCATTATAATACCAAGCACCTATTTTTACAACTTAAATATTTAAGCTTAGCGGCTCTTGTGTTAAGCAGTTTATATTCATGTTATAATATGATTATTTAGAAATATATGGTAAATACAAACAAAATTAGTAGAGGGTGGCACTTGAAAAATAAAATGCCAAAAAATGCCACAATAGAACAAAAAATAAAATGGCATGAAGGGCATGTCAAAAATTGCCAATGCCGCGATTCAAAAGTGCATTTGGTAAAGTTGAAAGCAGAACTGAAAAATAAAAAACAATGATTTCGTTTGCGCAATTTAGAGGATTTTAGAAATTTTAAATACACAAGCACCCATTAGTTAATTAATTGACTGGGTGTTTTTATTGTATTTTTTTTACAAAAAATGGTAAAATATAAATGATTTTTTATAATTAATATAAATTGTATGGACTCATTTCAAGAAAATGAAAGCAAAAAGGCAAAACATGTTTTGATTGCTGTTTTCTTTATTATTTTTATAATTGCTGCCAGCGCGGGAGCATTTTTTTATTTTAAACAAATTAAAAACAGTGGAGGAGAAAAAGATGTTGATTTGTTTGCTGATTTTTCAAAATTAATTATTAACGCAGCTTATGCTGATGATAATTTTGAACTTATACCAAGCGCTTCTGACAGCTTGGGCGTGGAGCCAAATTCTATTTATATATTAAAGAGCAAAGAGCCGCTTGATGAAAATTTGGTTAGAGAAAATTTAGTTATTGAGCCCGAGATTGAGTATGACTTGAAAAAAATAAATAATACAGAATGGCAGATTGTGCCGAAAGAACCGATTGACTCTGATACTATTTTGAAGATTTCTTTAGAAACTTCATACGTGGAAGGAAACGGTGAACAAAAGTCCAGGGATTACTCTTGGGCTTTTCAGATCAAAGATAGCTTCAAGGTTATTCATAGCATTCCTCGCGATACCGGAACAAGCGTGCCGACCAACTCTGGAGTAGAGATAACTTTTAGCTATGATAATTTTAAAGATTATGAAAAATATTTTGAAATTTCTCCAAAAGCAAATGGACGGTTCGAAAAACACGGTCGAACCCTTGTTTTTGTCCCGGAAAAACTAGAATCAAGCAAAGTTTATACGGTTACAGTAAAAAGGGGTTTGCCTCTGGAAGGTAGTGATGAAGTTTTAACTAGCGACTATACTATAAGCTTTGAAACAGTTTTGGAAAAAAGTAATAATAGCTACTATAATGATTATTTTTATATTTATAATCGTTTTTTGGAGATTGGATCCAACGAGGCTCCATTGGTTCAAGTTTCAACAAATCAAAATGCGGGCGAAGAAGTCGGGGTGGCTGTTTACAAATATTCGAATGCTGATGATTTTTTGAAAGTTTTACAGGAAAGAGACAAGCTGCCTTGGTGGTCTTATTCCAAGGACGATTTTAAAGCTGACCTTAATAATTTGTTAAAAATTTCAGAATTTAAAACTGAAATAAAAAATGATAATAACATAAAGTATCTTGAGTTTCCTGGCGCACTTGAAAAAGGTTTTTATATTTTTGATATCAAAAAAGGAGAAAAAGAAGATCAGGTTTGGGCTCAAATTAGTGATTTAGCAGTATATTTAAACATCACAAAGACTGATTCTATATTTTGGGTAAATAATGTGGTTTCAGACTCTCCTGTCCGGGGAGCTAGCATTAGATTACTTGGCTCTGGAGAAAATTATCTTACTAACGAAAAAGGAATAGCAGAGTTCAAGACCTCATCAAGGATATTAGAAAATCAAAACAATTATGATTCAAACGAGAAATTGTATTTTCAGGTAAATCAGGGCGATAACACTCTATTTCTACCAGCTTCGGCTTTGTCCAGGGGGTATTGGTACTATAGCAATTATTCAGACGGCGATGATTATTGGAAATATTTATACACAGATCGTCCTCGCTATCAAAGCACGGATACGATTAAATATTGGGGAATGTTAAAGGAAAGAAGTGGAAAAGAAATAAATAATGAAGATGTAACTATTTCTCTCTATAAGCAGGGATATGTTGATTATTTCTACAGACCTGTAAAAATAGCTGAAAATAAAGTAGAGTTTACTAATTTCGATACATTTATCGGCGAAATAAAATTAAAAGATATTCGTCCTGATTATTATACACTTGAATTGAAGATCGGTGACAAAGTAGTTGAAACAAAATACATTGAAATCAGACCTTATATCAAGCCAGCTTACAATCTTGAATTGATCCCTGACAGATCAGTTGCTTTTACTGGTGAAAAAATAAATTTGGTTGGCAAGGCTAGTTTTTTTGAGGGGACACCAGTTCCGGGGCTTGATTTGATTTACAATACTCCAGGCGGAGAAAAAAAAGTCACCACCAACGACAAAGGCGAAGTTTATCTTGAATATACGGAAAATTACAAAAGATGTTCAAGCGAATATTATTGCTGGCCAAATTATGAATATGTAAGCATCAGGCCGGAAAATTCAGAATTATCCGAAATAGACGCCCAAGCCAGTTTGAAATTTTATGGACCAAAAATTTACTTGACCAATGAAGTCGGCTACCCAGAAAAAGGAGTTGCTGAAATTAAAATAAAAAGCAAATTAGTTGATTTAAAATCAGTTTTCAACTCTAACTGGTGGGAAAGGGATTTGGGTAAAGAGCCTGCTCCTTATACAAAAATAAAGGGCACTGTTACAAAGACTACCTACACAAAGGTAGAAGGCGATACTAGATATGATTTTATAAACAAGAGGTCATACAAAATTTATAATTATATAAGGAATGATGAGGTGATTGATAATTTTGAAATAGAAACAGGCAAGAACGGTGATTATACTTATAGAACGAATATAGAGCCAGAAACTTCTTATAAAGTTATTCTTACGGCTTATGATAAGGACGGGAAAGAAGCGCAGTATTCTCATTATTTATATTATTATGACGGCGGATCATTGAGGCATTATTATACGGGTCAATATAATTATTATCATTTTGAGTTGGAAGGAGGCGATAAAAAATATTTTGTAGGAGAATATGTTACGGCTAAATTTTTGAATGATGAGGATCCGATGCCTGATGGAAAAGAAAAGTTTTTGTATCTTCAGATGCAAAACGGTCTTCAAGAATATAGCGTGGCGGATAATTTTGAATATAAGTTTAAGTTTGAAGGAAGAGACATTCCTAATGTTAATTTGGCGGGAATATATTTCAACGGCCGAACATATGCAAGCACTCGGACAGGTTACGGGGAACAATCAGTACAGTATGATAATAGCAATAGTGGTTTAAAAATATATTTAGATTCGGACAAAGAAAGCTATGTGCCTGGGCAAGAATTAAATTTGTCTGTAAAGGTAACAGATATCAATGATAGGCCAATAGCAACAGAAGTAAATTTGAACTTGGTTGATGAGGCTTATTACGCCATCATCGAAGATGAGGCCGATCCTCTTACCCAAATATACCAAAATGTTTCAAGTGGCTCTCTTTTTTCAGAAAGCACCCATGAGTCAGTCGGAGACAAAACGCCCGGTGCTGAAAAGGGCGGATGTTTTGCGGCTGGTACAAAAATTTTGATGGCCAATGGTAGTCAAAAAAATATAGAAGATATAGAGATAGGCGATATGATAAAAACTTTTGATAATCCGATCGATATGAATCTGAATAGCGGTGAAGTCAGAGAGATATTTGAGCATACTGTTGGAAGCTATATGATAATAAATAATGACCTTAAAGTTACGCCCGAACACGTAATCTATGCTAATGGCAGATTTCAAGAAGCTGGCAGATTGAAAATAGGTGATTGGATGCTAAACAGCGAGGGCAGAAAAATTTTTGTAACTTCTATTGGAGCCAAAGATGAAATAATTAAAGTTTATAATTTTATAGTTGATCCCCAGCACACATATTTTGCCAACGATTATTATGTTCATAATGAAAAAGGTGGAGGTGTCAGAGAATTTTTTACAGATGCAGCCTTTTTTGAGTCAGTTAAAACCGATTCTTCGGGAAAAGCTACGGCCAAAATTAAACTTCCGGATAACATAACTTCTTGGAGAGTGACAGCTCAAGCTATTTCAAAGGATTTAAAAGCAGGAACTGTTACAGCCAAGATTCCTGTATCGCTTCCAGTTTTTGAAGATGTTACTATTGGAAATGAATATTTGACTAATGACAAGCCGGTTTTGAAGTTGAGAGCTTTTGGAACCGAACTAAATAAGAATGATAAAGTCAGCTTTACGGTCAAGGCTCCAAGCATGGGAGTAGAAAAAACAGAGGCATTGAGCGCGCTTGCTTTTGAGCCGACTTATTTTACAATGCCTGATTTGAAACAAGGTAAGCATGAAATTATTTATGAACTAAAAACTGAAAAAGGCGATGATGCCGTTAAATTGCCTCTCAATGTAATAGACTCTAGATTGGAAGCGTCTTTTGCAAACTCAGAAAAATTAACTACTGAAACAAAAATTGTTTCCGTGGACAATAAGCCCGTTGCAGTTATTTTATTAGATTGGGGTCAAAATATGCTGTATCAGCCTTTGTTGAATTTGAGCTGGATCTGGGGAGACAGGGTTGATCAGATTATTGCCAGATCAGAATCAAGAAAATTATTGGAAAAATATTATAATTACAAGATAGTACCGCCAGACTTTACCGCTTCCAATTATCAAGTTTTGAGCGGGGGATTGACTCTTCTTCCTTATAGTAGCGAGGATTTGGAGCTTTCAGCGAGGGTAGCAGCTATTGGTGCATCTGGTTTTGACAAAGAGTCACTCGCTCAATATTTTTTTGGTATTTTGGAGAATAATAATAGCAATAGAGAGGAAATTTCACTTTCTTTATTCGGCCTAGCTTCGCTTCAAGAGCCGGTTTTGCCAAGAATATATTCTTGGTTAGAGCGAGACGATTTGGGTGCCAAAGAAAAGATTTACTTAGCCCAAGCCTTGTTTGATCTTGGAGACAAAGAAAAAAGTCGAGAAATGTACTATGGGATAATAAACGAATATGCCCAAGAAAAGTCCCCAGAGATTATTATCAAGGTAAGCGACAACCAAGATGCCGTTTTCCAGGCGACCGCTCTGACAGCTGTTTTGGCCACTTCTCTCAACGCAGATGAAGCCTGGGGACTATGGAATTATTTAGCAAATAATCAGGTGCTGTGGGGGAAATATAAAAATAGTGAAAATTTATTCAATCTTGAAAAACTAAATTTTATTAGCCATACCCTCCCAAATTTAAAACCAAGTCCTGTAAAAATTCGATATGAATTTTTTGGAAAAGAGGAGGTAATTGAATTGACAGGGGGAAAAACTCATTCATTCTATTTGGACCCAAGTCAGGTTAATGAAGTTAAATTTTTGGAGGTAGAAGGAGACGCGGGAATTTCTACTGTTTATGTTAAGCCTATAAATTTAGAGGAGCTGTCGAAAGATGCAGATATTCAGATCAAGCGAGAGTATTATGTTAATGGAATAAAAACCAATAATTTTAAAGAAAATGATACTATTGAGGTTAGATTGTATCCAGATTTTGGAGCAGAAGCTTTGAAGGATTTTTATCAAATAACTGATATTTTGCCAAGCGGATTAATGCCAGTGACCAATTTGTATAC
>Ga0066639_10001947_pt1 | contig 18172 bp, 15 predicted proteins | sample CryGeyCG2114_010_2_FD_59504 | JGI IMG/M metagenome (GOLD analysis project Ga0066639, IMG submission 59504) | Groundwater microbial communities from aquifer - Crystal Geyser CG10_big_fil_rev_8/21/14_0.10 | ecosystem: Environmental > Aquatic > Deep subsurface > Groundwater | place: USA: Utah...
GAGGAGTTCCTACGAGGCGAGTGATCTGTGTTTCAGCCTGCAAAAATGTCCACTTTACCTTCATTAACTTTCGCTTTTTTTATAGATCAGGGCAGCTAATGTAGTGTTACATTAGAGAGCTAGGTACTTTCTCCCGCTCTCCTCAACTACCTTCTTATCAAGTACAGATTTAAGATCATAGATCACGCCTCCTTTCTCTGTTGCATGGATGATGTTCTTGGTGGCATTGATGTATTCCTGATGCGGGACGAGGAGCGCAATGGCATCGTACGGGCCACCATCCAGTGAGCCCGGTACAAAACCCATTTCTCGGATCATGTTTTCATCAATCTGTGCGTCATGTACCTCCACTTTGTTGCCAAGGTCTGTTAAATGTTCGGCAACTGCTCCTGCCTTGGCATTCCTGGTATCCGGAACATTTTCCTTAAATGTAAGACCCAGAATGAGGATCCGCTTCTCTCCACTCCCGAGAGTGGCATCTATCTGTGCGGCAACGTAGCTGGCCATGCCGTCGTTAATTGTGCGGCCGGCTGCTATGACCTGTGTATCCATTCGAAGCTGCGCAGCCTTCTCTACAAGGTAGTACGGGTCCACACCTATGCAGTGGCCGCCCACGAGTCCGGGCTGAAAGGGGAGGAAGTTCCATTTGGTCCCTGCGGCTTCCAGTACATCCTTGGTGGGAATGCCGATCTTATTGCAGAGCATGGCTATTTCATTCACAAAGGCGATGTTTAAGTCACGTTGTGCATTCTCTATAGCTTTGGCCATCTCTGCGACCTGAATGGAGGGGGCTCTGTGAATGCCAGCTGTCACAACCGCACCATACACATCACAGAGTGCGTCGGTTGTTTTCTCATCCTGTCCGGCCACAATCTTTACGATGTTGCGCACGGTGTGCTCTTTGTCTCCCGGATTTATGCGCTCCGGCGAGTAGCCGAGTGTAAAGTCCTCTCCGCACTTCATGCCGGAGACTTTCTCCAAAAGCGGTCCGCAGATTTCTTCGGTTGTTCCGGGGTAAACGGTAGATTCGTAGACGACAATGGCACCCTTTGTAAGGTGCTTGCCTACCATTTCTGTTGCTGTTTTAAGGAGTGTGAGATCCGGTTTGTTCTGAGCGTCTACCGGAGTGGGAATGGCCAAAATAACAATTTCTGCATCTTTGATACATACGGGATCTGTAGTGAAGTCTATGGAGACGGCTTTCAGTTGATCCTCTTCCAGTTCGCCGGTGGCATCTACTCCTGCACACAGCTGCTCTATTCGCTTTGCATTGATATCCATTCCGGAGACGGCATAGCCGGCCTCTGCAAGCCCATGTGCGAGCGGAAGACCTACGTACCCCAAGCCGACAACGCATACTCTGTTGCTCATAGCGAAATACTATAGCGTTGCTTTCGCAAAATCGATCACTAATCCTCAAAAATTCCGGTTGCTGGTGGTAGTATGCGTTCCATGCGTCTGCGTCCTTTCCTGTCACTTCCATGTGCAGCAGTTCTGCTCCTTACACTGGGCTTACTCCTTTCGTTTACTTTTGCTGCTCCACATCCTCTGGACGACCATTTCTTCTACCAGAAGTTTACGGAGTCTCTTGCAGCCGGGCATCTTGATCTCCGTATTCCGGGATTCCACGGGTCAGATCTATTGGCTGCCGTGTGGCATCTTGTTTCACGCTCTCCCATTTCACAGATTGAATTTCAGATTCTCGCTGCACTACTCATTCCCTTTGCTGCATTTTTTGCCGGAAGAGCACTGTATACATCAGAAGAAGACGCACTGATTCTGGCATGTATTCTTTCGATGATGCCGTTCATCCTTTTTGTAGGTTTGCGCGGCTGGACCGGTCCTGCGTACATGTGTTTTATGCTCCTCTCCATTGCCTGCATTCGCCGGTTCCCGGCTGTGGCAGGTCTGTGTCTTGCACTCGCTATTCTTACCAAGCCCTTTGCCATTGCACTTCTGCCGTTGCTTCTGGCTATGCAACCCATGCACAAGAAACGGCTGCTTCTTCTCAGTCTTGGACTGCCTGTTCTCTACTTTGCTGTGCAGTATCTGCAGGCGGGGCAGATTCTTGTGGGCGCGCATAGCGGATACAACCAATTTTCTGTATGGCAAGGCCCGGAGCGGATACTGCTGAATCTTGCACATTCCCTCCAGATTCTTTTTTCCGTGCATAACTATTACTTTGCAGATCCCGCACTTACGGGTCCGGGAAATCTGATGCATACCAGCCCCCTTCTGGTCTTCCTTGGGTTGTTTGTCTTTCTCCACCCCAAAGAGGGAGGTCAGCCTGTTCCTCTGAGAAAAGAACTCTTCCTCGGTGCTGTCCTTGGTATAGGGCTCAATGTGCCACTGGACCATATGGATCACTTCTATATGCAGGCCGGTATTCTCTGCTTTATTCTTGCGGCCGTTCCGCTCCTGCGCCTGTATCCGCTCTGGATTCCCCTTGTGCTCGCCACATTGCACTTCCAATGGTTTTACTTTTATTTGCAGTACAGGCAGGTCTTTTTACTGGATGCATTCTTTTTTGCTGTACCTCTTACAACGGATTTTCTCTTCCTCTGCTTTTGCTTCCTCCGGAGAGGAAAGATTTGGAACCTTATTCGGTCTTCCCTATAGTCTCTGTACTTTTCACGCGGTTTCTCCATGAAGCATTGGTTTTTTGGTCCCATCATCTCGGCACGTATTCAGTTTTTCCGGTATGTGTTTGTAGGCGGGTCCTCGGCTGTGGTGAATTTGGTTGCATATGGGGTGCTCACTGAGGCACTGCATCTGCATTATCTCTTTGCTGCATTTCTCGGATATGTTCTGGGATTTTTGTGGAACTACATTACAAGTGTTCTGTGGGTGTTTACCAGCAGGCATCCCCGCCATAAAGAAGCACTTCTGCTGATTGGTATTACTGTAGGAGGATTGCTGTGGACAGAGATCATTTTGTACCTGTTTGTGGAATATGTGCATCTTCACCATTTCCTCGCCATGATCCTCACACTCTGGATAGTGCTTTTTTGGAATTTTGGCATGCGGAAGAGGTTTGTGTTTCATTAAAAGATTGTTGTGGAAATGACCAGGCGTATCTTGTGGGCTCGTTTACCTGTTTCAGAACGTACCGGGTAACGGGAAAACAAGTGAACGAATCACTCTATCTACTAGCATGAATTTCTTATCGCCCTTACAGTAGGCCCAATGCCAAAGATTGCCATTATTGCAGGGGCCGGTCCCGCAGGTCTTACTGCGGCGTACGAACTGCTGAAGCGGACAGATATCCATCCTCTTGTCTGTGAAGCAACGGGTGCCATAGGCGGTATAGCCCAAACCTATAACTACAAGGGCAATCGTATAGACATAGGGGGGCATCGATTTTTTTCCAAGAGTGATCGTGTAATGAAGTGGTGGTTCAACATTCTACCGCTGCAGGGTGCTCCTGCGGCAGATACAGAAGAGTTGGGTCACGAAATTGATTATGCAACCGAGGTACTGGTGGAGTTTCTGTGTCCTGAATGTGCAGAAGAGGGAAGCAGTGGCACGACCGTAAAGCGACCCGCCCCGGATCCTGAACAGGAGCACGACGTTATGCTTCAGCGCCCCAGAAAATCACGCATCTTTTACCGCAAAAACTTCTTCCCGTATCCCATTGGTATCACTCTCACTGTGGCGCGACGTCTGGGGTTTCTCAATACGTTCCTCATAGGACTTTCGTACATGAAGTCACAGATGTTTCCGCGGAAGGACGAATTGTACCTGGATGCGTTCTTCGTGAACCGTTTCGGAAAGAGATTGTACGAAACCTTTTTTAAAGACTATACCGAGAAGGTGTGGGGGATTCCCTGCGGTAAAATAAAAGCAGACTGGGGGGCACAACGCATCAAAGGCCTTTCCCTGAAGCGCGCAGTAGTGCATGCCATAAAAGATCTCCTCAGCAGCGACTTTAAGAAGGCTCAAGAGGAACGGGAGACGAGCCTTATCACGCGCTTCTACTACCCTAAATTCGGTCCGGGTCACATGTGGGAAAAAGTTTCTGAGCAGGTACAGGCATGTGGCGGGGAAGTGCGCATGAAACAGAAGGTGGTGGGAGTGAAATGGTCGGGCGTTACAGCGGGCAGTGGTCAGCGGGCAGTGGTCAGTGATCAGCAGTCAGACGGGAGTACAGGCTCCCGCATTACTTCGGTGATTCTTGAAGATGTTAAAACAGGTACCCGTGAAGAGATAGCCTGTGATTACTTCTTTTCTACCATGCCCATAAAACATCTGATGAAGTGTATGGACCCGGCGCCTCCGGCGGATGTTTTACGTGTGGCAGGTGGACTCATTTACCGTGATTTCTTAACAGTAGGATTGCTTCTGAAAGAGTTGCATGTGGAAGAGAAAGGCAAGAAGCCGGCTTCCATGGTTCCCGACAACTGGATTTACGTGCAGGAAGGCAGCGTGCGTGTGGGGCGCATCCAAATATTTAACAACTGGAGTCCCTACATGGTGGATGACCGAAAAAATACTGTTTGGATAGGCCTGGAATACTTTGTGAATGAAGGCGATGAGCTCTGGGAGAAGCCGGACGACGAAATGGCAGCCATGGGTATGGCTGAAATGGAACGGATTGGTTTTGCACGCAGGCAGGATGTACTGGACTCCTGTATTTTGCGCATGCCCAAGGCGTATCCTGCATACTTTGGCACATATGATGAACTGGATACCATCCGCGATTTTACGCTGACTGTTCCCAATCTTTTCCTGGTGGGTCGTAACGGCATGCATCGTTACAACAACCAGGATCACAGTATGCTTACTGCTATGACTGCGGTGGATAACATTGTGGCTGGTTCAGCAAAGAACAGAAACATTTGGGAGGTGAATGCAGAGCGTGTGTATCACGAAGAGAAGAAGTAGTCCGAATTTAGGATTCTGTGTTTTCTTTGTACCACTTCACCGTTTTTTCTATTCCTTCTTCAAACGAAACAGTTGGCTCATAGCCAAAGGCTTTGTGCGCTTTTTCAATATTTGCAATGTAGTTGGTTACTTCGCCACGCCGGGATTTCTGCACGTTCATATCCGATGTGCTTCCTGTAAGTTCTTTCATTCGTTCCGCAAGTCGTACGATGGTTGTGCCTTCCCCAAAGGCAATGTTGTACACTTCGTTCTTTGCATCATCAAACTTTTCCATTGCCTTACGAATACCAGAAACGGTGTCGTCGATATAGGTAAAGTCCAGGCATTTCTCTTTTCCAAAAACCGTCAGTTTTTCATTGGCGCGTGTCTGTCGAAAGAACAGTGGTACTACACGCACAGAATTATCGTACATACCATACACATTGGAGAATCGAAGGATAATATTGTCGATGTCGTAACAACGCCTGTATGCCTCTACAAGGGCTTCGCCTGCAATTTTGCTTGCGGTGTACGGGCTCTCACATTCTTCGATGTGCGCCATATCTTCGGTGTATCTGTCGGCCTTTCGGTTTCCGTATACTTCACGGGAAGAAGAGAAAATAATTTTTTTAATGTCATGCTTCCGGGCAAATTCCAGAACATGAAAAGTGGTAACCATATTTTCCAATGCCCGGCCGGGATGTTCCACCAATTCATACACACGCGCATTCGCAGCAAGGTGAACGATGATATCGATGTCATTGGGTAGTGCTTCCATCTCTTCTGAATGCAGAAGATCAATCTGCTTCGTAATGGCATCAACGTTGGAAAGCCAGGCATTCGGCACGCGGTCCACACCAATCACATCTTCCCCATCCTGTAAAAGGAGCTCACAAAGGCGTGTGCCGATGGTGCCGGAAGCGCCGGTTACAAGGATTTTCATCTAGACAAGATGGTAGCGCTTTTAGCCTGTTTCACCTAGTCTTAAGTCCCGATGTTTTCCCTTATTCTGCCAACATTTAACGAAGCAAGGAACATTCCGGAACTCATACAGAGCATCCGGGCAGCCCTTGGAGACATTCCGCATGAAATCATTATCGTAGATGATGATTCTCCGGATGAAACCTGGCGTATTGCACGAGATCTTGCACAAAACAGAAATGACCTGCATGTGATTCGTCGCGTGGGACGTCGCGGACTCTCTTCGGCCGTTATGGAAGGATTTCTTGCGGCGAAAGGAGATGTACTGGGTGTCATGGATGCCGATGGCCAACATGACTGTGCTTTGCTGCCCAAACTCTATGAATCTGTGAGAGCCAACGGTGGTATCGGTATCGGTTCACGGTATGTGAAAGGAGGCAGTGTGGGGGAGTGGGATGAACGTCGGCATATTATGAGTCGCATGGCCACAAAAATGGCTATTGTTCTCTGTAAGGTCAAAGTGAAGGATCCCATGAGCGGGTTCTTTGCCATCAATCGTCTGACTCTTGAAGGTATTCTTCCCACACTGAATCCCAAAGGATTTAAAATCCTTCTGGATCTCCTGGTACATGTTCCCAAAGACACACCGGTACAGGAGCTTCCTTTTGTTTTTGGGAAGCGTTTGCACGGCGAGAGCAAACTCTCCCGCCGTGTACAGATTGAATTTTTGGAGTACCTCTACGATGTTTCTTTTGGAAGATATGTGCCACTCATGTTCGTAAAGTACTGCATTGTTGGGTCGCTGGGCATAGTAGTACACCTCTCCGCATTCCTCCTTTTTTCACTACTTTTTGCCAGGAACGTACTGACTTCTTTTGAGCAATTTTCCTTTGCCGTCGCCGGTGCCATAGAAACAGCTATCATCTTTAACTTCCTCCTGAATAATTCCTGGACGTTTGCACATACCAAACTTACGGGGCGCTCTGCGGTTATAGGATTTTTTAAATTCAACGGTGCGTGCCTCTTTGGCGCTCTTGCCAACTATGCGGTGAGCGCCTTCCTGTTCTCCTACGGGTTTGCCAGAATATTGAGTGTGGTGGTAGGTGCCTTTACGGGAGTTATTTGGAATTACACAATGAATAGGGCGTTTACGTGGAAGAGCTGATCAGTTCTTTGTTACGTGAGGGCTGATTTTCTTAGTTGCCCGTTACTGGTTACTGGTTGCTCGTTAAGTTTGTAGATCAAAACAAGCAACCAGTAACCAGTAACTAGTAACATTCTGCGTATTCATAGACAAGCAGCTATACTCCTCCCATCAAATCTCACCCTCCTCTTTTCGGCATCGTTTGTGTCCTCATCTTCGCAGCTCTGCTGTCCGCCTTGTGGACGCAGCGTCTGCTCTATCTGGATTCCGGTATCCGCCATCAGGTGCAGGAAGCACTGGAAGTGACAGCTGAGGAAGAAGGACTGCTCCTCTCGGGTTTCTCCATCCGATCTCTTACACATGCACAGTTTACAGTGCAGCATCGCGCACATGCCCGTGGCAAAGATGCGCTCCGCTGTTTTGACATTCAACTCCCATCCCTTACCCGCACAACATGCAGCGTCTCTTCGTAACTTTCGTTTTGGAACTTTATGCCATTGCACTTGCCATGCTGCAGGCAGGTGGCGGTGTGCAGAGCGATGAAGCAAAATACCTCTTAAACATTCCGTACCCGCATCCGCCCGCTGTGCGCTGGGTACTTGCGCAGTTCGATGCGTGGCATTATCAGGAAACCTTTGTGCGCGTCCTGTTCGCAACACTGATGGTGCAGGCGGTGTGGCTGGTGTGGGATATGGTAAAGGAACTTCCTGTGCAGAGGCGTTATGATCTCGCTGTACTCTGGCTATTTTCAGGAGGTGTCATTTTACAGGCAGGAACAGTGATGATGGCACCACTTACAGCATTGCAAGCGCTTGTGTTCCTGTGGATGGCACAGCGCAGAACTACTCCGCAGACCATAGGACTTTTCTGGCTCTTTTCACTTTTTACAGCCTACCAGGCAGTGCTCTTTCTGCCGCTTGCGTACGTTTGCCTGCAGCGGCAGGGGATCTCGCGCACGCAAATTGGTTTGTACCTTGGTGCGCCCATCATCCTGCTGGCGCTGTACACACTGGTGAATCCTCTCATTCCTGCGAGTATGGTGGTGCATAGCAGTCGGGATCTCCATTCCTCACTGCCCAATCGGTTGATGGCAACGGGTCGTCTCTGGCTTATAGGCGGGAGCGTGTTCCTCAGTCTATTTGGCACATGGGGTATGTTTGCATCCCGACGATGGGAGCTCATAACGTCATTCTTTCTTGTGTGTGCCTACATTGCGCTTTCCCGGTACGACTACTACGCCGTGCTCTTTTTGCCACTCTTCGTAGCGGGAGTTACAGCACGACCGAAGGTCATCACCTTTCCGCGTATGACGCTTTTTTTCACTGCGATCGTAGGAATGCATTTGTCTGTTTCCGCATTCGAAGGACCCCGCCCCGTTATTGCCCGGGAAGTCATTCGGTCTCTCTCGGATACTGCCATGCAGGGCACGTTACTCGTAGAAGGGTCGTTCGGGCATCAGTGGCAGTACGAGAGTCCGTATCCTGTTCGCGCCTTCCTTCCCGGTCTTCTGGAAGAAGCCGGTGCAGTGGTGTGTTTAACAGAATGTCCTGAATGGAACAGGAGTGGTTGGAAAGTTCTGCAGTTTGAACCCGAGGTGTGGGTGCGGGAGAAATGGTTGGGATAATATTCCGTTAGCTTGTTCGACCTCATCCTTTCCCGCCTATGGGCGGGAATTCCTTCTCCTGCGTAGCAGGAGAAGGGCGCCGCTAGCTTTGCGCAGCGGCGGGATGAGGTCGAACAGAACTTGCCCTTACTTTATGTTGTAGTATTCCTTGTACCACTCTATAAACCTCGGAACGCCATCCTGTATCTGCGTTTTGGGGTCGTACCCGAGCATCTTTCGCGCTTTATTCACATTGGCAGAAGTCTGCACTACGTCACCCGGTTGCATAGGAAGGAAAGATTTCTCCCCCTCTTTCCCAAGGCACTCTTCAATAATCTTCACGTAGTCCATGAGTTCTTCGGTCTTGTCTCCGCCGAGGTTAAAAATTTCCAATGGATAGTTTTTGTCCAGTGAAGCAACCACTCCGGAGACAATATCATCTATGTACGTAAAGTCCCGGCGCATTTTTCCTTCACCAAAAATTTTCATAGTTTCTCCATGTACTATCCAATTGGTAAACAGATAGAGCGCCATGTCTGGCCTGCCCCAGGGTCCGTAGACGGTAAAGAAACGGAGACCCGTACAGGGGAGACCGTACAAACTGTGGTACACACTTGCCTGTAATTCATTTGCCTTCTTGGTCATACCGTACAGCGAAGCCTGCGCATCTGTGTTTTGCTCTTCACTCAAAGGTGATACATCACTGTCGCCGTACACGGAGCTGCTGCTGGCGTAGATAAGTCCGCCCACTTCCCGGTCTTTGCAGAGTTCAATGATGTTGGCGAATCCCTCAATGTTATCGGTCATAAAGATGTCAGGGTTTTCTATGGAATGGCGCACACCTGCCTGTGCTGCTAGGTGGCACACACGGGTATCCTTTCCGGACCCCAGTGCATCAAATGCTTTTTCCAAAGCTCCCTTGTCCTTCAGGTCTCCACGTATCAGTGTGAAGTTGTCGTAGTTCTCCAACATCTCGTTCCGCTTTTCTTTAAGAGTGGGGTCGTAGTAGTCATTAAAGTTATCGAACCCTATCACGGTGTCACCCCGTTCCAGCAGTGCCTTTGCGGTGTGCATTCCTATGAAACCGGCGGAACCCGTGAGAAGGATTTTCATGAGTAGGTGGTAGTATACAGAGTTAAGGAGAAGCGGTCAGTGGTCAGTTACTTGTAAGGGCTAGTTTATGCCTATACCAACATACGTCAGTCCCGCATTCCGCACCTCTTCCGGTTCGTAGATGTTGCGGCCGTCAAAAAGATATCGCCCTTTCATTGTGGCCTTTAGTGCACTGAGATCTATACCCCTAAAGGTATCCCACTCGGTAAGTACTATAATGGCATCTGCTTCCTCTGCGGCTGCAAGAGGTGCATCGGTGTAGGTGATCTGCGGAAGAATTTTTTTTGCATTCTCCATGGCCACAGGATCATGTGCACGCACAGTGTGCCCGGCATCTACCAGCACGGGGATAAGATCCAAACTGGGTGCCTCACGCATGTCATCGGTCTTGGGTTTGAAGCTGAGACCCCACACAGCCACGGTTGCCTTTTCCGGAAGCACAGAGAGAAACTTTTCAAAGAATCGTTTGCGCTGGTGGTCGTTCGTTTTATGCGTTGCTTCTACAATGGGCAGGGGAATTCCTGTCTCCTTACTCAGTGCCATGAGCGCTTTGACGTCCTTCGGAAAACAGCTGCCGCCATATCCAATGCCTGCATGCAGAAAGCGCGGTCCTATGCGGTCATCCAGGCCCATGCCTTTTGCAATATCCCGGATGTTTCCTCCTGTCTTTTCACACAGTTCAGAGAGCATATTGATGAAAGAAATCTTTGTCGCCAGGAACGCGTTGCTGGCGTACTTCACCATTTCCGCGCTCTCACGTTCCATGCAAAGCAGCGGTTTTCCAACACGCGTGAGTGGTTGATACAGTTCTTCCATAAATTCAGTTGCCTGTACGTTTCCGTTGATACCCACCACTATGCGGTCGGGCTGGAGAGTATCCTGCACGGCGCACCCTTCCCGCAGGAATTCCGGATTCGAAATAACGGGAATGTGCACATCCAGACCCCGCTTTTCCACAATCTTTTTCATTCTCTCTTCGCACTGCCTTCCTGTTCCCACAGGCACAGTCGACTTATTCACGAACACGATGCTATGGTCTATGTTCTCTGCCACTGTTTCTGCCACGGTGAAGACCGCATTCAGGTCAGCGGAATAATCTTTATTTGGCGGAGTGGCTACGGCACTAAAAATCATCTTGGCGTCCGGAAGTGCTTCCAGTAGGTCAGTGGTGAAAGAAAGTCGGCCTGTTTGCAAGCCACGCTGGAGAAGTTCCTCCAATCCGGGTTCATAAATGGTGCATATGCCCTTCTTCAATTTTTTAACTTTTTCTTCATCAATATCCACGCCCACCACCGTGTGACCCAACTCCGCAAAGCAAGCTGCCGAAACAAGGCCGACGTAGCCGGTGCCAACCACTGCGAGATTCATCGGGCATAGTCTACTAGGCATGTATGGGGGTGTCATACGAAAGAAGAGGTTTTTGCCACAGTTATTGGCAGCCGCACCCACGGAGGGATGCGTCTGCCCTACAATTTTATGAGCTGCACCTCTTCGTAGGTGCAGCGAACAGGGTGGGTGCAAAACGACAAAACATGTACCATATATTCACGCGCCGTATTCTTGTCACTCTTCGGCAGGCTCAGGGCGAGAATATGCGAATTAAGATCAGTACATTCTCTTCTACGCTATGAGAATACTTGTGACCGGCTCCGTTGCATACGATCTCCTCCTCACACATGACGGATCGTTCCCCGATGCCATAGATCCGGGCGCACTCGACACGCTCTCCGTGGGGTATCTTGCTTCGCACTTTGCCAGGCATCACGGAGGCACAGGTGCAAACATTGCATGGAGCCTACAGTTGCTCGGACAGAATCCTTTGCTGGTTTCTACGGTGGGGAGCGATGGCGGCGCATATCTTGCCCTTTTAGAAGAGCGGAGAATATCTACCAAATACATTCAAAAAGTAGATGATGCGTTTACAGCTACGGCAATCATCGGTACGGACAGTGAGGAGCATCAGATTACGTTTTACCATCCCGGAGCGGACGCCAAGGGAGAGTGGCCGGACCTCTCGCAAGATTGTGATGATGTTTCATACGCCATTGTGAGTCCCCGGGATGCCACGTTGATGATGCAGGCACTGGAGTGGTGCCATGCATACGGCATAAAAGCTTTTTTCGACCCCGGACAGCAGGTGATGTCCTTTGGGGAAGATGCACTGCTACGGGCAATAGAATGCAGCGAAGCCGTCATTGCCAATGCATATGAATGGAGTGTGCTTACCGACCGTCTCAATACGACGGAAGGAGATCTCCTTACAAAAGTTCCTCTCATTGTTATAACACGGGGAGAGGATGGTCTGGAAATCTTTACCCAGGAAGACAATATTGTTATTCCTGCCTGCAAAGCAGACAGGGTCGTCAATCCCACAGGAGCAGGCGATGCGCTCCGTGCAGGTTTACTTACCGGGCTTGCGCAGGGGTGGTCTCTTACCCATGCAGGAAGGTTGGGGGCGGCTATGGGGTCGTACGCTGTGGAACAGGAGGGGACACTCATTGAGAATCTGGATATAGATGAGTTGAAGGAGAGGGTTCTTGAAACCTATGGAGAGAATTTGTCCTTGTAGGTTGGGAATGGTTACATTGTTATATTGCTCTATTGTTCGGCAGAGCGTTACGCAGGGTTTTGCTTTGCAGCTTAGAAAATTTGCCATTTCGCCGCACCCACGAAGGGGTGCGGCTTCTTGTAATTTTTGTGAGCTGCACCCCTTCGTGGGTGCAGGGTACAAATTGTTTATTGCGTTGATTACCTTGATTGCTTTGAAGGGTTTCCCTACGCTTCCTCCGCATGTCCTACGTAAAAAATCCTTCTCTCGCCGAGCAGGGCCGCCTGAATCTGGAGGTTGCCGAAAAGCGCATGGCCGCACTACTGGAGGTGCGTAAGCGTTTTGAAAAAGAGCAGCCATTCAAAGGTCTCACCATCGGCATGGCTCTGCATGTGACCAAAGAAACCGGTGTGCTGGTTCGCACGTTTACTGCCGGAGGAGCGAAGGTTGCCATTACAGGCTGCAACCCCTTAAGTACACAAGATGATGTCGCCGCCGCTCTTGCGGAAGAGGAGAACGTTCTTTTGTGGGCGTACAAAGGAGAGAGTAACGAAGACTACTACAAGTTTCTCACGGCCGTTATAGAAACAGAACCGGATATCACCATAGACGACGGTTGCGATCTCGTAACAGAAATACACCAGAAGCATCCTGCACTGCTCGAAAAGGTGATAGGCGGCTGTGAAGAAACAACTACCGGCATTATTCGCCTCCGTGCCATGGTGAAAGACAGTGCACTCAAAATGCCCATGATCGCTGTGAACGATAACAAGACCAAGCACCTCATGGATAACTACTACGGCACAGGCCAGTCCACACTGGATGGCATTCTCCGTTCCACGAACATCCTCATAGCCGGGAAAACTCTGGTGGTCCTTGGTTACGGAAGCTGCGGTAAAGGCGTTGCCATGCGAGCCAAGGGACTGGGAGCAAAGGTGATAGTGACCGAAGTCGATGCCTTCTGCGGCTTACAGGCCGCCATGGACGGTCACTACGTTATGCGCATGGAAGACGCCGCCCCTCTCGGAGACATTTTTATTACCGTCACGGGAAACATCCACGTTATCCGTACAGAACACATGGAGCAGATGAAGGATACGGCCGTACTCTGCAACTCCGGCCACTTCGATAACGAGATAGATCTGGAAGGTTTGGAAGCCATGGCCAAACGCAAGCGACGCGTGCGTCACTATCTGGATGAATATCTCCTCAAAGATGGCCGTGTGCTCTACATAGCAGGAGAAGGACGTCTGGTGAACCTTGCTTCAGCAGAAGGTCACCCGAGCGAAGTCATGAGCCTCTCCTTCTGCGGGCAGGCACTTGCCTGTGAGTATCTCGTACAACATAAGGGAGCTCTCCCTAACGAAGTCATTACCCTTCCCCCTGAGATAGACGACTTTATTGCACATCTGCAACTCAAGGCCATGGGACTTTCCAAAGACGAACTCACACCGGAACAAATAAAATACTTATCCTCTTGGGAAGAGGGCACATAGGGCTTTCACGCCGGCCTGCCCACCGAAGCACGAAGTGCGAAGGTGGGAACAAGTAAAGTATTTGGCTTCTTGGGAAGAGGGGACTTGAGTCTTGTGTTACTTGTTGCTGGTTGCTTGTTACACGAAGGTTGTTTTTGCCAAAGAGCAACCAGCAACAAACAACAAGCAAGAAAAAACTCCGGATCAGTATGGTGACTGACCCGGAGTTGGCCTCTTCGTTCCAATGAACTAGTAGTAGCCCCTCTTTATTGCGCGGATACCGGCTGTATCACCCTTTTTCTTGGCTTCTCTCAGGGCTTTTTTGCGCCGATCTTCCTCTTCCGCTTTATTACGGGCAAGGTTCGCCCGGATGCGCTTACCCACGGAGTGACGCCCAGAACTTTTGTGAGTATCTTGATCCTTTCCACGATTTTTTCTCGACATACTTATCACCTCCTTTCAACCAGGTTATAAAATTGGAACACAGAAGAGAGGAAGGTGCTCCATTTCTTAAGCGCTTTCCTCTTTTCTTTGTACTAGAGTTCTTCAAAGAACGGTGACAATAGTACCCGGAGTTTGCACTATATCAAGAATATGTTCCTCTATTTCTAAGAGGTTTGATTGTAGGACAATTTGTTTGACGATTCCCTGTACCCTTCCTATTCTTTTACACAGATATGTCACTCTGTAATGGTACAACTTGGTTGACAAATATTATAGATAGTTTATATTGTCCATTGGATTCGTGCCACCCTTTTTCTCTTTGTTCATTTACAGCACAGCAATGTACGTATGTTGCTCTTCTTTTACCCTGAGGTGGGATAGTCCCATTTCGAAGAAGAGTGTTTGTATATTTTTTTAAAGGGAGGATTGCATGGCATCTCGAAGCGACAGAAGGAGGAAGAGAAAGGCAGAAAAGGAAGCCAAGAGGGCACCAAATGAAGCCTCAAAGCTTTCTGATACTGCTCAAATGAGGGCAGTTTTGGGCACAAATAATGTGTCCAAAGCTGTGCAAGCCAATGATCCAAGACTGAAGGACATTGTATCTTTGGCTGCGAGCTGATGCCTCCCTTGCCCGGTCTATCTCTTACGAGATGGACCGGGCACAACTTTTTCTTCTTCTATGGGAATAGCAACATATGTACCTTTGATCTTTTACAGCATTTTGTATGTATGTTGCTCTTCCAGCTCCCGCCGGGAAATCTGGAAAGCGTTCGTTTCTCTTTTTTCAGGGAGGTTTGCATGCAGGGGACAAAGACTACGGACCAGAAGGCACGTAGAGAGTCCGATAGTGGGCAATCTACGGACTGTAGAAGATGGACATGTCCCTGGTGTAGTGCTCCCGAGATGAGCATTAGTAAAATGCCAGAGCACATGGTCAATGAGCACGAAGTGCTTGCCACCATCTTTTTCTGGCCTCCGAGAGACCATCCCCTTATGCGATCTGCCTGATGCCTCATTTTGTATCCTCCGGTCACCCAAAGCCGGAGGATACACTTTTTCTCTTTTATGGGAGAGCAACATGCGTATTCAGGTTCCATAACAGACTGTAAGGAGTTTCTGTATTTGACATTATTATTAAATATTATATAATATACTAGTAAATAGAGGATACCTTGCTCCTTTACATCACAATTTTGTATATACCTTGCTCTTCGCCTACCCAATTTTTGGGAAAGCGCACGCTTTGCGTGTCATTTTGGAAGAGCACACTCCATTTAAGGAGGTGAAGATGGGGATCGGAATTTTTGCTGTTATTACTGTGGGAGTCATCTTGATTCCCCAGTACGTGAATGCCGGGCTATTGATGGCCCGGTGTACCAATTTATTTGGTGGGGAGCGACGGCGTATTGCTGTTGCTCACACTGTGGTTGCTTGCGCGTTCTTTTGTGCAAGCAATATAGCAGTTGCATTCTCAGCAGCATTGCTCTGCTGACCATCCCTCATTTTTCCGTATCCAGTCCACCAATGGTGGGCTGGATACAATTTTGAAGAGCAAGGTGTGTATCCTTCGGCTACGCTCCAGCCTTTGTCCTGAGGACTACGGCCGGCAGGCAGGATGACATCCTTCGAGACGCCCTTCGGGCTCCTCAGGATGACATCCTTTCGCTATGCTATATATGTGTCCAATAACAAAGCCATCGCAGACCAACTTCGGCAAATTGCCGCCCTGCTCCAAGAGCAAAAGGTGGCTTTTAAGCCTGCAGCTTACAGAAGAGCCGCGCAGGTGATAGAAGAATTACCCAAAGATGTTTCCACCTATGGTGACGAAAAGGAACTCAAAAAACTCCCTGCCATCGGTGATGCCATAGCGGCAAAGATTGTTGAGTATTTAAAAACCGGCGAAATTGTGTTCCTTGCCAAACTTCAACGCACACAGGGGGGAATTTCCCCTGAACTTATGGACATAGAAGACCTCGGCCCAAAGCGCGTGCGCCAGATACAGCAGGAACTGGGTATTACAACCGTTGCAGAGCTCATTCAAGCTGCAGAATCGGGCAAATTGCGCCATCTTCCACGTATGTCTCAAGAGATGGAACAGAAGATTTTGCAGAACGCAAAACGCGTAAAAGAGCGGAACAAGCGCTTTACCCGTAAGGAGATACAAAAAGATGTGGAACATTTACGAAAGGCGATTGCAAAAGTAAAAGGAGTGGAACGTCTGGAAGTTGCGGGATCGTACCGGCGGGAAAAAGAAACAGTGGGGGACATAGACATCCTCGTTGTCACCAAAAAACCGGAGGAGGTCTCTACTGCCATTTCCACACTTTCTCTCGTGCGGGATGTTGTGGCACACGGAGACAAGAAGCTTTCGTTTGACCTCAAAAATGGTCTACGGGTAGATGTCCGTTTCGTAAAAAAAGATCAATGGGGTTCTGCCCTCCTCTACTTTACCGGCAGCAAAGAACACAATATTTTAATGAGGAAGGTGGCTATAAAAAAAGGATTAAAACTCAGCGAATATGGGCTTTTTAAAGGTGAAAAAGTTGTAGCTAGCAAAGAAGAAAAGGACATCTACGATGCGCTAGAATTACGCTTCTATGAGCCGGAAGAGAGGGGTGCAACTCTGTAGCGCAGTTTTGGCTATTTTTTGGCTTGGTGCAGGTTCTCCATTGGTTATGGATACGATTCCTTCTACTTCTTTTCGGATTTTCGCAATAGTTGCAGAGGAGGTTACTCCGTTATGTGTATGCACAATAGTGCCATCCTGTAATGCGAGAGTAGGAAACCGGATTGTGATGTGTTCTGGATTCTCATTTGTCATAATAGAAGCGCATTCAATACTTACTCCTTCCATGAGGAATGACAGCGCCACAGACAGATCATCTAATTGTTGATTTGGGAATACTTTTTTTCGTTCTACTATGACTTCTATTGCCATATGTGCTGAGCGTACCCCTCGTAGCAAAAAATACTATAGATGTCATTTTGTTTTTGTTATGTGCTCAAATAACAACGGGATCTCCGTATACCCAGCTGTTTCATTAAAGTGTCCTGCCCCTTCTATTACTTCTACTTCTGCTCCAAGATGCCCTGCTAACTTTTCTGCCTGTCTGAGTGGGATGTAGGGATCATTATTAGAGTGAAAAATGGTGAAGGTAGGACAGTTTTTGCGAATGAGTTCCCAATCAAAATGCTGATTCGCTATGGGCCCTATAATGGGGTCAAACTCATTGCCGGTAATGCCCCATGCCGGTGCTATGAAAAAAGCTGAGTGTACGGGGTGCTTCTCTATCACTTTTAAGAGAAATGCCACACCAAGGCTATGACCAATGACGGTTGTATTTTCATCTATTTTTCCTTCATACGGTGCAAGTGCACTCCACCAATCCTCCGGATTCAGATCATCTTTTGTAGGAAATTGAGGAATATGCACTCTCCATCCCTTTCCTTCCAATTCCGTTTTTAGCCACGGAAACCAGTTTTCTCCGGGGTGACCGTACATGCCGTGGACGATGAGAGCTGTGGGCATATCGGGTTTGGGCTCGGGCTTGTTTCAAATCTAGCAATCCTCTTTGTGAGTATAGTACTGCTCCGTTCGCTATGGCGAACGTCCCGGCACACAGTATCTTGCGATTTGCTTCGTTGTCCTTCAACAAGCTCAGGATTCCTTGTTCATCTCGAATTCAACTTTGGCGGAGGGACAGGGATTCGAACCCTGGAACCTCTTGCGAGGTTACACGCACTCCAAGCGTGCGCCATCGACCACTCGGCCATCCCTCCGTATATGCATGATAATAGAAATGATTCAGTGAGACGACCACTTTGCCCTACAGTACTGCGAAGCAGTTACTGTGGGGTCGGCCATCCCTCCGTTTGCAGAGGAGATAGTAAACTACCGCGGCTTGAAATCCGAGATATATTTCACGATTTTTCAACTCATACGTCCTTATTTACCCGTGTACCAGAACGCCCCGGCCGTTAGGCCGGGAATGAATGGTTCGTTGGTTCCTCCTCAATTTATAGAGCGTTCGGTACAGGGTTTCGCGCTGCAGAGCAGCGAA
>Ga0066639_10001948_pt1 | contig 18171 bp, 26 predicted proteins | sample CryGeyCG2114_010_2_FD_59504 | JGI IMG/M metagenome (GOLD analysis project Ga0066639, IMG submission 59504) | Groundwater microbial communities from aquifer - Crystal Geyser CG10_big_fil_rev_8/21/14_0.10 | ecosystem: Environmental > Aquatic > Deep subsurface > Groundwater | place: USA: Utah...
AGTAACTTTATGCACTATTTTGTTTCCCACTTTATAACCTAATTTTAAAATGACGGCATTTGCATAATAATACATTGAATAATATGAGCAGACAATTGTCCATAATTCTGAAAGATTATTTTTATGTGCTTCATCAGCTACTCTTAAACTTTCTTTTGCGTTCTTCAAGAGAATAGTTATTATTTTTTCATTATTGTTTTTCTTCTTCAGCAATCCTTCTGCCAAGTAATTCCTTACATTGCTTTCTGCTTCCTTTATTCTTTCAGGCGTTAGCATTTGACAACATCCTATAATATTCTTCAATTCCTATAAGAATTATATTATCTTTGATAGCTTCGCTTACTGCTGTAAACTCTTTGCTCTTTGCCATATGCATAAAGTCTTTGCCGCTTATTGATGTTAAGTGAATTTTTTCAGGCCATAGCGATGCAACTGCCTGTAACTCCTTAAAATCTCCGCCAATAGATAAAATGTCAATGTCTGAATGCTTTCCTGCTGTACCTTTTGCCATAGATCCGAATAGCAGGGCTATGAAAGGAAATTGCAGGTCACATAGCCTTTTGTAGAGCACTGCAGTATCCTTATTTTTGAATAGTTCTTTTCTTCTTTCATATTCGGCTTCAAACAATTTATTATTGAATTTGTTTGTAAGCTCGCATACTTTTGAGTTTCCTATTTTTAAAGTCATAATCAGCCCTTCTTTTTCCAGCTCATGCACTTTTTCATAAGCTATACGATAATTGATTTTTGCTCTTTCAGCTATTTTTCTTATCGTAAACTTCTTGCCCTTATTATCCAAGAGCACCTTAAGTATCTTTGTTTCTGAATTCATATTATTACCTTTTGTAATAATATTATTACTTTTAGTATATAAATATTTGTATTCTTTTGTTGGTTAAATAGTTAATTTCAACTGTACGATTTTTGCGTACGGTTCAAACCCTTCATTCCTTAATTTAATTTTCAAATCAGACCAATATCTTTTAGGTACTGAACTCTCAGTCAAAATCCTCACTGCATCCACTACAGAGAAATACCACTCTTCATCATGCCATTTCCTTCTTATGTCATGTCCTTGAAATACAACTAAAGCATTTTTTTCTTCCATTTTTCTTTATCCTATTTAAAATATAAGTAATCACTTTTATTATTTAAACCCCACGCGTGTTTGCCGTGTCTAGTGGTTTTATTAAGTATAGATTGCAGTCTGTTCTCGGAAATGTTGCGGGAATATTATGGGTTAGGAGGTTTCGCCGATGGCTCAAAATTAGAATGAGTTTGTGTTTCCATATCCTTCGGATAGGGAAACTATTCAGTTGTTAGGAAATCCACAATATCTAATAATTATTTTTAATATCTCATTGCAAAGGTTCAAATCTTCAGGTAAGTATGTGCAAAATTTGCACAATCTATAAAGCATGATTGCTCATCTGATGATGCAATTAACTAAAAATTGCATTTTGGTTGCCATATGCATCTAAGAACTCCAGATTCCATGCCAAGGCAAATCTAATTAATGGTGTATCTCCATAAGGATCATCTTCGCTAGTACCATATGATTGAATTGATTTTATATATTCTTTTTTTGTTAAATCAATAGCATCTTTTACTTTTTTGCCGAATATTAAAGCATTTATAAGGCAACTACATGCTTTCTTAAAAGGTAAGGCATTTTTATCTTTGCTTGGGTTATTTATCCTTGTTGGATCCCTGACAATCATAAAATTGGCTTTGTAGCCAATATAGCTTTTTGTACCTTGTTTTATTGCTTCTTCGCCTAAATCTTTTAAAGAATCACAAGCTAAAGCATAAACAATTTTTCCTTTAGTACAAGTTATATTTTTATTATCTAGAATTACTTCATCTTTATATCCGCATACTGTTTTCTCATTTCCATGGCCATTTAGAAAAATTAATCCAGGTTTTTCTTTTAATAAGGCTTTTTCAAACTTTTTTCTATTTGCTTCCTTGCTTTGTAAATTTGTTATATGTATATCTTTTGTTTGCTTGATGATTTTTACTATATTTTTTGAAAAATTATAGAGGTATGATGTGGCAATATCATGATTAGGTCTTGTAATTAATATTTTTTTTACCATTTTAACCTCTGTTTGCTAGAATTTTAAGCATATTTATTTGGACTTGAATGATTTGTTTTCCAAAATCATCCCCTTTTTGGATATGATTTATAATCTCTTTAACTGAAACCTCTTTATTTCCCCCTAGCATAATTTTTGAATTTGGATTTAGTGTTTTAAATCTTTCTAGAACAAGCTTTTTTTGTTCTTTCTCTTGATTGGATTTTTGAGTCATAATATTCCTACCATAGTCATTTTCTTTAATATTTCTGTTCCTAAATCTGTGCCATTTGTAATTTCATTATATGCAGCATTCCATGAATATGTTTTCTCATTTACTATTGCTATAATCTGAACTCTTTCAGGTTCAGGCAAGTTGGCGTATGCTTTTAGAAACTTTGCTTTAAGCATTTTATAAATCATTCTCCATGTGTTATTTTAATCTCTTTTGATTAATAAACATTTGCTTGTTTTTTATAAGCGTTTTGGTGGGTTTTCGGAAATCCTCCGGAAATATGTAACTTAAAAATATTTTTTCTTGATTTTTTAACCGTGTCGGATTCGACCCCTTTAAATTCTGAGTTGTTAATCATTTCTCACTGGAGGTTTCGCCGATGGCTCAAAGTTAGAATGAGTTTGTGTTTCCTTGTTGGGAAACTAAAAAGAGGTAAAAGAAAAGTCTTTTTTACAGGTGGAAATTAATGGCAATCTTTCGTAATCTAATGTTTTACAGCAAGCAAATACTCAATCTTGTTCGTATGCCTTTCTTCCGGGTCATACTCATCGTACTCTTTGTAATTAATTATATCCCAGTCTTTGTATAATTCTTTCAGCTCATCTTTCTTGAAATAAGCCTTCCCTTCTTCAAACGTAGGATCATCGTCCATGAAAGCAAGTATGACGTTAACTCCTTTTTTGCTGGTATGCTCTTTCATCTCTTTAATGAGTCTTATTGCATTGGGTTTTTCTAAGAAATGCAAGGTTGCTATTGTGTAGATGACATCGTAGTCTTCTTGAATATGATAGCCGTTGAGGTCTGTTACAACTTGTTTTGCTTTTGTGTAAGGTTTTTTTTGGATGTCTACAGAAGTTGCTTTGAAATTGTGGTTTGCTAGGTATTCTGACTCTTCTCCTGAGCCTAGTTCTAATGCTTTTCCTTTGGATTTGTGTTTTAGGATGTCTTGTATTATTTCTGTGTCCATTGTTTGTTTGAATATGGATGTGTTTAATAAGATTGTGTAGATAGGACTGAGTTAGTGTATTGTAAGGGTGTCTAATGGGTAATTCTGGAGGTTGGTTTCGATGAAACCAAGTTAAATTGAGTTTGTGTTTCCATATCCTTCGGATATGAGAACTTGGGATGGAAGCAATAGACATGACAAACATTGCTTATTTCAGGTATCATATGCGAGAATTTAACTTGAAAAAGTTTGAGAAAATACTTGAGAAATGTGACTTTGATTATTTTAAAGAAAAACATTTAATTAATGTAAATTTAAATAATCTAAAAATTGAAAAAAGAATAATGAAAATATATCATGACTTATCTTCTATAAAGGGGATAAGATTTGTTGGAGCTACTAAAATTATGCACATTCTTGCCCCTAATTTTTTTATGATGTGGGATACTGGAATTAGAAAACATTATGGTTTTGATACTTCCCCCAAAAGTTATTTGGATTTCATGAAAAAAATGCAAGAGCTATATAAACAAGGAAAATTTAAAAAAATTAATAAAAAATTTACAATCCCTAGAGCCATAGATATGTATAATATGAGTCATTGTTAAATTCTGTAGTGCAATATAATCTTTAGGATAATTCTTTTTCCATGGGTTGTAATAAATAGACAAATAACTCTAGAAATTTTTCCCCAAAGCTTTTAATGCTTTTTTTATATCCTTCTTGAACTGAGATTGATGTCCTCGTGATGGGAAATTAATTCTTATATTTACTAATTTTTGTCTCTCAATTTGATTTGAGATTGCATCATAAACTCCACATCCAATGATTACTATATTTTTAGGATTTAATGATCTAATCTCTTTATATAAAAAGTTCTTATTTTTTTCATCATTTAACTGCTTCTTTTTGTTAAAGAGCTTTTTATTTTTGAATCTAGGAAAAGAAATAGCATCAACTAAAAAATAGCCTTGTTTGATAAATTCATTTAATCCTATATTCTTATCTTTGAGATTTTGGTTTATTCCAAGTGCTGAAAACAGATAGTGGGATAAACTGTTCTTGGAGTATGGTCTATCATTGAAATAGAAATAATTTTCTGGGTTTAATGGGGGAGATTCGGCAATGAATAGAATTTTTCTTTTTCTTTCTAAAGCTTTTTTTTTCCATTTGTTATAGGATTTTCCCCTGATTTTTTGATGTATTTGCATATTTAATTTTTATTATATCCATATTTTTCATTTTTAGACATAAAAACATCTTTCCAATATGTTTCCCTTTCTTCAATTGTTTTTTCTGAAGTACCAAATCTATATGTCTCTAAAATGGCAAATTTAAAATTAGCTTCTGCATATTTTAATCCTTTCTTTTTAATTAATTTTTTAAGGCCCAAGTTTCCTCCATGCCCACTTTTAAGGTAATCATTCCATCTTGACCAAATTCCCTTTCCACTAAATGCAGAACCCACATATTTTTTTCCGGTTTTAGTATCTGTGATTAGATAAATCCCATCAACTTTCTTAAGTTCTTTCCAACCTTCTTTATTAATTCTTGATTTAAGTTTTTTAAAATTAACATTAATACTATCAAAACCTGGAAATTCTTCACCAGAATAGGTTTCATTAAGTATTTGTGAAACAATGAGCTCCTTATAGGGTTTTTCAAGATTTATACGTGTGGCTCTAGTAATTGTATACTTAAGTAACAATCTTCCAATATATTCTTTGCCAAAATCACACAATTTTACTTTGTATTTTTTTTTATTTCTATTTTCCAGAACTTCCCAGATCCCACCAAATAACCAATAATCTGGACTTTTTGGATAATATCTCATAAGTGAAAAAATAAATTTCCGATTAAATGAATTTTTTTTGGGATGCCATTCTTGCCATTTTTTCCATAAATCTATGCTTTCAGCAAATTCATCTAAGGGCTCAACTCCCTCGCCCGCCTTATTAGATATAGCAAAATGTGCTTTATAATCTTTAGGTTGATCAATCTTAATAAGATCTGATAATTTTATATTCATTGTTTTATGTTTATTCATTGTTATATATTATTTCCTCAATAAAGCCATCCTAAGATTTACAATGTGTTCTTTCTTTAAATAATTTATTTTAACATTTTCAAAAACTTTAGTCATTTTAAATGATTCTGAATTGTAATTTTTTAATTTTTTTTCTTTACCATTTTTTTCTATCAAATTATAAAATCCTGCTTCTGGTCTTTGTTTTTCGCCACTAATTTTGACATAAGGTGCAAAAAGTAAACCATAAATATATCTATTTTCAGAAGTTAAACTCAGTTTAGCCTTGGCCTCGCCCTCACCCAATGTTTTTCTTTTAGCTATAACTCCTATTTGTTTGCTTAATTGTTCTAACTTTGTCCCAAAATCACTATCATCACAAGGCCAAATTTTATGGGCTGAGCGTATGTGTTTTGCTTCTATGAGTCCAATAATTGTAGGATCTTTTTTTAGGCCTTTATACAATACTAAATCAATCCATCTTCTTTTATTTTTAATAATTGCAAATATATCTGCTCCAAAATAAAATTGTCCTTTATATTTTTTATAAACATAATATGAAAATTCTTTAACTAAATAATCTTCACATTCTCCAGTTAATATAATTGTGGCAATTCTTTCTTTTTCTTTTTTTAAATACTCTATAAATCCTTGATAAATTGTAATTATGCCTGTTTCTTTCACCATACTAAGTTATTTTCTATATTTTAATTTATTTAAGCTTTTTCTTTAGTTTCCTTATCCCTTCAGGATATGGAAACACAAACTCATACTAACATTGAACTCACCGAGTTCAACCTCCAGAACTTCTCATTCAATCAACCCACAAAACATTTATACTAAAATCCCCTTAATATACACATGAAAATCAAAGCCCTAACCTTCGATCTAGACAACACCCTAATAGATTTCATGAAAATGAAAAAGTTAGCTTGTGATAACGCGGCAAGGGCAATGGTCAAGGCAGGACTCAAACTCAACTTAAACACAGCAAAAAAAGAACTTCTCCAAACTTATCTTAAAGAAGGCATTGAAGGCAATACTGCTTTTGAAGTATTTCTTAAGAAATACAAAAGCAACACAGAAAAGATTCTAGCTACAGCCTTAAATGCTTATCAAGCAAGCAAGATAAGAAACATAGGCATTTCATACCCTGATGTTAAATCAACTTTAAAGAAGCTTAAAAAATTAGGCTATAAGCTAGCAATAGTCACAGATGCTCCAAGATTAAAAGCATATCAAAGATTAGATGCTATGGGCATAGTTGATTTATTTGATGTTATTGTAGGTTTTGAAGATACAGGTAAAATAAAACCTTCTAAGTATCCATTTAAGAAAGCATTAAAATTATTGAAAGTAAATCCTGAAGAAACAATGCATGTTGGGGATTTTCCTGATAGGGACATTAAAGGTGCTAAAAGTCTGGGTATTAAAACAGTTTTTGCAAGTTATGGTTATATGGGTGTTGGGAAGATAGTTTGGGCTGATTATAAGATTAAAAAGTTTAAAGATATTTTGGAGTTGTTAAAAGATGAAAAAAGATTTGTGGTGAAAAAATGATTAATAAAAACCAAAAATATAATGAGTTTTATAAAAAAATAATTAAATTAGAAAAAGATGCAAATATTATTAAAAGAAATTCTGAAGAAAATATTAAGATTAAAATTATTATCCCTCTTCTTCAAGCTCTTGGTTATGATATTAAGGATAATATGCAATTTGAATATTTTGGTGCAGATATAGTGTTGTTTGATAAGGATAAACCTATTCTAATTATAGAAACTAAAAGTTGGAATGAAACTCTAACAAAATATCTAGGACAATGTTTGGAATATTGTTTAAAAATAAAAACCCCCTTAGTAATGATTACTTCTGGGAATCATACATTATTATATTCTTGCTTGTTAAATCCTAACAAATTAAAAGAACCCATTTTAGATTTTAGCTTCAATAAATTATTAAATAAAAACTTTTTTAAAAGGGAAATTGAGCCATTAATTGGGAAGCAAAGTCTTACCAAGGGGAAAAATATAGAAAAAAGAATTATTGCATTATTAGGAAATAATAAAGAGTTACAAAATGCAAAAAAACAATTTGAGCATAAATATTCAGACCTTAGATATTTTAAAAAAACTACTCCATTAATGACAGAAGATAGATTTAATAAGATAATTGAAAAATATCCTACCAAAATTCGCAAATTATTAATGTATGCTTTAGATGAGTTTAAGGGGATTGAGAAAGAATATGGTAACATTGTTAAATTAAGATTTGGGCCGAAAGAAATTGGTTTAGTATATATTGATAAGGATGGAACAAGAAAAAAAGATTTAGGATTAGGGGGTATATATCCCGAAAAACAAGCATTTTCATTTGGGATCAAAAGTTGGGAAATAATATCTTCTTCAAAATTAATAGGTAAAAAGTTAGGAGAATTGTCAGGAAAAATAGAAAGCAAAGAACAAATTAAAAAACTTATTAGTTTGATCAATAAACTTATACTAAAGAAATAGAATTATAAACATCTCTCACAACCCACCAATCCTCCCAGCATCAGTCAACCTCACTCCTTCACTAACATCAACAAAATCTAAATCCTCCAACTCTCCAATGGCTCGATAAACCATAGCAGTAGACAATTTCACTCTTAACGACAACTCTTTCACACTCTCATACTCTTTCTTACTCAACTCCAAAAGAATCATCTTCTGGCTTTCAGTCAGCTTAAAACTCAACTTAGGCAAATACACTACCCTATTCTCATCTTCAGGATTATAAGCAATTTTTTTAACTCTATCAGCTCTAGCATAAGCAGCAAACAACAAACCCATAGCCATAGTCTTTCTTCCAGATGTAACATTCACATAAACAATATCTTCTTTAGATATTCCATCAATAATCGAAACACCTTTCTTAGCAGTTTCAACAATATCATAAACTTTAGTCTTTACAACTTCAATTTCAAGGACTTTGCCTAAAGAATCCTTAATCAACTTCAAAGCTTTTGTTTGTACATCATCTGCTTTCTCATTAACCAACAAAACAACTTTATCCGGCCCAACTTTGGTCACAGCCAAAATAACAGCAGAACTACCATACAAAGTAGCTACTAACACCTTCTTTTTCATGTTTAAACACAAGCATCCTAAGTTTATAACATTTTTTATATTATTCTACAATTTAATAGAAAGATATATAAATAGATACAATAAAACAAACCCATTTAGGAATCCAAATGAACTACGAAAAACAAATTTTAAGTAAAATGAAAAAGGATAAAGATTATCATAAATTCATGACTACTTTGCCTAATACAAAAAATATTAAAGTCGGAAATGGAGATAGAGATGATTTTTTTAAATATGCTTTAGAAGTTATGAATAAAATAAATCCAGATGTGTCTGAACCAAATTATTTAGATTGGAGAGATGTATATTGGGGAATTAATAGAGGAAAGATTTGGAATAGTTGGAAAAAGAAACATAAAACTATCAAAATCACTGCAAAAAGTGTATTGATGATCACCAGTATTAATCAATTGCCTACAAATGTTAATTTTTTTCTCCCTGAAAAGGGGGTAATCCCCAAATATTCATACAACATGACTATCGAAGAAATAAGGCATTTACCAAATAAATGGCAAAGAATGGTTTTAGAATATATACTAGATGATTGTAAACTAGCAAAATCCGAACGCTTACTTTGTGAACTTTTTCAAAAATCAGGTACAGAATGGAGGAAGAGATTAAAATTAGGATTTCCAGAAGCTTATAAGGAATTCAAGAAATGTTATCCTAGTTTATTTGAATAAAATGAAGTGTAAATGTTATTATTGTGAAAATGGATGGAACGCAAGAACATCAGAAGAATTAATCAAATGTCCTAAATGTGATTCTTTTGAATGGAATAAAGGTTTTCTAGATCGTAGTATTATTTTGAAAATGATAAATAAAGGAATAATGATAGATGGATCTAGTATTTTAGGAAAGAAAAGGAAAATGGAAAATGTTGATTAAACCAAATGAAGAATTCAAGTCAAAGAATTTCAGAAAACCTGAAGAAATAATTATTTGGGTAAATCTAAACAAAAGAAAGATTAATCTTCTTTCAATATCTCATTCAGAACCATTTTCAAAATCATTATACATAGTTTGGTATAAGGAGAAAAAATGAAATTCAAAGATTATTTACGTTGGATCAATACAAAAGAATCAAATAAGACAATGCTTTGCAATATTCATCAGAATCTTGGCAAAGAGAACATTTGCAGAAAGATTTTCATAACTGGTGAGCACGGGTCAGGAAAAACTAGGCTTGTTAAACAGTTAATATCCAACATTAAATTTCCGATAATATATTATGGCCTGGAAAAACATTCTGGACATATTTGTTGCAAAACAACTTCTGAGATCCTAGATAACTGCAAAAAGCACAAAGAATGCGTAATCTTCATAGACAATTTCAGCACAACTATGATTAATAAGTCTGATGGGTGGGGAGGATATGCTAGGGATGATCTAATAAACCTTTTTAAGATATTTGATGCTGTAGATAACTCAAAGAATATTACATTGATATTAGTTGATCAAAAAGAAATTCCTAAAGGTTCATTAAGGGACAGGCTCGATATTAAATTTGAATTAAATCTTCCAACAACTGAATCAAAGATTTTATTCATAAAAAGTCTTTACGAAAAACAGATGGATTTAAAGAGTATAAAATATTTAGCAGTAAAAACTATAGGGTATACATTTAGGGACATTGATTCAATAATAAAAAGCTTAATTTTATCTGAAGAAAAAATTTCTGTTAAATTAATCAAGCGAGTTTTGGGGCGGTATACTCCTTCTGCACTTTTATCTTATGAAACTACTCACATTTCTGATCTTAACTTCAATAAATTAGTTGGAAAAGAAAAAATAAAACAGCAATTAAGAAATGTAATTTTATCAAGAAATAATCAAGAATTAGCTTTAAATTTAGGTGTTAAGACAAATAATTTACTATTTTTTTATGGTAATCCTGGTACTGGTAAGACTTATATGGCAAAAGCATTAGGGGGAGAAACTGGATTGCCTATAGTTACAATAAATACTGCAACAATTACTAGCAAGGAAAACTCTCCTGCTGAATTATTACAAAAGGTAATTGGGTTTAGCAGACGTTTTGGGGATTGTATATTTTTATTTGATGAAGCTGAAAAGATTTTTGGGAAAAAAACATTAGATGAAGATGGAGCCTTACAAGGGGATCTTCAAAGCTATTTGGATGGAGTTGGAGAAAAGATGAAATCAATAATTATTTTCACATTAAATGAGGAAGCAAGATTTGGTGCTGCCTTAAAAGATAGATTTTTGATGTTCAAGTTTGATGAACCTACTCTTGAAGAAAAGACTGAATTCTTGAAAAGAAAGTATGAATTAGCAAAAACACATTTCACTATTGATATTGACATTAAGTCATTGGCAAATGATATTGGAAATAAAAGTTTTCGAGAAGTTGAAAAGGTTTGGGACCAGACCATTCTTAATAAACTTACTCAAAATGAGAAACATATCGAATTTGACGATTTTAAGCAGACAATAAATGAATTAAAAATAAAAAAAGATAATCCTTTTTGCGGATAGGAACAATTAAAAAGAATAAAAACTAAGGATATAGACAATGAAAATAGAAGAAATAATAAAAGAATTAAAATCTTCAAATTTGTACGCAGAATGTGTTTGTGGAGAAGAATTTAAAATTTCTGAAGCAATTCTTTTTGATGGAACTAAACCATTTCCTAAAGAAGCATTAGAAAGACAAAAAGAACTGAAAGAAGAGCTTAAAGCAAGAGAAGATGAATTAAAAAAACAAAGGAAACTAGCTACACAAAAAGCACAGATTACAACTAAATCTGTAAATATAGGTAAGCAAGTTGAAAAAGTTCTTCCAACAATGAAAAATTTCAAATGGGAACTTCCAGATTGTAGATTCCTAGGCGATCCAATTGACCTATTAACATTTAATGGAATTTCTGTCAATAAGATTTATTCTATATCATTTATTGAAGTAAAAACTGGTAAAGCAAGATTAAACGCTAATCAAAAAGCTGTAAAAGATGCAATTGAAGATAAGAAAGTTTCTTACAAGGTGATAAAATGAAGATGTTCGAAGAATTTCAGGCTTTTAGAAGGATTTTATGTTTATGTCCATGTTGTGGTGAAATAGTAAGAATGTCAGATTTACAATTAAAACATAAGGGACCAACACCTAAAACTTGGTTGGATGAATATGAAACTAAATATTCAGCTATGACTGAAAAAGAAAATAAATTTGATGAAATTAAGGATAAACTTAGAGAAAAAGCTACTGAAAAAGGAAGAAAAGAAGCTGTGAAAGTTTTTAATGATTCAATTGATCCAAAATTAAAAGCTTTAAAGTTGAATCCTTATGACATTAAGCCCATACTTAATCCTGTAGACTTTGTTGTATTTAATGGCATGGAAAATAAAGGTAATATAAGTAATATAATATTCCTTTCTAAAGCTGTACAGAATCCTGCATTAAATGATTTGAGAATTCAAGTGGATAAAGCTATTAAAAATAAGAAATATGAATGGCAAGTGGCTAGGATTGATGAGAAAGGGAATATTGAATTGGAGTGAAAAAATGAAACCTGAACTTACTACACTTGAATCATTTTATAGAAAACTTATAACTCATAATAATGACAGATTTAGAAGTTTTGAACATTGTTATTTATTTTTTCAAAAAATTAAGAAAGAGAACTCATTCTCTAATAATAGAGATATTTCAATGTTACATCTAGGTTTTTACCTAGCAAGTTGGGGGATGTATAGGGGATCAAGTTTCTTATTACAAAAAGACTATAAAATTTACAACAAAATAATTGAAATAATTCTCAATAAAAAATATGATGATTTATGGAATTTTGAAAAATATATATCTTTGAATAATATTGAACATTATGTAAATTTGTCTTGGACTCTCCATAAAGAGTTATTAAATGAATTAATTCTAATTCGTAAAGAATATTATGATTATTCTAAAAAAAGTGTAAAGAATAAAGTATCAAGTATTTTAACAACAAAAATAATTATGGCGACAAGTGGATGTCTTCCTGCATATGATAGATTTTTTATGAGTGGAATCTCAAAGTATAATGGGCATAATGAATTTAAATTGATAAAAACATTCTCTAAAAACTCAATAAAACAATTATTTATCTTTTTAATTCATAATAAAAAAACTCTTGTTAATATCCAAAAAAAAATTAAATCAAAAAATGGAGTAAAATATCCTCTCATGAAGTTAATAGATTCATATTTTTGGTTAATTGGGTTCGATGAAGATAATATGAAAACTTAAGGAAACACACAAAATGCCAACATTTTCACACTCAAGAATTGGAACTTTTGAAACTTGTCCTTTACAATACAAGTATCATTATCTAGATAAAATCAAAACTAAAGACCAAGATACTATAGAACCTTTTATGGGGGATTTAGTACACCAAACTCTAGAAAAACTTTACAAGGATTTAAAATTTGAAAAACTCTTAACACTAAAAGAACTTTTAGAATTTTACAACAAGCTTTGGAAAGAGAACTGGCATTCTAATATCAAAATAAACAAAAAAGAGTACACTCAGTCAAATTACAGAAAAGTTGGAGAAAGATGTCTAACAGAATATTACAACCATTATAGTCCATTCAATCAAGGAAAAACCATTGGTATTGAAACTAAAGATTTTATTAGTCTAGATAATGATGGAAAATATAAGTTTCATGTAAGGATAGACAGGCTAGTTGACAAAGGCAAAGGGTTTTACGAAGTTCATGATTATAAAACTAACAATAGTCTAAAAAAACAAGAAGACTTGGACGAAGACCGGCAATTGGCTATGTATTCGTTATGGGTTAAGAAAAACTTTAAAGACTTCAAAAAAGTAGATTTAGTTTGGCATTACTTGGCTTTTGATAAAGAACTTAGAAGTTCAAGAACTGAAAAGCAGTTGCAAGACCTTAAGAAAGATGTATTAAATAAGATAAAAGATATTGAAAAAACTAAAGATTTCAAGCCAAGCGAATCTGCATTATGCGATTGGTGTTCTTTCCAGCATCTCTGCCCATTGTTCAAGCATGAAATTGAACTTGAAGAAAAAACAGCCAACGAATTTTTAAACGATTCTGGTGTAAAGTTAGTTAACCAATATGCAAAAATTGATTTTGATTTAAAAGAATATCAGAAACAAGCTGAAAGTAAACTTGAAGATCTTAAAGAAGCTTTGGTTCAATATTGCAAAAAGAATAATATAAAGGTTGTAGTGGGTTCTAACAAAAAGATTACAGTAAAGGAATATGATTCTATATCATTCCCTGCAAAAGGAACTCCTGAAAGGGAAAAACTTGAAGAAGTTCTAAAAAGTATAAGGAAATACAATCAAGTTCTAACTTTGGACACTTCTGCCTTGAAGAAAGCTTTGGAAGAATGGGATGAAAAGTATCAGAAGAAAATAAACAAGTTTAAAGAAGTTACAAAGAAATATAGTGTTAGTATTAAGAAGAAGGATTAGTTTTCTTATCTTCAATAAGAAAACACAAACTCAATTCAAACTTGAGGCTATCAGCCGAATCCTCCCCAAGAACTTTTCCTTAAATTTCTACATAACCCACAAAATTTCCGAAAAATAATCCACTATTTCCGAGAATGGGACCAGTAGACATGACAAACACGCGTAGCGTTTATATACTAATTTAATTTAACTAATATTTAGAAGATGGTGAAAAAAATGGAAGAAAAAAATATTTTAATCGTATTCCAAGGACATAATATAAGAAGAAAATGGCATGATGGAGAATGGTATTTTTCTGTAGTAGATGTAGTAAAGGTTTTGACTGATAGTCCAACTCCCAGACAATATTGGGGCAAAATAAAAGATAGGGAATTTAATCAGCTTGAGTTGTCCCCAATTTGGGTACAACTGAAATTGCCATCATCCGATGGAAAATTATACCTTACAGATTGTGCTAATACTGTTTAAATTGTGGAAAATGCTGTCGTGGTTGTCCTTGTTTAGGTAAAAATAATTTATGTATTATCCACGAAGAAAGAGGAGGCTTGAGCTGTGTTTGGTATCCTCTAAAGCCCGATATAAGAGCTATGAATGAACATAACTGTGGATATTGGTTTCAGGAGGAAGAAGAAAAATGGTTGAAGAAGAACAAGAAAGACGTACAGCACTAGAATTATTTTTTAGGCGTAATTGGAATAACCCGAGTTTTCTTATAGAAAATAAGAAAACACAAACTCATCCTAAACTTGAACTCATAGAGTTCAACCTCCTACTACAACTCATTAAGTTTCCCAACAACCCAAACCATCCCTTCTGTATCTAAAGAACAATACTTCTCTAAATCAGCATAAACCTTCTCCTTATCTGAACCATCACCATAAGTAACTGACAAATAAGCAACTGAAGCAGTCTGCCCATCAGCAATATCAAGCCCACTATAATCCTTACCAGTAACAGCAGGCAACACATTCTTCAAACTAGCAGAACCTTTCTGCTTAGAACTATACCACCAAAAATTCCTAAACACTACAAGTAAATCAACAATTCTATTATTCAATTCTTCAGCAATTTCTTCCTCTCCAAACAATCCACCTAAACCCTTAATAACATTCTTCTCAAAAGAAGCATTATAAACTACAATACTTCCTTTCTCACCCAACTTTCCCTTCAACTTATCCCAAAACTCTTTCCTTGGATCTTTATCACCCTTATACAAAAATCCATGATGTTTTTTCCTAACATGCAAACTAAACTGGAAAGGTATTTGTTCATAAGGTTTCACACCATCAAACATTGGTATTGCAGTTTGAAAAGATTCAAAATCCAGATAATGAAGAGGCTTTTCCCAATTTTCCATAAACTCCTTAATTTTTTCCTTCTCAATATGAGTTTCTCCTTTCAAGGCACACTTCAACTGTATTTCTTGTTTTTCTGATAGAGGGTAATCTTCAGGAATATCTTTCATTTCTACAACACCATCATCATAAAGTTCAAAAGCTTTCTTTCCCATCCTGTACAGTTCAAAGACATTATTCTCATCCATGTCCCAACATTCCTCAATTGGGCATTTGTAAGGATCATCACATTTCATATGTATGGAAAGCTCAGGCATATTTTCAGCTTTAATAATTTCAAACATTTCTTTAATTCTTTTTTCTAAACCTTCAGAAATATTTTCAACATCTTTAGTTATATCTTCCATAATGAACAACTGTTCCAAATCCAATTCACCCTGCCTGACATATTTGTTGTTTATGTACATAACATAACAATTTCTTATCTTCAATCCAGCTTTTTGATAAACATGCTTTTGAAATGACACATCGTGTATGTTTACTTCTTTTAATTTGGTACCAGATTTAACTTCCACAATGTCCCACAAATCATCTTCAACAGGCACCAATATATCTGCACGAGAATAAAGATTATCTACTAAGAATGCAGGCTCAAACAACGGCTTCCTGAACTTAAGGAATTTTTTTGTATTATCTAAATTACCTTTGAAATTCTCGGTTGGAATATTTAAACCATCTGGAAACTTTTTAGTTGCAAGTTTTCCTACACTAGTTCCTTGGTCAAACATATATTGTGTTCCGATGTCTGTTTCAGGCAATTCTTCTTTTCTATGGATTGTTACCCACAATAGCTTTGGACATTGCAAACCTTTAAGATAATTGCTTTTCGATAACATTAGAAATTATAATTTCTTCTAAGTTAATAAATTTACCTAATAATTTTCGAGAAAAATTTAGTTTTTCCGAGAATAGAACCACTAGACATGACAAACATGCGTAGCGTTTATATACTAATCTTAACCTACTTAATATCTAGAAGATGGGCAAAAAAATCAATGTAAAAGGAACACAAATCTCTATAGTAGATATAGAAAATGAGGATTATATTTCTATTACTGATATGCTAAAAGCAAAAGACGGAGATTTTTTTATCTCTGACTGGCTTAGAAATCGAAATACAGTAGAATTTTTAGGGATATGGGAGCGTTTAAACAATTCTAAGTTTAATTATGGCGAATATGCCATAATTAGGAGCAAGGCTGGATTGAATAATTATAAAATTAGTGTAAAAGAATGGGTTGCAAAAACAAATGCTATTGGTTTACAGGCAAAGGCTGGGCGTTATGGTGGGACTTATGCTCATAAAGATATTGCTTTTGAATTTGGTATGTGGATTAGTGCTGAATTCAAGATATATCTTATCAAAGAATTCCAAAGATTGAAAGAACAAGAAAAGAAGCAATTGGGATGGGATATAAAGAGAATTCTTACCAAAATAAATTACCGAATTCATACAGATGCAATTAAAGAAAATTTAATCCCTAAAGAAATCACTAAAAATCAAGTAAATCAAGTTTATGCGAATGAAGCTGATGTTTTAAATGTAGCATTATTTGGCCTGACTGCTAAAGACTGGAGAGATAATAATCAGAATAAAAAAAGTAATATTAGGGATTATGCAAATGTTTCACAATTAGTATGTCTTTCTAATCTTGAAAATTTTAATGCTTTATTTATTAAAGAGGGTGTGTCGCAAGAGAAGAGATTAATTAAATTAAACCAGATAGCAATACAGCAGATGAGATTATTAACTGAAGATAAGGGGATAAAAAAACTTGGGAAAAGAATTGGGGTTAAAAATACTCTTCCTTAAACTATACAATATAAATTGATTATGTTAGTGATATTTTAGGTAGAATCTTTTAAACTTTCTTTCGTCGTTAGACAAAGAAAACACATTCTACTTGGTTTTACCAAAACCAACCTCCTAATACACCAACCCAACACTGCAACTATCAGGACTAACCAACTGCACTTTCCTTCTAGCACCAAGATGCCTTATATGAACATCGTTAACAACCTCAGAAACATCCAAATACTTCTTAAAACCAAACTTATTAGAATAATCAACAATATCTCTCTCACATAACTCAACAACTTGAGAATGCACATTCAATTCATCCACAACAAAACCTTGCGAAAAACCTTCAGTAACAATCTCAACAACATCATACGAATAACCTAAAGCTTTAAAATCAGTCTCCCCAACTTCCAACCCAGCATCAGGTTCTCTATTAGCCAAATCATTAAATCCAAGATACCTAGCCATTTCTCTAACTAACCTTTTAGACAATCCTCCAATAGGACTAAAATGCACAGCACCATCCCCAAACAAAGTATAATACCCAATCCCAAAATCTTCATCTTTGTTACCAGTACCAGCAACAGACTTTCTTTCAAGAGCTCCTTCCAGATGTAAAACTCCAGCCCTAATCTCAGACATCATATTACCTCTATGAAACTTATTCTTAGGATCAGTAGTAAAAGCATTAGGATTAGTAAACCTATAACCTTTCACAATTTCTTCTATAGGCCTAACATAATATCTCAACCCTAACTTTTCAGCAACATTAATTCCATCTTCTGCATCTTTTGGATTATTCACAGAAGAAGGTAAAACATATCCAACTAACTCATAATTAGTATTATCAAAAGCTCTTTTAATTAAGGAGGCAACAACAGTAGAATCAACTCCACCAGACAAACCCATCACACACCCTGTTTTGTTATGTGATTTGACAATATCAATTACAAAATCACCAATTTCGTTTGCAACTTTTTCTGCGTCCATAGTTGGTAATATAATTTTACGTTCTGCCATAAGGATTCCATAATTTTTAGGTATTTAAAGTTTAGGAAATATAGATAATCGTAACATTTTTGAGAAGAAACCACTAGACACGACAAACATACGTAGCGTTTATATATTAATTTAATTCAACTATTAGGAATT
>Ga0066639_10001949_pt1 | contig 18165 bp, 17 predicted proteins | sample CryGeyCG2114_010_2_FD_59504 | JGI IMG/M metagenome (GOLD analysis project Ga0066639, IMG submission 59504) | Groundwater microbial communities from aquifer - Crystal Geyser CG10_big_fil_rev_8/21/14_0.10 | ecosystem: Environmental > Aquatic > Deep subsurface > Groundwater | place: USA: Utah...
GCTCAACAAATTGTGGAATAGTAATTTCCTGCGCGCTTGTGATGGTAAAAGAACACAAAAACATAAAAACGGCCAGGAGGGTCACCGTAAATGTTTTCGGGAAAGCATTCATCACATTCAGTATAGCAAACTAAAAAAATTATCGCCAAAAATATACACATCCGAGTCCTTTTTGCCGCGTTGTTCTTAGTCGTTATCGTTATGGTTATCGTTATGCTTATGGTTATGGTTACTTTTATGGTTACTATTATCGTCAACAGCCTTAAGGAGACGATATCCACACAATAAAAGACAAAAAATGTCTTTTATTTTGCTATAATTTACTAGAATCCGGATAATTCTATCGGAATCCTTTGCGTATTTCGGGTTGGGTTTTATGGAGTATTTACCGAGCAGAAAGTTAACCCTCATGATGCTCGTAGTAATAGTTCTAGGAGGCGGTTTTATTGTGTTAAAAAATTCTTTTTCTTCAAACAAAACCGAGTCCCTGACCGCGAATTTAGGAATATCAGAAACACAGCTATCGAGCTTTAAAGATACCGATAACGACGGCCTGTACGACTGGGAGGAAGAACTCCTGGGTACTGATCCCTTGCATCCGGACTCCGACGGTGACGGCATCCTCGATGGAGAGCAATTCAAAACTCAAAAACAATACCCGGAGTTAAGCGCCATCGACGTAGGAAATTTGTACAACCTTCGAGAAGATACACATTCTTCATCAAATAACCTCACTGACTCTTTGTTCAGAGAAGCGGCAATGCGGTACGGTATTTTGAGCGAGGGTGGAGAATTGGATGACAAAACAAAAACAGAGCTCGCCGATTCTCTCGCGCGCGACTTCGAGAGTCCCGCTTTTGAAACGAAATACACCGGCGCGAATATTTCAGTAACACATTCTTCAAATCTTGAAACGACCACGTCATATGTAGGGGGGGTCATTGCCGCGTTTGAAACACATAACGAGATTTATTCCGAGAACCCATTGGAAATCGTTAATATTTTTTTTGAAACATCTGACGAAACCGCGCTTAGCCAATTATCAAAACTTGAAAATACATATTATGAACTCGCGAAAGAAATCGGGAAGCTCCCTGTGCCGCAAAATCTTGTAACAACCCATCTGGAACTGGCAAACACGATACACCAAACCGGAACTACTATCCATAATATCCAAGAAGTGTCCCCAGACCCCATAAAAAGCATGCTTGCCCTCGCCCAATATCTTCACCACAAAAACAAGCGGGCGCGGAGCATTTCCTCGCTTCTGAACTATTTCAATTCGCTCGTAACTGAAAACAATACGCGTGGCTAACGTAAAAATATTCTACACAAAATGCCTCTGATTCCTCAAAACTATACCCGCGCAACAAAGATATTTTTAACGTGCCTTATTTTTTTGGGCATCGTTGCATTCACGGGATTCCCGGGAATGTCCGGAGCACAGGTTGCTTCCGCGCCCGCTCAACAAAACCCTTGCCCCGGAGCTGACGGTATAAGCGAAGGAATATTCGGGACAAGCGCCGGAGGGGGACTCCATGTTCCCGTAAAAGACTTTGACGCGGAAGCAAGTCTTGATGCGATTGAATCAAGCACGGCGAATATCCAAAAAACGTCGGCACAAACGGCATATTATTTAAAACAACTGTGTGAAAAAGAATTTAACTACGACCCGGCAACCCAAAATGCGTGGGTGGCAATCGTCGGACAATACGTTGGATTGGTCATTAACTGGATTAACAACGCGTACGGCGCAGGAAATCCGATTTATGCCACTAACCCACACGTCTATTACAGAAACGTCGACCTGGGAGTGTCCCAAGCGATGATACGCGATATTCAAGAATCAGACATTGATGAGACAATAAAACGGATTATGATACGAACCCTTGAGCTACAGCAGATTGATAAGGTTTTTCCGGATTACATTGCAAAGCAGTTTTCCGGGACAAACGAAGAGGTGTGGGAAGCCCCTGACGACTTTAGTTGGGACGCATGGATTGAGGGTTCCATGGGAACCGGAAATAATGTTTACGACCTCGCTTCGCTGGTGCAGGGCGAATATGAAGCTCGCCGGCAGACTGCCCTTGATGTAGAGCGTGAAAAGCTTGCGTGGGGCCAGGGGTTCTTCCCGGTAGAAGTATGCGGACAACAGGTCTTTAGTGAAGACTCCGCCGATATCAGAACGTGCAAAACACAAACTCCCGGTTCTCTTATTAAGGACCTTTCCGCCGTCGTTTTAAGCTCCGCGTTGCGGCAAATGGAAAATGCCGACGAGTTAGGCGAAGAAATTTCGGGAAGAGCGTTATATGCCATGAGCTCCGCATTCTGGAGCCAGGGAATTAATTTCCCAATACCGATTCCCGGCGCGTACCAACAGCCACTGTCTCCGCAAGAAGCGCAAGGCGCTTTATCTGATATTAAGCAACAAGACGATTTCTTGAAAACACAAGATGAACTGCTCGGCTTAACCTCGAAAGAAAAATCGGGAGTATATTTTGGAGAGTCTCTTCCAGAAGAGTAAGCCGGAAATTAAAAAACCGAATTCATGAATCTTTTCAGGAGAAAAAATATAATTCTAAAGAAAAAACTGTGCGCTGTTGTCATGTGCCTTTTGCTTTTGGGAAGCATTGGAGGGTTGTTCCTCCCTACGCCGGTATACGCAGACGCAGTTAGTGATGCCGGAAACTGGATACTTGGCGTATTGGGTTCAGGAACTGATTTTGTCTTCGGTGGTTTACTAAACCTCGTCGCTAAAGGATTAAAGGTGGGAGCAAATATCTTTATGACTGCGTCAGGTTTTCTTTTAGACCAATCCATACGGTTTTCCATAGACTCTCAAAACTTCAAACTTCCATCGATACAAGCTGGGTGGAGTGTTCTCCGTGATGTGACAAATATGATGTTTATCTTTGTTCTTCTTTACATCGGCATCGCAACCATACTCCAATTCAGCGGATTCAACACAAAACGTGTGCTCACAACCCTCATCATAGTCGCTCTGTTAGTAAACTTCAGTTTTTTTCTTTCAGGTGTTGTTATCGACGCCGGCAACGTTTTAGCGGTTTCAATCTACAATGCCCTCACGAACGACGGCACACGAACCATTTCCGAGCAATTCGCGCTTAATCTCCAAATAAAATCACTTTTTGACGACAAGGTATTCGCGAGTCTTTCGCATGGGAAAGCAGCGCTTGCAAATTTCGGCATAGCGCTTGTCTTTTTTCTTGTATTTTTTATATTTCTTTCCGCGGCGATTCTCTTTATTCTCCGAACCATTTATCTTATTTTTATATTACTGCTTTCTCCCCTTGCCTTTGCCGCGGCCGTGCTTCCCGGAACTGTCGGGCAATTTAAAAAATGGCTTCATTATCTTTTAAACTACTCCTTTGTCGCTCCCGTGTACTTATTAGGCACACTTGTGGTACTCAAAATTATCCCCGACATGTTCGCCAAAACACCGAGTCAAGGAGCGTCGCTTGCGCAAGCTTTTGTTGACATAGCTCCCGCAACCGCCCCGGGTGCGGGAACAGTCCCTTCATATTTTGGTATTTTTATGGGATTTATAATTGTCGGCGGACTTTTAATCGGAGTTCTTATGTTTGCCCGGAGTATGGCAAACGAAATCGCGAATCTTTCCGTAAAATGGGCGGGACGGGCAACGGGCATGGCCTTTGGGGGCGCGGCCTTTGTGGGAAGAAGAACGGTTGGGCGAGGATTTGCCGCCCTTTCGCGAAATGAGGGGTTGAAAGAAGCCGCGGCAAAGAGTGGCGCTGCGGGGTTTGCGGCACGCCTTGCGCTTCGCGGAGCAGAAGGGGGCGCAAAAAGTACATTCGATGCCCGAGGTTTGGGTATCACCAAAGCTGCCGCGGGCGGCCTCGAAACCGACTTTGGTAAAGCGGGTGGTAAGGGAGGATTTGAAGGAATACGGAAAGAACAGCTGAATAAAAAAATGGCAATAGCAAGATCGTTGGGAGAAACAACATTTTCTAGAAAAGAATCCGAGGACATCAGAGAGTTCGAAGAACTTATATCACTAAAAAAGGCAACCGTTGAACGTGCAAGAGGCACTGGAGATACCGTCAAGGAAGCCGTCGCAACGCAACAACTTGATAAACTTAACACAGAACTTGGAAAATTGACTCGGCGCGGAGATGAACGAGTAAAAACATATGCGAGCAAGACTGAGAGTGAGCGATTTCACCCCCTCATGAGTTCGGGAACAAAGAGGGAAGCGGCAAAAAGAATGCGCGGAGAATTGGGAAAAACAAAGGAAGAAAAATTGCAAGACCAAATGGCCGGCTTTTTGGGCAAATTAGCAGAACAAGGAGGCGGAGGAGAAGCGGGAGATCTGGCCAAAAAAATTAAAGAAAAACCGAGTGAGAGTCAAAATCATTAAAAATATCAGGAGTAAATAATATGCCCTTGAGCAACGACTCACAAAAAATTATACAGGAACAATACAAAACACTTCCCAAAGATGTGCAAAAGGCGATTTTGTCCGTCGATTTGAATAAAAATCTGGAAGAAATTTCAAGAAAACATAATTTGCGCATCGACCAAATGACTGCTCTGGAAAATGAAACACTCTTTATCATGCTCGGCCTTGAGCACCCAAGTTCTTATGTTACAAACCTCAAAAAAGAAGCATCGGTTGATGAAGAAACAGCACGCGCAATAGCGGAAGAAATAAATATTCAAATATTCAGACCGATACGGGAGTCTTTAAAGAAAATACATGAAATAGGAGGCGGAGATGCAAGATTCAAGATGCAAGATTCAGGAGACACGGTTCAGTATTCGAAAAACACAATACAAGATACAGGACGACTCATTGAGCATGAAGGATTTCATGGCAATGAAGTAGCCAGCCATGAGCAATCGACAACCAGGAATAATGCCCCGTCAAATTTACCAGTCGGACCTCTTGATACTACCCAAAATGAAGGGGGAGATTTAACCGCGGAAGAACTATTAAAAGAAATCGAGGGGCACATCAATGGCGCCAAACACGCAGCCAGCAACCAAAAACCCGCGACCACAAATATTGTGGAACAAAAATTACAAAGTGCGTTTAATCTTCCGAAAACAGAACGCGAACACGAAACGTCGCCACGTCCTGAAGAAAAAACCAGACCAAAAAGCGACACCGACCCATACCGAGAACAACTTGAATAGCTTATAGCTTCACTAGCTTCATTAGCTTCACTAGGGACGCCGTTTCTCGTAAAGCTAATGAAGCTACAAGCTAACGAAGCTAATGAAGCTAATAAACCATGAGATTCAAAATTCCACAATTCATCGATGTCGAAGATAAACTTTTCGGACCGCTTACATTTAAGCAGTTTATTTACCTTGCGGGAGGAGGAGGACTTGTCTATATACTTTATAAAGCACTGCCGATTTATATTGCCGTATTCCCCATAGTGCTTACCGCTGGTTTTGTGTTAGCGCTCGCGTTTTACAAAGTGAACAATAAATCTTTTATCCAAGTGCTGGAAGCGGGATTTCGTCACATGCTCGCGCGACGGCTTTTTATCTGGAGAAAGAAAGAAAAACCGATACAAAGAGCGGGAAAAAAGGTGGCGGAAGATGCGGGAGTTTTTGTCCCGAAATTATCAGAAAGTAAATTAAAAGACATTGCATGGAGTTTGGACGTGCAAGACTCAATTTACGCAGGAGAAGATAAGCAGAAATAGCTTAGAATAGCTTACAGCTTCGCTAGCTTCATTAGCTTTACGAGAAACGGCATCCCTAGTGAAGCTAGCGAAGCTATAAGCTAATGAAGCTGACAAGGCTATAAGCTAAAACCTAACCATATGGTTACCACCAACCCAACACAAGAATTCGTTCCCATAAAAGAGATAAAAAGCGGAGTCGTCGTACTTGAAGACAACGCCCTGCGCATGGTGCTTATGGCATCTTCGTTAAACTTTTCTCTGAAGTCGGCCGATGAACAGGAGGCGATACTTCTTCAGTTCCAAAATTTTCTCAACTCACTCGACTTCTCGGTGCAATTTTTTATACAATCGAGGCGCCTTGATATACGCCCCTACATAACGCTCCTTGAGGAACGCAAAAAAGACCAGCCAAACGACCTCATGAAAATCCAAATTACCGAATACATTGAATTTATAAAAAAGTTTACCGAGAGTGTCGCCATTATGACAAAAACGTTTTTTATTGTCATACCATACACTCCGCCGGCTCTCTCACTTGGGGGGAGCAACGAAAAAGGATTTCTTTCTAAAATAATCCCCCAGAAAAAAAAAGGGGGGGCACGAGAGCGGAAACAAGAGCTTCTTGAAGTGTTTGAGGAAAACAGAACCCAGCTTGAACAGCGTGCTTCTGTTGTGGTACAAGGTCTCTCGCGAACAGGTATTCGGGTCGCTCCCTTGGGTACGGAAGAGCTTGTAGAATTATATTATAAAATATTTAATCCGGGAGAACAGGAAAAGCCAATTCCTCTCAACCAATAGCAGAACTATTAGCTTGTAGCTTCACTGGCTTCATTAGCTTCATTGGGGACGCCGTTTCTCGTAAAGCTAACGAAGCTAATGAAGCTATAAGCTAAAACCTAAACAACATGGGTTTACTAGACACACTACTCGGTAAAAAAGAAAGCAAAAAAGGCTTGGAACTTGAGCCGATTTTACCGCAAGAAATTTATGAAGCGGGAGTTTTAGAACTTCGGGATGTTATAGCGCCTGCCGCGTTAAAAATTTCTTCAAAAGATTTCACAATAGGGGAAAAGGTTGCCCGCGTACTTTTCGCGATTTCTTATCCTCGATATGTTTCCGACAACTGGCTCTCACCTGTCGTTAATATAGACAAGGAGTTTGATATGGCGATTTTCGTGCACCCCGTAGATACGGCACAAGTCCTGCGGCAATTTCAAAAGAAGGTCGCCGAAGTTCAAAGCCAAATCTCCATTCGTGAAGAAAAAGGACTCGTACGAGACCCGAAGCTTGATACGGCATATCGCGACCTCGAAGAACTTCGCGATAAACTTCAACAAGCGCAAGAAAAATTATTTAATGTCGGACTCTATCTTACGATTTACGCAGAGAACGAAAAGGAGTTAAACAAACTCGAGCAAGAAATAAAGTCGGTTCTTGAAGCAAAGCTTGTGTATATGCGTCCGGCACTTTTCCAACAGGGCGAAGGTTTTAGAAGCGTTTTACCTATAGGAAATGACCTCCTGCAAACACACTCAAAACTCAACTCATCTCCGCTTTCCAGTTTTTTCCCTTTTGTCTCTTTCGACCTTACGTCTGACCGGGGAATTCTCTACGGCGTAAACCGGCATAATTCCGGCCTTATTCTTTTTGACCGTTTTTCGATGCCAAACTACAACTCTGTCATTTTTGCAACGTCCGGTGCCGGAAAATCATACGCGACAAAACTGGAGATTCTTCGTTCGCTTATGTTTGATACCGATATTATCGTTATCGACCCGGAAAAAGAATACGAATTCCTCTCGGAAGCAACGGGTGGCAGATATTTCAATATCTCTCTTACCTCTGAACACCACATAAACCCCTTCGATCTTCCTCCTGTTCGTGAAGATGAGTCCGCGGCTGATGTACTTCGGTCAAACATAGTAAACCTTGTCGGGCTTTTCCGCATCATGCTTGGGGGACTGACACCCGAAGAAGACTCACTTATAGACCGCGCTATTACAGAAACATACGCGTTGAAAGATATTACTCCCGACTCTGATTTTTCAAAAATAGAACCGCCGCTTCTCTCCGACTTTGAGCTTGTCCTTGCCGGAATGGAAGGCGGCGAAACCCTTACTCAAAAACTCCTCAAATACACGAAGGGGACGTGGGCGGGGTTTATCAATAAACCGACAAACGTAGATATTAATAAAAAGTTTATTGTATTTTCGGTCCGAGACATGGAAGACGAGTTGAAGCCAATCGCTATGTACATAGTGACACACTTCATATGGAATGCCGTGCGAAAGGAGCTCAAAAAACGCCTTATGGTCATTGACGAGGCGTGGTGGATGATGAAGGCGGAAGACACCGCATCATTTCTTTATAGTATGGCAAAGCGAGGACGAAAATATTATCTCGGACTCGCGACAATCACGCAAGACGTCGGGGACTTTCTGCGGTCCCCATACGGCCCCGCTATCATCAACAACTCGTCAATCCAGCTTCTCTTAAAACAATCGCCTTCAACGATTGACCTCGTCCAAAAAACATTCAACCTTACCAACGAAGAAAAGTTTCTACTCTTGGAATCAGACGTGGGAGAAGGGATATTTTTTGCCGGACTAAAACATGTTGCAATCAAAATGGTCGCGTCATACACGGAAGACCAAATCATAACGTCAGACCCCGCCGAGCTCCTCAATATCAAGCGAGCAAAAGAAGAACACAAAATGGCGAACTCGTAGCACCCCGGGCAGACGAGAGGCCCTAACGGTCAAAACAAAAAGAATATTTTTGCTTTAAAGAGTAACTCTAATGCCTAAAACCTCACAACCTAGATCATGAACTACGAAGACCAGTACAACGACTCCGAACAGCTTTCTGCGGATGAGGAAGCGGAAATAAGTCTAAACGGCGCGCCCGTAAAACCGCTTTTCCCTTTTATGATACTCCTCGTTGCCCTATTAAAAGATTTTATTGACTTCATAAGTTTTGGTTTCCTGGGGATACTAACAAGTATTGTCGCCGGGCTCGTTATTTGGCTTTGGATGTTGGGGAAAATAGGCATGATTCAAAAACGACTTACGAAATGGTTTTTGAGGCGCTTCATTATCGCGATGTTTATTGAGAGTATACCGCTTGTGAGCATGCTTCCTATCACCACAATTCTTGTTCTCTTGGCGCACAATAAAGAAAAGGTGATCGTACAAAAGTTTTACCTCGCCTTAGAGAAGCTTCATCCACTTGTTGGAGGAGCGTAGCAACGGTAGAATTAAATTATGATGTAAGGTTTATGATTTAAGATTTAAGAAACAGCTTGAATTTTAAATCATGCATCTTAGAAAAACATTACTACTGGGAATATCCGTGTTTTGCATACCGTTTTTTCTCTATGCCCAGATTGGAGACACTACTATCGAAGCAACTCCGGCGCTTCCCGGACCCCACGAAACGGTAACGCTTCGTCTTGCAAGTTACAGCACAGACCTTGTCCGCTCTGAAATCTTTTGGTATGTAAACGACGTGCTGGAGAGCAGGGGAGTCGGGCTGCAGACATTTCAATTTACAACGGGTGCTTCCGGAAAAAGTCTGCGGATCGAAGTAGTTATTAAACCCCCCGCCGGCGGGAGAATAGAAAGAACCCTCACATTTCGCCCCGCAGGACTAGACATATTATGGAAAGCATACACCTACACACCGGCTCTTTATAAAGGCAAAGCACTCCCTTCCTCTAAAAGCCTCATCCATGTACTTGCTATGGCAGATTTTGTTACAAGCTCTGGAAATATAATGAAGCCGAGCCAGCTTATATATTCATGGGAACAAGACGGAGTCGCTTTGGGGAGAGGATCGGGTGTTGGCAAAAATTCCATCATTCTCCAGACCCTTCCTGTGTCTGGAGGAAAAACGTCCATAACGGCTTCGGTTTCTTCCCTTGACGGGACACTTAGGGCGCAAAAAACAGTTTCTGTGCAAACCACCGACCCGTATATCCTTTTTTATGAAAATCATCCGCTTGAGGGTGTACGTTACAAGACCATTCTTCCCGTCAATGTATCACTCACCGAAGAAGAAATAACCGTGCGCGCAGAGCCTTTTTTCTTTTCAACCAATGACATGCAAAGCAATCGTTTGGAGTACCAATGGACTGCCAATGGAATACGTGTTGGTCAAATAAATCAAAAAGAGCTCACACTACGCAAAGAAAGCGGGGCCGACGGCACATCACGTATTGGTTTAAAAATTGAAAACATAGGGCGACTACTCCAACTTGCTCAAAACGCATTCAATATACACTTTTAACGCCAATGATTTTAGAAGACCATAAAAAAATATTTCGATTTTTCACCCTCGCAATTATAATAATTGCCGTATTCGGCTTTATTCCTCATCTTCTTGCCCAAGAACCAGTGCCGCTCAACCCCGCGACGTATAGCCCAATTTCTCCCATTCCGGGAGTAACGGGAACAGGATGCGTTGATGACGGCTTCGGCGGATGTGAACCTTCATCCGCAAACCAAACGCCGGAATCATATCTGCAAAATGTATTCCAGTTTGGCATCGGCGTTGCCGCCGTACTTGCGGTTATTATGCTTATTATCTGCGGGCTTCAATATCTTACCACCGAGTCATTTAGCGGTAAGGGGGGGGCGAAACAATGCATTTGGGCCGCAGTTGGCGGACTTATGCTTGTCTTCATATCGTGGATTATTTTAAATACCATAAATCCCGACCTTCTACGATTCGACTTCACGAGTATTAGAGATGCCGGAAAGGCTCTGCCAACGTCACCAGGTAATGAAAATGAAGAGGGTGGAGGAGATATCTTCGACGAATCAGATTTTGGAGGAACAGGGTTAAGAAGTGGTTCCACGCATCCAGATGCTACTGGAACATCGGGGGCAACGACACTTGGTAGACTTCTCTACGTCCCGAAGTCGGGGTCAACACCCTGCACCACAACATATTCGAGAACCATGACTTACAATGAAAAAATATATAATTTTGTCCAACAAGGAAGCGGACCCGCAACTGCTCCGGGTTGGCCGTCCGGCGCATCTGCCTGCATTTTTGCGGAAACAGGAGAACAAGCGTCTTCTGCATCTCAACAACCAGCTTCTCAACAAAAAACGACAGTAGCGCCACGCGAGGAGTGGTGTTACCGATGGGAAACAAATTACTTCGTAGGCTGTGGTATCCCTGTTCGAACCACGTGTCAAAACTCTGAAGTCACCTGTAATCTTGACCGGGCAAAAACGCAATGTCCTGTGTCAGAATGTTACCCATTGCAATCGAGCGAAAACGTGTTTTTACCCCAGCCTTAAAATAAAATATGTCACGAAAAACAATATTTATTATAGCGCTTATAATCATACTCCTTTTGGGCGGACTTTTTGGCGCCTTGTTTTTCGTATCAAAAGACCTTGGAGAACCAGTCGGAGAAACACTTAAAACCTTTCTGCCCTTTGGCTTGGGAGGAGAAGATGTCAGTTTCCCCGAGAGAAATAATGGAGAAAATGACGTTGGGGAGTTTCCTTCCGGAAGCGACATCCAGGGGGAGGGGGATTCAGCCCCCGAAAACAACATCGAAACGGTAATCTCTAAAACAGGCGTCCTCCGCCAGCTGTCGGTCGTTCCCACGGCGGGGATATTTACTTCAACCGACTCCGTAGGCACTACCGAGGTTTCTTACGTCGAGCGCCAAACAGGTCATATATACACGGTACCAACCGACGGGCGCGCAAAAAACAGAATTTCAAACACAACAATACCCGGAATACGGGAAGTAGCGTGGGGTAATATAAAAAACACACTCATTATTCGCTATCTTGATGACAACGACGTTATAAAAAGTTTTTTCGGAATAATCACAGAAACGGGGCAAGGACCCGATGGAACCCTTGAGGGAACGTTTCTCTCTAACGATATTCAAACAATTGCAGCGTCGCCCGGTAAGATTAGAAAATTTACACTACTGCCATTCGGCAACTCTCTTATCGGAACCATCTCCGACTTCGACGACAAAAATAAAAAAGAGGTATTCAACTCTTCTTTTACCGAATGGACCGCGTCATGGCCTGAAGAAAATACAATTTCACTTGCGACGAAACCGTCCGGGAACGCGGAAGGTTTTCTTTACTTTCTTAATCTCAAAACACTTAATCTCCAAAAAGTAGTGGGCGGAGTAAATGGATTAACCGCCCTCACTTCCCCTGAAGCAACACGCGTATTATATTCACAAGCCGAAAAAAATGGTTTTACCACCCACCTCTATAATGTGCCAAAAAAGACTTCCTCTATGTTTCTCCTCACCACACTTCCCGAAAAATGCGCATGGAGTAAAATTGCTTCAGAAATTATTTATTGCGCTGTCCCTGAAATAATTCCTCAAGGAACATATCCCGATAACTGGTACCAAGGAGTCCTCTCTTTCTCGGATACTATTTGGAAGGTGAATGTAGAAAATGGAATCCCCGACATTCTTGCGCGGCCGCGTGAACTTACGGGGCAAGGAATAGACCTCATTGACCCAGTCCTCACTGAAAACGAAGAATATCTCATTTTTAGAAACAAAAAAGACTCAACCTTGTGGTCACTAAAAATCGCCGACTAGTCGGCGATTTTTAACAACCCCAGCTTCAAGGTCTGGCCTTGGCTCAAGGCCAGACCTTTCCGAATCCGAATGCGCGACATTGTTTTGCAAAAACAAAAGTTCTTTCTTCAAGATTATAGACTTTTGTGTTTCGAGTTTCGGTCATTAGGTATTATTTAGGATTTGGATACTTAGGATTTGGAGATTTAATAAAATATCGAGCTAAATAGCTCGATATTTTATTACTACCCTTCTCTCCCTCCCTATTCCCGTTGATTCTGTTTCAATATCCTCCACATTAGTAAAAAACGAATGCACAATCATGCGTTCATATGGATTCATGGGCGTTAGTTCCACACTTGATTTGAAAAAGCGGGCTCGTTCCGCCATAATATGCGCCTTATCTTTTATATCCCGGATTTTTTGTTCCTGATAGTCGTTTACATCAACAAAAAAATTTATTTTTTTAAAGCCGTTTTTTTCTTGCTCTTGTTCAAATAACTTTTTTATGAGGTGATTAAGCGCCATGAGGGTTTTGCCGTCTTCTCCAATTAAAAGATGCGGTTCCTCTGTATGAACAGAAAATTTGATAATATCCCCTCCGTTAAGCTCGCGCACTTCTTCAAAACGAGCATCCACCGAGAGGTGGTTCAATATTTTCTCAATTAATTCTTTTATAAAAACTGTCTCCATGGTGTATTTTTATGGTGTGTAACTAACTTTGTTTTAATCACTATTTACTGCGCTACAGATGATGAGGTTATCTTTTTTGCCTGGTGCCGCACCCAGAGCTCGTGAAGTATAGAAAATATATTCGATGTTGCCCAGTACAAGGCCACTGCCGCAGAAATCGTATACGCTATAAAAAAGACAACCAACGGAAATCCATATTTCATCTGCAAACGAAAGCTTTTTGCGAACTCGTCTTTAAATGAAGGCACGCCGCTTTTTCCGGGGTCTTTTTCGGAGTCAGAACTCCCTTTCGCGAAAGGGAATGAGAGCCGTATCTGAAAATATTGGGTAACTCCGGCCAAGAACGCTAAAATAAGGCTTTTTCCTGAAATATCGATAAGCCCTAAAAAGTGCATATTTATTTTTTCCGGCATCGCAACGAATGTATACAAAGTACTCTCGTCTAAACCATTCGTCAACCCTTTCCAAAAAACCCAATAAAGCGCGAAAATAACGGGAATCTGTATAAGAAGCAGTAAGCACCCCGAAAAGGGGCTCACTCCGTGTTTTTGGTACAACTCCATTACCTTTTTTGATTGCTGTTGTTTGTCGTTTTTAAATTCCTCTTTTACTTTTTTTACTTCAGGCTCTATTTCTTTCATCCGCCTTTGCGCTTTAACCGACTTATGGGTAAAAGGAAAAATAATAAATTTTACTACAATAGTAAGGACCACCACTGCCAGACCCACATCTCCAAAAGGTAACACGGAAATTAAAAAAACCAGCCCATTATAGATCGGCTGATATAACGCTATATTAAAAATATCCGCAATCATTATTGTATTGTAGGAGAATAATGAGGCGAAAGCAAGTAGAAAGATAATATCGATATACGGATATTTATAAAGACATTGAGATATTAATAGATACTAAGATATTGAGATACTAAGTCCTAATATCTTAGTATCCCAATACTTAATACTTTCTAATTATCTTACCTCGTCTATATGTTGTTTCTGAAATGGGTGGCACCTGAATATCCTTCGTAAAGACATCGCACCCCCTTTTATCATGCCGTACTTTTGTATCGCTTCTTTACTGTACTCGGAACATGTTGGGTAAAACACACAGACAAAGCCGCGACTTATACCAAAATAGCGCACAGGGCCTTTGTCGGGGGAAAGAAGAAACTGGTAGAAAGATATAAGAGAAATTAATATTTTTTTCATATTTCACATAATTACGGCTCCTTAAGGGGTGTTGTTTACGCTGTATATATACGAAGGTTACGAAAACTACGGAAGTTTACGAAAATTGCGAAAAGTGGGCGAAACTACGAAAACAAACAAAGACATATAAAACTTTTGGTGATTTCAAGACATTTCGTAGTTTCGCATTCCCTTTATTAAACACTCAAAATCACATAACCCTCGCTTTCTCTAATACTTCAAACATTTCTTTTTTCAAGTCTTTGTATTCCAACATAAAGGCACCTTTTTTAAAGTAAAAGACACCTAAAAGACATGGTTTTATTTTCTTAACGACAGTATTTAATACTGCATACGCCCTTCTCTTTAAAGTATTTCTTTCAACCGCTTTCTTTAGGGCTTTACCGGAAACTACACAGGAAAATCTTGCCGGTTTTTTATTTTCTTCACTTCCAAGTACAAACTTAAAAACCATGTTTTCAGAATGTATCGTTTTTCCACCGCGAAAAAAGCCGACGAATTCTTTTTTAGAAATTCTGTGTTTTTGGGGTAACACAAAGAGAAAAACCTTACTGCGTAAGGTTAAAAATTTAAATAGCTATTTTTGCCCGTCCTTTTCTGCGCCTTCTTATGAGTATTTTTTTACCGCTCGGTGTTCTTTGGCGTCCAAGAAATCCGTGTGCTCTTGCTCGTTTTCTTTTTTTAGGTTGATATGTTTTTGACATAGTTAAAATTAAGATGAGTATCAAGTATCCAGTATTAAGTATACCGTATTTTGTACATTTTTTTACAACGGGTTGTATGCTGAATACTTAATATTAGATATAGGTACTTATCAACACTATATACACTTTATTAACATATTATATAGTTTTTAACAAGTTTCACACTTTTATCAACACTATATAATATGGGAATACAATTATATTTTAATCCTCCAAAACCATGTCAGATTTGAAACAACTTTGGGAAAACGTGCTTACCGAAATAGAAATTAATGTTTCAAAAGCAAACTTTACTACGTGGTTTAAAAATACATATATCCTTAAAGAAGACGGCGGCGTTATTTATATCAGTGTTCCAAACGGATTCGTAAAAGAGTGGCTTTTCAGCAAATACCATAAAAATATTCTAAAATCATTGCGCACTTTATCGGAAACAGTACGCGGAATTGAATATATTATTACTCCCCAAAATAAAAAAGCTGAGGAAACAACTTCGGAAATACCAAAAACTCCATTTAACACCGAACTCCCACTGCGCGATCTTTATATTAATAAAGACAATAACTTGAATCCCCGATACACGTTCGAGTCTTTTGTTGTTGGACCGTTTAATAACGTCGCCTACGCGGCATCACAGGCTGTTTTGAAAACGCCGGGAATTACTTACAATCCACTTTTTATTTACGGAGGAACCGGTCTGGGAAAGACTCACTTGATTCAAGCAATAGGAAATAAAATAAAAAATGACAACGAGGACAAAAAAATTTATTACATCACTTCAGAAAAGTTTTACCTCGATTATGTAAACTCCGTTCAAACACAAAAAATAAACGTGTTTAAAGAGAAGTACAGGAAATACGATTTCTTTATCATGGATGACATACAATTTCTTGCGGGAAAACAAGGCACGCAAGAAGAACTGTTCCACCTCTTTAACGTCCTCACGGATAACAATAAACAAATAATATTTTCCTCTGACAAACACTATAATTTCATACCAAATATTGAGGACCGTTTACGGTCTCGATTTGGAGCGGGGATGATTGTAGATATAGGAGAACCCGATTTTGAATCAAAAATAGCTATTCTAAGGTCAAAAACAAACGCAATGAACTTTTCCCCGACCGATGAAGTAATGGAATACATCGCTTCTTCAATACAAGGAAGTATTAGGGAGCTCGAGGGTATTTTAAATACGATTTTATGCCAGACTCAACTTAAAAATCGCGATTTAAACCTTAACGAGGTGCGGGCTGTCATTAAAAACAGTGAGCGACCCAAAAAAATGGTCTCCTCTGATGATGTAATCTCCATAGTATCTGATTTTTATAATATTGAAAAAGATTCTATTTTTCAAAAAACAAGAAAAAAGGAAATCGTGCGTCCGCGGCAAATAATTATGTACCTACTCCGGCAAGATTTTAATATTTCATATCCAGCTATCGGACAAAAACTGGGGGGAAGAGACCACACAACAGTGATTCATTCCTGTGAAAAAATAAAAAACGATCTAAAAAACGATTCTTCATTCACCCAGCAAATAGACCAAATACGATCAATGCTTTAAAACTATGTTGATATACTATTGAAATAATGTGTATAGAAAGGAGTATTATGTGAATAAAATACAGTTACTATACAAGAATCTAAAATACTATAGTACTTTATTAACATAGTATAAAAAATTACTAACATGATATTCTATTATAAATTACAAATTAAATAGTATAGATTATAGATTAATTACGATTTCCACATATACACAGGTATTATACAAATACGTAATAGTTATTATAAGAATAAAAATATAAAGTGTGAAGATAGAGTGTATAAAAAATAAAATTAAAGAACCTGTTTCAATTATTGAAAAAATAACGGGGAAAAATCTTGCTTTACCGATATTAAGCGCTATTCTTTTGGTTGTTAAAAATAAAATTCTTACATTACGGGCTACGAACCTTGATTTAGGAATCGAAATTGAAATTCCAGTCAAAACACATTCAGATGGTATTGCCGCGGTCCCTGGATCTATTTTTAATAATTTATTATCAAATCTTCATGATGAGATTGTCGTTATAGAATCAGAGAATGAGAATATTATTTTAAAAACAAAAAACAGTTCGACAGTATTAAAAAGTTATCCGTATGATGATTTTCCAACACTGCCTGCTATCACAAAAGAAGAATCATTTGTGGTTCAGGGAAAAAAGTTTATCGAAGGTTTAAAGTCAGTATGGTTTAGTGCGTCATACTCTGATATTAAACCGGAAATTTCAAGTGTGTATATGTTTCAAGACTCGAATTTTCTTGTTTTTGTTTCTACCGACTCATTTCGTTTAGCGGAGAAAAAAGTGAATATACAAGGAAAGGAAAAAATATCGTCATTTTTGATTCCTATTAAAAATATTAGCGAATTAATAAGAATTTTTAATGATACAAATGAAAATATTACTATTTCATTTAATAAAAACCAAGTATGCTTCAAAAGTAATGGAATATATGTTGTTTCGAGACTTGTTGACGGTATATTTCCTGATTATAAACAGATCATACCGAAAGATTTTGTTTCTGAAGCGATTGTATTGAAACAAGATTTTTTAAACGCACTGAAACTCACTAATTTATTTTCCGATAAACTAAACCAAATCGGTATAAAAATAAATCCGTCAAAAAAATTATTCGAGCTTCATTCGAAAAATCCAGATATTGGGGAGAATGTCGTGCAAATAGGCGCTGCTCTTTCAGGGAACTCGCTTGAGTTGAATTTTAATTATAAATATATCATTGAGTGTCTCCAGTCTATTCCTAAAGACAGTCTTTCTCTCCAGTTTGGCGGAGAAAATAAACCTCTTGTAATACAAGGAGTAGGAGATAAATTTTTTACTTATTTAGTGATGCCGCTTAATCAGTAGTTTGGGTGTTAGGATATTAGGCACTAGGTGTTAGGAAAATTTATGGCGATCTAGAGTCCAAAAGTCTAAAAATGTCTATTAATAAAATCTCCAATACTCTAAGTAAATATAAAGACTTAACTCCTCCCGATGACTCTTTGCGGTCATATGTAGTAGAGTATTGCACTCGTGAATTACATATCCCTCTTAAAAAAGAGGACGTAAAAATAAATAATCAAACTGTCCACATAAAAACAACCCCGCTTTATAAAAGCGAGATTTTTTTAAAAAAAAGAACACTCGTACAAGAAATAAAAAAAACCTTCCCAGCTTCTTTTATTAACGACGTAAGGTGAGAGCAGTGGGAAAGAGCGAAGCGAAGCGGAGTTCTTTTCTACTGCCGAGCCGAGG